>Ga0207696_1001497_pt1 | contig 12568 bp, 10 predicted proteins | sample KBSS54metaG_FD_184403 | JGI IMG/M metagenome (GOLD analysis project Ga0207696, IMG submission 184403) | Switchgrass rhizosphere microbial communities from Kellogg Biological Station, Michigan, USA - KBS S5-4 metaG (SPAdes) (version 2) | ecosystem: Host-associated > Plants > Roots > Rhizosphere >...
CGGATTGAATACGAGCGTTTTTACTGGTCTGAGCTTGAGCCGGTTGAAGGGCAGTATAATTTTGCACTGGTCGATGATGCTTTCAGGTTTGCGGCGGCGCATCAACCGGCGATGAATGTCGGATTGCGGGTTATGGTTTTGGATGGCCCCGAGAGCGGGAGCAAAATCCCTGACTGGTTGATCAGAAAAGGGGTGAAAGGAGTCTGGACACCCGATAGAAAAACCTTCGCGCCGAATTTAGATGACCCTATTTTTCTTGAATACAGCCAGCGCCTGCTGAATGCCTTCGGTAAACGCTACGACGGTAATGAGAATCTTGCTTACATCGATATCGGCATGGTGGGCTCCTGGGGCGAATGGCATAACAGCAACTTTCCTTCCTTGCCGCCCCTTGAAGAACGCTACACGCCAGCCCAACTAGAAAAGTACGTTAAAATGCACTTCACAGCATTTCCTAAAACGCCAAAAATTATGCTGATTGCCGGTAACGAAAATCTCGCGAGTGCAGTGAGGCGAGGTGCAGGCTGGCGCGCTGACTGTCTTGGGGACTGGCGGAACTTTTCCACAACCTGGAATCTCATGGAAGATGATTATCCTCCACGCTTAGAGGCCGCCCAGGCGGCATATTCCGGCTTTAACGATGCCTGGAAACGCTCGCCGATAAGTTTTGAGATCTGCGGTCATATGACGGAGTGGAAAACAGTACAGCACTATACCCGTGAAGAAGTGCAACGAACATTTGACTGGGCCATAGAGAAACATGCCAGCACGATTAATCTGAAGTCGAGTGAAGTGCCGGTGATGTATCGAGCCATCGTCGATAACGCGCTGACAAAACTGGGTTATCGTTTCCGTTTAGTCTCGTTAAGCCATGATTCTGTGGTCACCAGAGGCAGTACCCTGACGCTGAATAGCCAGTGGGCGAATGATGGCATTGCACCGAGTTACCTGAAATATGATGTGGTGTATCGCCTGGTAAATAATACGAACAAAGTTATCGCCCAAGGGAAAACATCGGATGACATTCGCAGCTGGCTGCCAGGTGAGCGTTCACTGAGTTATCGTCTGTCACTGCCTGTGGCTTTAGCGAATGGGCAGTATTATATCGAGGTGGCGATGCTGGACTCTCAAGGCAAGGCGAGAATTAATCTGGCTAACGAAGGCAAACAGAGTGACGGTTGGTATCGGGTGTCGAAGGTCCGCGCTCAATAATACCCTTCATTCTTCAAGCTGCATCTTTGTTGGCTGCGTTCACGAGCCCGAATCACTTACTTTAGTAAGCTCATCGGGACTCGCTCTCTTGCCGCCGCGATGCGACTTGAATTATTGTGGGTATTGAAGCTATGACGGCTAAGAACCAAAGCCGTTCGGGTTATTTTTCTGCCAGTTCCAGGTATCACGCATCATTTCATCAAGTGAACGGGTCGCGATCCACCCCAGTTCTTGTTTGGCTAAGGAAGAATCTGACCAACATTCCGCCACATCACCCGGTCTTCTGGCGACGATTTGATAGTTAATTTTCGTTTGTGCGGCCTTTTCAAAAGCCTTAATCAGGTCAAGAACGGAATAGCCGACACCGGTCCCCAGGTTGATGGCTTTGAATGGTGAACCCTCAGCTTTATGGTCTAACGCCGCCAGGTGCCCGCTTGCCAGATCCAGAACATGAATATAATCACGAACCCCGGTTCCATCCGGCGTTGGGTAATCGTTGCCGAATACCGACAGACATTCGAGCTTTCCGATTGCCACCTGAGAAATATATGGAACCAGGTTGTTAGGAATACCGTTGGGATCTTCACCAATACGCCCTGAAGCATGCGCACCAACCGGGTTGAAATAGCGTAAGCAAGTAATGCGGAACTCAGGTTGTGCATGCGAAAAATCACGCAAAATCTGCTCAACCATTAATTTCGACGTCCCGTATGGGTTAGTCGTACCACCGACTTGGCACTCTTCGCTTAGTGGGACTTTTTCGGGGTTACCGTATACCGTTGCGGAAGAGCTGAAGATAAGGCTATTGACACCAGCGCGTAACATCTCATTGAGCAAAATCAGCGTCCCAACGACATTGTTCTCATAATATTCCAGCGGCTTTCTGACTGATTCGCCTACGGATTTTAAACCAGCAAAATGAATAACATCGGATATGTTGTGTTTTGAGAAGATCTCTTTTAGCGCTTGTTTGTCTAAAATATCGGCAACATATAATGTTGGTACTTTCCCGGTTAATTCTGTCACCCGCTCCAAAGATGTTTTAGACGAGTTAGAGAGATTGTCTATAACGACGACATCATCACCTCTTTCCAGTAATGCCAGAACGGTATGTGAGCCAATATAACCAGCACCACCAGTTACAAGAATTGCCATAGTATCTCCAGATTAAGATTACAAAATGCGCGTATTGATGTGACCCTCAGTCAAGTCGTTCAATAGTATCAGCAATCAACCAGCCATTCATCTGGTGTTTCAGGCAAAAAAATGCTTCCTGTATTTAACAAAACACTTAAAGAAAATCTTTTTTAACGGCGATAACAGGCTGAATGTCAAATTTTTAGTATCATAGGCAATATAATCATTTGTGAAATTTAAAGTATGAATACCTGCGCTTTGATTGATTGTTGGAACAATATTAGCAACAAGTTTCTCTTCAAAAATCAAAGGGCTTAAATTAACTATCTCTTTGATATAAACGGACTTACCATAAAAACCTAAATGACACTCTTGGGTTAGAATATAAAGTTTGTCATCGATGGAATAGGGGGTTCCAGCACCACGATGGTGGCGGTTACATAATGTTAATGAGGGTTTTATTTTTTTCCACTCACCGAATAAGTCCCTTGCTGTATGAATGACAATATCGTTATCCAGAGTCGTAGAAATAAGATAGTGGGTTCCCTCATGAGTGAAGAGAACATTATCGGTATATTCGACGTTGGAAAGTAATACTTTTACTTTTTCCCAACGATCAGGGAATTCAATAGATTGAAAAAGAATGACTTCCTTTCTCTCTGATGACTCCGGAATCATATACAGTTTGTCGCCTGAGCTAAACATAAAAGGAAATGACAGGTGACATTTCAAATCGTCAAAACCTTCCAGTTTGATATCTTCTAGCTCTTCCAGTTGGTTATTCAGAATACGACACTTCAGGAATCCCTTAGAGTTCAGGAAACTAAATGCTTCATAGAAAACATACAGCTTATCGTCTTTTTCGATAATAAAAGGGTCGGCCTGGAAAGTGTATTTTTTATTAAGCAGTTGTGCTTTGGAATTGCTGAGAATATCCAGAGTATTATCAGGAAACGAATGTGTATCATTTTTAATGATCATGATGTCCCATGATTCATGGAAAAATAACTTTTTAATTAATTTATTGTTTTTGTTCAACATTTATCATCTTGTCCATGTTAGTAATCACCAGATGCAGGAAGAAAATGACAGGTACTATTTTAAATTATAAGTCATGCTTAAGGTTATAATTACGGTAAGAAATAGTAACCAAAGAGACGCAATACCGCTTTCTGGCTAACTGCCGCCCGCTGAGTTGGGCTTAGCTGTCGCCGATAGCAAACAACGAAATGCTGCTGTTTTGCAGTATAGACGCTCATGCAATATTCGCCTTTCTTAAAAATGCCTATTTGAGGTTACAAGCGATCATGGCAAACTTTGCTGTGGGAAAGATCTTGATGAACAAATAGTTACCAGATAACTGAGGCGCTTAATAAGATGCCTGACGAGAGAAAATCAGCGAGAGAATATTGAGGAGTTCAAGAGATGATTTGGTTAATGAAAACCGGTAAACATAAGGCATGCTTACCGGTTAGCTATTATTAAGCTTGAGTATCTAGTGTAGAAAGTTCTTTATCAACGAAATACAAGCCTTCACCGCTTTTACCGACCAGACTTAATTTATCCAGCACAGATTTAAACAGTTTTTCTTCTTCATGCTGTTCAGAAACATACCACTGCAGGAAATTAAAGGTTGGGTAGTCCTGAGAGGTCATCGCCGCATGCGCCAGTTCATTAATTTTACGGGTAATTAACTGTTCGTGTTCGTAGGTGGCGTTAAACAGGCTATCCAGTGAATCGTAATCCTGGTCTGGTGCAGGAATTGCATTGATGCGTGGCAAGCTTCCGGTATCTGTTAAATAAGCAAACAGGCGTTGCATGTGTTCCATCTCTTCCTGGGCATGGCGACGCAGGAAAGCGGCTGCACCTTCGAAGCTATGGTAGCTGCACCAGGCACTCATTTGTTGATAAAGCAGGGAAGAGTAAAGCTCAAGATTCATTTGTTCGTTAAGTTTTTCGATCATTTCAGCTTTAAGCATGATGCGCTCCAGGAGAATCAGATAATTAACAATGGCGCTACTTTAATTTTATTATTTCTATAATGCAAAGGAATTGTTAATTATATTGTTGTAATGAGAATGGTTGCTAATATTATTCTTTTTTATAAATGATAGCTTAATACTAATAAGAATGATTGTTATTTAATTAATAGGATTGAACAACAATTATTGCCCAACCCATATAGGCGTTAAGCTCAATTATTGTACGGCTATTTCATCTCTCAGGTATTTCTCCATTCCGTTCCCCCTGCATTGGTACTCCAGTGTGACGGTTTGGTTCAGGCACAATGCGCCACTGGTCAGGCTGCAGGTTTTGATCGGATCGCCATAAGGGAATGCCGCACTATACCCCCATTGTTGACACTGGTGGCTGGCAGCCGACTGAGCAACGTAGGTGTCGACTTTCGCTCTTTGTAATGGCGCAATATCAAACCCGAGACGAACAACACCTGCCACTTCGCTCCCTTTGATGGGTTGTGGCGTTTTATTCATGGTGCAACCGCTTAATAACGCAGCCACTAAAACTAAATATATTGTTTTCATCACGCTGAGTCTCAAAAGATATTTCTTCTTATTTTAGCATGCAGCCAAACAGAATATTACCAACAGTATAAAGCTGTGTAATTGCATTTAAGGTCAGTAATAATCCATCTCTTAACCTAAATTTCGGGCGTTTATCAAAGGGTAATTACTGTGGTATTCACCAACGGTTTTCAGAAGATTTCTGACAGCAAGCATGGGTGTGCTGGAGAGAGGTTTTGCGCTGGTGGTAAGCGAAGTGCGTAACCGGGCAAAACTCAGAAGTGTGAGCACCTCTTAATTTTTTAAAACAAAATTTCATTAAATTTGAAAGTATGTTTGCCAGATAGTATCGTTAAGGTATACCCAAGCTATTCACCGCGGGAAATCCCGTGACCCAATCAGGAGACGGAAATGAAAATAGCACTGATGATGGAAAACAGTCAGGCTGGCAAAAATGCAATCATTCTTAATGAGTTGCAAGCGGTTGCTGCTGAGAAAGAGTACCCGGTTTACAACGTCGGTATGAGCGATGAGCAGGATCACCACCTGACCTACATCCACCTCGGTATTATGGCCAGCATTCTGTTGAACTCGAAAGCCGTTGATTTTGTTGTGACCGGCTGCGGTACAGGTCAGGGCGCAATGATGTCTCTGAACATCCATCCAGGTGTGGTTTGCGGATACTGCCTGGATCCAGCCGATGCTTTCCTGTTCGCTCAAATCAACAACGGTAACGCGCTGTCACTGGCATTCGCTAAAGGTTTCGGTTGGGGTGCAGAGCTGAACGTCCGTTACATGTTCGAGAAAGCATTCACTGGCCTTAAAGGCGAAGGCTACCCAATCGAGCGTAAAGAGCCACAGGTTCGTAACGCGGGCATCCTCAACCAGGTTAAAGCGGCTGTAGTGAAAGAAAACTATCTGGACACCTTACGTTCTATCGACCCTGAGCTGGTGAAAACCGCGGTAACCGGCGAGCGTTTCCAGAAGTGCTTCTTCGAAAATTGCCAGGACAAAGAGATTGAAGCGTTCGTTCGCGAAATCCTTGCCTGATAATGATTAATATGAAATACGGCCAGTTTTTGCTGGCCGTATTTTTTTGCTTCAATACCGCCTAATTTCCGGCGCTTTACGCGCGATCTTTCTCAATTCCTATCATTACTTCCTGCTATCGAACTGATGCGACTGCATATCAGCGTGTTGTTGCGTCTGACGCGCGGCTTCAAGGTGTTCTGCATCCCAGTGTTGAAGGTTGATATCAGCTTGCGGCTCTTCGGGCCAGCGCTGTTGCACACCGTTATGCAGACTCGGTTTATGCAACGCAGGGAAGCTTAAAGAGGGGGAATGGACGCTGGGTTCGGCGGCAGTGACCTGAAAACTGACCAGCGATATAAACAGTATTAACCTTAATGTCATGTGTTTCATAACGGCCTCAACGGCACTCAATCTATAGCGTTAAGTATAATTGTGGCCCGAAACACTATGCAGACTTACTGCATTATTGCTTTTTGGAAACGCTGCTCCCGGCATTTTGCGGTAGCCGTAACAAGTCGACCAGCCCAAGCAAGCAAATCAGCGTAATCATCACAAATGAAATTTTAATCGGCATGCCGGGAATTGATGTGACATCAAACCATTGGCTGATTTTCTCGCCAAGGCGAATACCAATTGCGCCAAGCGTGATCCCCAGGCCTACCGACAACTGCGTCGCGGTGCTGAAAAGCGTATTGGCGTAGCTCATTTGCGCAGGTGGCACATCGGAAAAGGCCAGCGTGCTGATGCCGGTAAATTGCATTGAGCGGAACATGCCACCAAAGAACAGGATGGCTATCGTCAACCATGCCGCGGTGTGCGGCGTGAGAAATGCACACGCCAATAAAGAAGCGACGTTCAGCAGACCGTTAATAATCAGCAGTTTTTTGAAGCCTAACGCACGAATCAACGGCGTGGTGGCGGGTTTCATGGCGAGGTTCCCGGCAAATACGGCTAACACCAGTAAGCCCGAATGAAACGCGTCCATACCGAAACCGACCTGAAACAGCAGCGGCAATAAAAACGGTACCGCACTGATGGAGGTGCGGAATAGCGAACCGCCGTACATTGTCACACCAAAGGTTTGCACCTTTAAAGCATCAAGACGAATCATCGGGTGTTTGGCATGTTTAAAATGCCGCAGTGAAAACCATAACGAGGCGGCTCCCAATAGCAGCAGGCTGACGGTTGGCAACACATTCACCTGCGATTGCCCGAGCATTTCCAGCCCGTAGACCAGGCTAATCATCGCCACGGCGGTACTGGTAAAACCGATGCCATCAAACGGGCGGCGATCGTCATCATGAATATCAGGAATCAGCCGCCACGCCAGCGCCATTGCTATCAACCCAAGCGGTAGGTTGATATAAAAAATCCAGCGCCACGAGGCGTAACTGGTGATGAATCCCCCCAATGGCGGGCCAATAATTGGCGCAACCAAAGCCGGCCAGGTGAGTGTGGCGATAGCGGTTATCAGTAAATGCTTGGGCGTGGTGCGTAACACCGCAAGCCGCCCGACCGGTACCATCAACGCACCGCCAACCCCTTGTAAGATGCGCATGGCGACAAACTGTTCCAGCGTATTGGCAATCCCACATAGCACGGATGCAAAGGTGAAAATCCCCAGTGCGAGGGTAAAAACTTTGCGGGCACCAAAACGATCGGCAATCCAGCCACTGGCCGGAATTAACACCGCCAGAGTCAGCAAATAAGCGCTCATACCGATATTCAGATCAACAGCATCAACGCCAAATGTTTTTGCCATTTCCGGGAGTGCTGTGGCAATCACGGTTCCGTCGAGAAATTCCATAAAAAATGCGCCAGCAACCAGTAGCGCCATACCAGAGATGCCGCGTTTTGGAGACTGAGAAGGGGAGTTTTCCATGCATGAAACTCAAAATTAAAATAATGTTTTAAAAAATAATTGAGCCAATTAACCAGTTAAGTGTTGGATTTGCAAGCCATTTGATGTGAATGGCTTGTAAAATCCACAATGAAAATGTGTGATGCGCATCACAAAACTATTGATTTGTGTGACGGATGTCATATTATAGGCCCCATAACGAGCAACACCTGCAAAACTAAAAACTGGAGCACACAATGAAAATGCGCAAAATCCTGAAAAGTATGTTCGAGCAGTACTGCAAAACCTTCAAAGATGTACCGCCAGCTGGCATGTTTTGATCTGTCAGCCTGAATAAAAAAACCTGCCGCGGCAGGTTTTTTTATGCCTGAAATTTGGCTTCTAACGCTGCATATTCCACTTTATATCGACAATTTTTGCTTTAGCACTTTTTCGCATAACGTTATGCGTTTTACACTTATTTACATTGTGGGTATGGCTGGTGCACTATGCGGACTCTATTTGAGATGGAGTCCGTGAATAAATGCGTAAACCCCTGTTGTTATCTGCGCTGTTTGCCTCTTTGGCCCTGGCACTTTCTGGCTGTGATGATGCGAAAACCGAAACTGCAGCCGCGTCTGCTCCAGCAAAACAAGCTTCCCAGGATGGCGGCAATTTAATTGTCGGTATTACTACCGGTGATCCATTAGCGGTGAACCCACTGTATGCCAGCGACCGCACCACGCTGACGATTATGCAGGCGCTGTACGCCCCACTGTATAGCTTCAATGGCGACAAGATTGAATGGGGGCTGGCAGAAAGCCTGACGCCATCCGAAGACAACCTCTCATACCTTTTAAAACTTAAACCCAATCTGAAATGGCAGGATGGCAAAGCGATTACTGCCGATGACGTGGTGTTTACGTTCAACAAATTGCTCGATGAAAAACAACATAGCTTCTTCCGCAGCATGTTCGTTTATGGCGATAAACCCATTCAAGTCAGCAAAATTGATGACCAAACGGTGAAATTCACGTTGCCGCAGGTGAGTGCGGCATTTGTTGGGACTCTGGTTCAGATTTACCCTATTCCGCAGCATGTTTTTGCTGACGAAAAGGGCGATATGGAAAAGAGCACCAAAAACGATGCGCCAGTCGGTTCTGGCCCGTTCAAATTTAAAGAGTATCGTGCCGGGCAGTATTACGCACTGACCCGTTTTGATGACTACTGGAACGGTAAACCGAAGCTGGATGCCGTGACTTACCGTTTTGCTAAAGACAGCAACTCTGCCAACCTTGCGCTGCAAAATGGCGAAATCAACATGAAGATGGTTGATCCGCAAGACGTCACCCGTCTGAAATCGAGCGGTAAATTCGACTTCGTTATCTATCCTGAAGGGCGTCTGGCCTATATGACGTTCAACCAGAATATCGACAGCATGAAGAATAAAGCGCTGCGTCAGGCTATCGCTTATGCCATCAATAAAGATGAACTGGTGCAGGCGGCATTCTCATCGCTGGATTACGCGCAACCTGCCGCGTCTATTTTGACGCCAGACACGCTGTATCAAACCAACGATGTCGAAACCTATAAATACGACGTTGAAAAAGCGCAAGCGCTGCTCAAAGAATCAGGCGCTCCGGCTAATCTGAAACTGCGTCTTGCTTATATCAACACCAACAAAACCCAGGAAAGCATGGGCCTGTATATTCAGCAGCAGCTGAAGAACATTGGTGTCGCGGTAGAACTGATGCCAATGGACGCTAACGCTATGTCGCAGCGCAGCCTGGATATGAAGAACACCATGTATGAGCTGAGCCTCGGTGGTTACATCATGGGTATGGAGCCTGATGGCTATAAGTCGTTGTATATGAGCAATGAAGCTTATAACTACGCGCATTACAAGAACCCGGCGTTCGATGCGTTATGGAACCAGGGCGCGACTGAAACAGACAAAACCAAACGTGCTGAAATTTATAAGCAAGTTCAGCAAACCGTCGCAAATGATATGGCATGGTATCCGATTGCTTATACCAATGCGGTAGTCGCGGTAGACAAACGTTTTGCCGGGACCAAAGAGGCTGAACCTAAGCCGGTTTATATGTTCCAGGACCTGTCAAAAATCTATCAACAATAATAAGCACTTGCCCTCGGATTACGGTTTACCCCGTGCCGGGGGTTTTCTTTTGGGTAAAACCTGGAAAGCAGTATGAACAATGTGTTAGTACGACGCCTGGCGCAACTTGTGCCGATGCTGTTCTTCATTTCGCTGGTGTCGTTTTTGCTGGTCAAACTGGCACCTGGCGATCCGGTGCAGGCTTACATTACGCCACGTATGAGCCCTGAGGATATTGAACGTATCCGTCATAGTCTTGGGCTGGATAAACCGATGTTTATGCAATACCTGTTGTGGCTAAAAAACGTGCTGCAAGGGGATTTGGGTTATTCACTGATTTACCATCGCCCGGTATTAACCATGATTGCTGAGCGTATTCCGGCCACTCTCGGTTTGATGGGCGCATCACTGGTTCTGGCGATGGTCGTGGCTATTCCACTCGGATTATTGGCTGGTGCTTATAAGCATCGCTGGCTCGATCACTTCCTGAATATGTTCGCTTATATCGGTATTTCAGTGCCGATTTTCTGGTTCGGTATTCTGCTTATCACGGTGTTCTCGGTGCAACTGAACTGGCTGCCGAGCATGGGGATGCGCACCATCGGCGTTGAAGATTCCTGGCTGGATGTGATTCGCCACGGCATTTTGCCGTGTATCGCACTGAGCTTTTATAACCTCTCGAACTATGTGCGTTACATCCGCTCCAACACCATCACGCAACTGTCGGCAGATTACGTGCAAACCCAGCTGGCCTACGGTGCCACTCGTCGCACAATCTTATTCCGTCATGTACTCAAAAACGTGCTGCTGCCGGTGATTACTTTGTTTGGCCTCTCGTTTGGCGAACTGGTGGTCGGGGCGTATGTCACCGAAAGCGTCTTTTCCTGGCCGGGCATGGGCCTGTTAGGGATCCAGTCGATAACCTCGCTGGATTACCCGTTGATCATGGCGATGATCATGCTGTCATCGACCATGCTGATTATCGGTAACTTATTGGCAGACTTGTTATATCGCGTGGCCGACCCGCGTATTAAGGCATTGAGGTAAGACGATGAGTAGACGTTGGCAACAAGTTAAACATGGCCTGAAACGTAATCGTCCAGCTCAATTCTCGTTACTGGTTCTGGTGATTTTCAGCATTGCCGCATTACTGGCGGCTCTCAGCCCGTGGGACCCTAACCAGATGTCGCTGACCGCAAGGTTGCTGCCGCCAGATGCCGCGCACTGGTTCGGTACTGATGACTACGGGCGCGACTATTTCACTCGAGCCTTGTACGGCGGCCAAATTTCCCTGATGGTCGGTTTCCTGTCGATGCTCTTTTCAACCTTGATTGGTACGCTGGTGGGGACGATTAGCGGCTACTTTGGCGGGCGTATCGACAACCTGATGATGCGTGTGGTCGATATTTTGCTGTCGATTCCGGCGTTCTTTTTACTGCTGGTGTTAAACGCTTACCTGAAGCCTGGCATCGCCAACATCATTTTAATTATCAGTGCGCTGACGTGGATGAACATGTCGCGCCTGGTGCGGGCGGAAACTTTGTCGGTCAAAGAGCGTGAATATGTGGTGTATGCGCGCGCCTGTGGCGAACACTCGCTGATCATCATTGCCCGCCATATTATCCCGAACATTTTGCCAACCATTATGGTCGCGGCAACGCTCAACATTGCCTCGGCGATCCTGATGGAGTCGACGTTAAGCTTCCTTGGGCTGGGTGTCCAACAGCCGAATGCCTCGTGGGGCAGCATGTTAAATAACGCACAATCTTTCATTGGCGAAGCCACCTGGCTTGCGATGTTCCCTGGGGTCTTGATTTTGCTGACGGTGCTGAGTTTTAACGTGCTGGGTGATGTTTTGCGTACCGCCTTTGAGCCAGGAGCTAACCGCGATGAATAACTTACTGGAACTCGACAACCTGCAAACCTCTTTCTTCACCCGCGAAGGGGAAGTGAAAGCGGTGCGTGGCGTAAGCTTTGCGGTGCAGCGTGGCGAAGTGGTGGGGATTGTTGGCGAATCCGGCTGCGGCAAAAGTGTCACCTGTAAATCGGTGCTTAAACTGCTGGGCAACAATGGCAAAGTGGTGGGCGGGCATGTCCATTTCAAAGGTGAAGATTTAGCCCGCAAAACGCCGGAACAGATGCGCCAACTTCGTGGCAATGACATTGCGATGATTTTCCAGGACCCGATGACCGCGCTCAATCCGGTGCTAACCATCGGCAAACAGATGAGTGAGATCCTGATTCGGAATCAAAATCTCAGCAAAAAAGCAGCCAAAGAAAAATCTATCGCCATGCTGCAACAGGTGGGGATTGGGAATGCTGAACAGCGTTATAACCAGTATCCCCATGAATTCAGCGGCGGGATGCGCCAGCGTGTAATGATTGCCATTGCGCTGTCTTGCCATCCAGCATTGCTGATTGCCGATGAGCCAACCACCGCGCTGGATGTCACCATTCAGGCGCAAATTCTGCGTCTGTTAAAACAGCTGCAACAGCAAACCGACACCGCCATTATGCTGATCACCCATGATCTCGGCGTGGTGGCGCAAGTGTGTTCGCGTGTGGTGGTGATGTACGGCGGCCTGGTGATGGAGCAGGGCAGTGTGGAAGATATTTTCTACCGTCCGGCGCACCCGTACACTCGTGGCTTGCTGGCGTCACTGCCGCGACAGGGTGAAACCGGCGCGCGTTTATCGCCGATTGACGGTT
>Ga0207696_1001499_pt1 | contig 12538 bp, 8 predicted proteins | sample KBSS54metaG_FD_184403 | JGI IMG/M metagenome (GOLD analysis project Ga0207696, IMG submission 184403) | Switchgrass rhizosphere microbial communities from Kellogg Biological Station, Michigan, USA - KBS S5-4 metaG (SPAdes) (version 2) | ecosystem: Host-associated > Plants > Roots > Rhizosphere >...
CACACGTTTTGGACGCTGCACACGGTTGCCCGGGCAGCTCGATCAAGGTCGAGCTGTACCGCGTTGAAGGTTCGCACCTGGAATTGGTCGCCAGTGCGCTTACCAACAGCGATGGCCGGGTCGATGCGCCGCTGCTGCAAGGCGATGACTACCGTACCGGTGTCTATCAGGTTCAGTTCCACGCCGGCGATTACTACCGCGCCCGTGGCGTCCAGTTGCCGGAGCCGGCATTCCTGGACGTGGTCGTGCTGCGGTTCGGCATCTCTGCCGAACAGGATCACTACCACGTACCGTTGCTGATCTCGCCTTACAGCTATTCCACCTATCGGGGCAGCTGACCCCCAAGCAGCTGCCCCTACCGGGAAGCGACTGCGCATATAGCTTCTTTGGTCTTTCGCCCGCTCACACTGCGGGCTTTTTTTCGCCCGTCGTTCAGCGAAGTGCAATCACAGCCGTGGGTTTGCGTCGCGCACGATAAACACGGTGTCGTCGGCGTTCGCCAGTGTCTGGGGACCGCCTCTGAGCCAGACGACCTTGTTTGCAGCGTTTGCTGCAACAACGGCCGCCGCCGCTGTCGCACCCACCTGAATGTGCAGACGTAGATTGGCACTGCTGTGATCGACATTCAGCGTCTGGTTGATCTTGCGGCCCCGGATGCGATGCAGGCTGATGAAGAACACGTAGTCATGCCCCGTGCGCTTGAACACCAGTGCCGGATACGAGTTGGACGGGCTTGGATCGAACACGGCATAACCGTTGCGGGTCAGCAGGGTGGCCATGAAACGTTTGAGATCCAGCGCCGATTGCGTGGTGTTGGAATACAGCCATTCCTGGCGAAACAGTGCCGGATCGAAATCCAGTCGCTGCAGCGGACCGTCCGATGTCGGCGTCGGCAATTCGATGATGCGAACCGCCCCATTGCCCGACGTCGGGAGAATCGGCAGCATCAGCAGCGGATCGGCCAGTTGCGGACGGGGATGGCGGTTTCCGGTCTGCCAGTCATTGAATGTCTGGCGCAGAAGGGTCAGCCCCGATCCGGTCGCCGTGTCGGAACCATTTGCCAGCACGAACTGGTGAAAGGCGACACTCTCCAGCGAGGTCGTCGATAGCTCCGGAAAGTATTGGCTGATGTATTTCGTCAGTGGACGTTCGAACGGCAGCGTCGGATCGATTTGCCAGTCATTAGCAGGCGGAACCTGGATGGCGCCCCGCGGCTGTTCCTGTGGTTCCAGTCTGAGCGTGCGGTCCAGCAAGTCGAAGTCGTAGATCAGATGACTCGGGTTCTTGATGTAGACGATCGGATCGCTCGCATCACCTCGCGGAATGACTTTGTACTGGATACCGTCGACGCGAATGTCACCGGTGGTGGCATGTTGCGGGTCGATGCCCCAACTGCTCCACGGGTCCAGCGTTTCAACGGTGCGCTGACGTTTGGGCGGTACGACCGACGGTTCGTCATCCGGCAATCGGTGACGTGTCATGGACAGCTGCGAGATGTCGGCATCCGGGATGTTTTGCGCAGGGAGCGGACGCCACACAAGCGTACCCTCAACCCTTTCCAGCAGTGGGCCGGATGCCAGGAGTTCACTGGATAACCGGGCCCTCAATCCATTCTGCGCATCGGGGCCGATCTGCACCGTCCCCCCTTCGACAAGGTCGACGTAGGTATAACGTCCCGCTGTGCGCGTGCCGTCCCGAGGATCGGCAGGCGGCAATCTGTTGACCAGTCCGGGGGCGAGAAAATAGCTGCCGATCGGTCGTTGCGCGGTGACGTTCCGGACATGTGTCTCGGCAGGGAGATCGTAGATTTCGATCATCTGTTGACGGGTAACGGGTGGCGCAGGCAATTGCCAGGCCGGGTGGGTCGAGGTCGGATCGATCAGTGTGTCGGGCATCAGTCGAGGCGTCGTTGAAATGTCCGGCGTGGTGTCTCGTAAGACAGGCGTGGAATCCGCTGTATCTGTTTTCGTTCGGATAGGACGTTTGGGGCTCATTGATGATCAGCCTTCGCGAAGAATGAAGAGGGTGGGTTGGTCCGGGCTCGGATGTTGAATGCCGCCCACCAGATAATTGACTTTGTCTTGTGCCAGCAGAGCGTTCAGCCTTTGTTGTCCGGTTTCATCGAGTGTCATCCGCGCTGCCGAACTGGTCAGTTCGGAACCCGGCCTGGTATAGCGAGGGATGAAGCCCGGGGAGACCAACGGGAGCTTCAATACGAAAAGCGAATCCAGTCCTTCCCGATGAAAAACCAGCGAGTGTTCCAGCAGCAAGGGATCTGGCGAACTGACGGTGTATCCACTCTTGACCAGGATGTAGTGGAAGAGCTTTTGCAAGCTCGCAGCCCCCGGTGCAGCTGTATATTCACTCCATTGCTGCGAGAATTTCTGCGGATCAAAATCGACTCGCTGCAGGCTCGGCCCGGTTGTCGGGGGCAGCACGATTCTTCCCCCGAAAGTGCCGTCAGAGATGATGGGCTGGACCGGCAGCAACAGCAGTGGATCTGCAAGGTGTCGGGGGGCGGGGATGGCCCTGTCTTGCCAGTGACGGAAGGTCTGGCTCAGCGCCTGCAACCCTTCGCCGTTGATCACTTCGGCGCCGCGGGACTCTCTGAACATGGCCTTGGCCACGGCCTTGGCAGACTGCCCGGACAAGCACTCGAAGGCATCGGCAACATATTGCGTCAGCGGCTTTTCGAATGGCAGTTGATGGTCTGTAAAGCGCCACTGATTGTCCGGGCCGCGAGCTGCCCAGCGCGGTTGCAGTGTGCGATCGTCCACGAGCATCTGTTCGAAGGCATCAAAGCGCTCGGGGTTGAAACGCGGGTGCTTGATGCAGACGATCGATGTGTTGGAGCGAACGATCTGCGGCACGATCGGGTAGTGCAGCCCGTCTATTTCCACCGATTGACCGCCGGTGGGCTTTGTCGGCTGGCCCCAATTTCGCCATGGCTTGTTGGACAGATCCAGAGGCTGGGCAATGGTCGAAGGCTTGTCGGCGAGTGGGTCTGGATCGGTCGACGCGTCATCTTCATCCAGTCGCGGACGCTTGCCCGGATCGGCCTGCGTGTCCGGCTCGTCGACATGTGGGCGGCGTGCCGTGATTGCTTGTCGTTTTTGCCACAGATTCGTGCCCCGGATCCGCTCGACCAGAAAACCGGAGGGCGTCAGTTCGCTGGCCGAGGTCAGTTGAAAGCGTCCGTCAGGGTGCTGATGAACCATGGCGGTGCCTTCGCGCATGTCCACATAGGTTCGCTCCCGGCCGTCACGGCGGATGCCTTGCGAGGACGCGGCTGCCGGGGTCAGCCTGAGGGCCAGATGTGCAGGAATGAATACGGGTGATGTCGGCCTTGGCGAGGCTTCAGGTGCAATGCCTGACGCGTGTGGCGGCTGGCGGGGCAGCATCTCGCTGACTTCGACCGAGGGCTGTCGGTTGCCTGCGTCATGTTCCGTCGTGCGCGGCGAAGAGTGTCCGGTCAGAGTCGGCTCGCCGGTGGGCAGATGCATGCCGGGGCGAATGTTCGAAACGTTATCGAGGTTGACGTGAGGCGTGTCTGTTGAAGGCCTGGGAGGCGACGAACCCGCTGGAGGAATCTGCTTGGGTGGCTTGGCCATTTGAAGTGCTCCGATGTACGACTGATTCAGCTGTGTAAAGCCATGGAGTGATGCTGGCTAAAGGGGGCTGAATGATCGTCAAAGCGCACTTCTGGCGTGCGGTACATAGATCAATCGGTGCAAGCGACTGATGCAAAGCGTTTCCAGCTGAGTCCGTTGCTCCCGAGGGAATCAGTTGTAGTGCGTTTGTCCGGATAAAAGCCAGGCGAAGTGTTTCGCCTTTTTCAGTTTCTCCGGGTAGTCCAGCGAGAGATCGCCCATCAACCTGACGCAATGTTCGCGCAGGAGTTTCAAGGCGTGGTCGCCCAGCGGGGGAGTGTAAGCGAGGCCGATCTGTGCCACTTCTTCGAACAGTTTCAGTTGGTGGGTGCAGTGGTTGGTCGTCTGTAGATCCAGGCGATCAATTTCGCGGGACTTGTCCGCGTCGAGTATCCATTGACGTTGCGCCAGGTGATATCGCAGGGCACCGAGGCTGCCATCTTTCATGGCCATGTTGCGCACAAGTATGTCGTCTTCCGGATATTGCTTCAGTTCGATAGGCAACGGGGTGGAGAGGTCGGTTGGCGGTACGAGAAACCGTGCATCGATCGCTTCGATATAAACCGCTTCGAAGATCAGGTCGACCGCCCAGACAATGCCTTGCGCGGTGATGACGCGAATCTGGTCGATCAGGTCGCCCGTGTTCTGGTATTGCGGCAGGTAAATGATCGTCTGTCCGATCTGTAACCGGTTGTCGACGAGCGTGATCTCGACCGTGCCCAGGCTGGAGGCGTCGAATTCCCACGTCGAGGAAAATGCCAGTTGCTGGCTCGCGGTCGCCAGTGCGCCGGGTGTGGAAATGCGCAATGACATGCCGGGGGTGAGGTGGACGAGGTACTTCGAGCCCTCACCGGTGAGGCTTTCCACGGCAGTCTGGTACGCAGCGGGTTTGAGCATGACGCACTTCTCCCGGCTACCCAGCGCATGTGCCTGGTTGTCGAGCGGTTGCAGGTATTGATGCGTTCCCGCTCTGGGGGAAAGTGGCAGAGGCACGTTGCTGGTCCAATGCATCGGACCGCTTATTTCAAACGTGTCGTTCCAAAAATGACTGTCGGTGACGGCGGGCTGAACAAGCCGATAAGACGCGCCGTCGTTCATGACCAGAATGAACGAGTGATGGGTTGCCAGTTCGGGGGCCTTCAACCGGGGCTTGAGATCGCGCATGCCGGACATGGTCGAAGAGGCAAGATTTTTGATCGCTAGCTTTTTGCTGCCGAAATGCAGGGTCATCCCGCATTCCTTGTACATGATGTAGTTGAAGTGAGTTCCGTGTATGAGGTCGGCGTTGTAATAAGCCTCGACGCGCGTCAGTTCCGTGCTGGGGCAATCAATGTGCAGCGTAGTGACCCCATTATTACCGGGCGCTGTTACCTGGAAAACTGTCTGGATATTGTTGCGTGACAGCCAGTAGCTCGAACTCCTGTCGTTGGGGACGGTGCACTTCGTATCAAACACGATGACCGGAAGCTGTCGGATTCCCTGTCGCAGGATCACCACTTCCACATCGACCGCTTGCGGCGTTTCGATGCTGGCTGGAAGTTCTGGCACGAGATGAAATCCGTCTTTGGTGATGAAGGTCAGTTTTCCATTCTGTAGCGCTCGTTTGTCCCCGGTTCGCTGGTAGACATTCTTGATCCTGACCACTTTCTTGCTGACGTCGTCGAATTCGAATCCTGATGTGATGACCAACTCCCGGTTTTCGATCTTCCAGCTTTCGATCAGGTCCGATCGCCAGTCCAGTGCAATGATGCTTTCCTCTGCGCCGTCTTCAATAATCGATGCTGCGCCGGGGACATGAGCGATAGCGTAGGCATCCTTGCCTTTGCCGCCATTGGCCGATACGTAATGGCTGAGCAAATAAATCTGGTCCTCGCCGGGGCCTGCATCAATCTCGTCGCGACCACGGGACTTTATGATGTTCGGACCGTCACTACCGATGACTTCATTGGTTGCACCGGTCAGCGTCTCGACGTTTTCGATACTTTGCAGATGACTGTGCAGCCTGTAGGCCTGCTCTTTTGGAGTGGGCGGCTTGACCAGTAGCGACATCTCGCCCTTATGCAAGTCCACTCGGAATCCGTAACGATCTTCGTTGGTTTCCGGGAAGTGTCCCGCTAGTTTCAGCGTGTCGTTACCTGCATCACCTTGCAGTTCGGAAATCAGTGTTTCTTGGGTGCCGGTTTTCAGCAGGTCGGCAGCGCCCTCGAAGATGAACTCGTCGGCTTTCTCGCCACCGTTCAGGGATTTATGGCCGGCAGCGTAATAGAAGCCGTTTGGTTTTTTTTTCACCCCTTGAATAGTGTCGTTACCGCCGCCGATAAACCACAGGATGTCCTTGTCGTCGGCAGAAGTTCCAAGCACTGCTCCGGGAGTGTCTTTGGTAACGCCTGCGCGTGCATCGATGGTGTCGTTGTGATCGTTGATGCGGGGACGCTTGATGGTTTTGTACTTCGGGTTTTGTGCTGTCCACTCATAAGTCGCGACCTGGATGGGTTCGACATCCACCTGGAAACTGCCATTGACGATGGCTTCGGCCTGGTCTTTTAGTGTCTCGTCCAGCAACTTTCGGGCAGTGGCGCGCAGTTGTTGTGAGTGTCGGGCGGCCGACCTGGCGATAAGGTGGCGATCTTCAATGCTTTCATCCGGGCTGATACCCCAGAACGCAAACCAGCCGGTACGCAGACGCTCTTCGGTGGTCAACGTGATGTGGTCGTCAATGTCATCGACCACATTGATCGCCGCCCAGACTCGGGATCCTGCGACCAGCAGTAAGCCGGCGACCAGCCCGATCGGGCCCGCCGAGGAGAATCCGGCCAGTGCCGCTGCACCGAGCAGCACGGTCATGGCCGCGCTGGTGACACTCAACCCGGCATTCACATAGTGATTGATGGATTCTTTGCCGGTTGTCCGGGCTGCCGCCTTGAAACCATCCACCGCAGAAATGATATCGAAGGGCAGCGTCAGGGCGCCGCCGATCAAGCCGCCGCCGCGCCCCAGTTTCAGGGCGAAACTGGTTTTGGCAAAACCCTTGAAGGCACTCTCGCTGGCCTTGAGCATTTGCGTGGCTTTGCGGGCTACCGCGAGATCGATCGCTATCGAAGCAACGTCAGCGCTGAACGCCGAACTGTTGAACACGATGCCATATGAATCCTTGTCTCTGATTGCATCTTGCAGACCGCGCAGACCACTGTAGATCCCGAACGCCTGAAGTCCGATACCCGTGCTGGCCATGGTGCGGCTGGTTGAGCGTTTGACCCAGTTCGGGAGTGGCTCCTGAATATGGGCATGGCGGATGTCGAGTTTTTGCGCTGCGTTCAGAAGTTGTTTCAGCTTGCCCGGATAAGTACCTGGATCGCTCGGGGAATCGAATGAGTCATGCAACAACGGCGGCGCCGTCAGGGGGCGTTGGCTGGCAAGTTCGAAGAGCAGGCTGGGAAGCAGATAATCATCCGCCCCGGTCGTCGTTTTCATCCGCGCTTCAATGACGGCTGGATCAAACTGCAACGCATTGATGAAACGCTTTCCGGGCGTGCGGAAAAACGTGTTCTTGCCGTTCAGGGGTTGCCCGTCAATGGTCGCGCCCAATGTATCCAGGGCTCTACGGGTGATTGAATATCCGCCTATCTGCAGTGGGCCGAATACCTGGTCTACCGTTTTCAGTTGCGCTCTTTTGCGTTTGAGCGCGGGCGGGGTCTGGAGGGAATTGTTGTCGTCATAGTCGATCGTTGACGGTTGCCGTTCATTGCCGACAAGTTGCATGTCGGCAATGTCTACGTCGTTATGTTCGATCGATGACGGGAGGATAAGGGTAGCCATTTGAACATCCTTGTTCTGAAGATGAGGTTGCGCTGTGGCGTCATCTTAGGAAGAGGGTTCAAACGATGTACATCGGCGGGGTGTTGCGGTGTGTTGCGTTTTGGAAACGGAAGTTGCTGCCAGTTTCGATGCATGAATCAAGTGTCGAAACTGGCAGCCAGCTTTGAAATTTCTGAAGCTCAGAAGATTGTCTGCGAGGAATCAGTGCCCGCTGAGCAGCGATGCGGCACCGGCACCGCCGAACAATCCGGCGCTGATGCGGTTGAACCAGCTCTGACCCTTGCCGCTGCGCAGGTAACGCGCTGCACCATGGGCACCGAGGCCGTAGGTCAATTTGCACAGCAGATCGAGCAGCGTCCAGGTGGCGATCATCACCAGCAGTTGCGGCAGGAACGGTTGTTCGGCGCTGAGGAATTGCGGCAGAAACGCGGCGAAAAACAAAATGTCTTTCGGATTGCTCGCGCCCAGCACGAAGGCCCGGCTGAACAATGCACGGAATTTCGGAACCGGTGCAGCCTGAGGTACTTCGGCACCCACCGACGGCTGGCGCGATTGCTGCCAGCTCTGCCAGGCGAGGTAGAACAGGTAGATCGCGCCGACGATCTTCAGGGCGCTGAACAGTTTTTCGGACGCCAGCAGCAGGGCGCCCAGCCCCAGCGCCGAGGCACTGAGCAGGCAGATCGAGGCGAACACGCCACCGAGAAACGCCGGGTACGAACGACGCAGACCGTAATTCAGACTGTTGCTGATCATCAGCAACGACAGTGGCCCCGGAATCAGGATCACCACCAGCGCAGCGCCGCTGAACAGCAGCCAGGTTTCCAGACTCATCACTTGCTCCTTTTTATCGTTATCAAGAATGTGCAAAAGCCCCACCCGGTGGGGTGAGGCTGTTTTGAAGCTTGAACCGCGTAGCGCTTACAGGAAGATGAACTTGGCGATGAAGATCGCGCAGAGCACCCACAGGCTGACGGAGATCTCTTTGTATTTACCGGTGCCGGCCTTCAGCGCGACATAGGTAATGAAGCCCAGCGCGATACCGTCGGCGACCGAGAAGGTCAGCGGCATCATGATCGCGGTGACGATGGCCGGAATGCTGTCGGTCGCTTCGTCCCATTCGATGTGCGCCATGCCGCCCATCATCAGCATCGCTACGTAAATCAGCGCGCCGGCGGTGGCATAGGCGGGAATCATGCCGGCCAGCGGTGCAAAGAACATCGCGGCTATAAATAGCACACCCACGGTGACTGCGGTAAGACCAGTCCGACCACCAGCCGCTACACCGGCGGCACTTTCCACGTAACTGGTGACCGGTGGAACGCCGACTACTGCGCCGAAAACGCTGGAGGCGGAGTCGGCCTTCATGGCGCGGGACAGGTTTTCGATGCGGCCGTCAGCGTTCACCAGGTTGGCGCGCTGGGCGACGCCCATCAGGGTGCCGGCGGTGTCGAACATGTGTACGAAGAGGAACGCCAGCACCACGCTGATCATGCTGACGTTGAATACGCCGGCGACGTTCATGGCCATAAAGGTCGGTGCCAGGCTTGGCGGGGCGGACATGATGCCCTCGTAGTGCACCAGACCAATCCCCCAGCCGGCCAGGGTCACGGTGATGATGCTGATGAGGATCGCGCCGAACACTTTGTGGTAGCTGAGGATCGCGATCATCAGGAAGCAAATGGCGGCGAGCAGTGGGCCGGGTTCACGCAGCGAGCCGAGTTTGATCAGGGTGGCCGGGCTATCGACGACGATGCCGGCGGTTTTCAGGCCGATCAGCCCGAGGAACAGACCTACACCGGCGCCCATCGCATAGCGCAGACTGACCGGAATGCTGTTGAGCAGCCATTCGCGAATCCGCGAAAAGGTCAGGATCATGAACAGCACGCCCGAGACGAACACCGCACCGAGCGCGGTTTCCCAGTTGTAGCCCATGGTGCCGACCACGGTGTAGGTGAAGAACGCGTTGAGGCCCATGCCCGGCGCCAGGCCTACCGGCCAGTTGGCGTAGAGGCCCATCAGCAGGCAGCCCAGCGCGGCGGCGATACAGGTGGCGACGAAGGCTGCACCGTGGTCGATCCCGGCATCGGCCATAATGTTCGGGTTGACGAAAATGATGTAGGCCATGGTGATGAAGGTTGTCAGACCGGCAATCAACTCGGTCTTCACCGTGGTGCCATGCAAGCTGAGTTTAAAGATGCGCTCCAGCAGGCCATTGCGTAACGGCGGCGAGAGTTCCAGCGTCGATGCTTCGGATTTGCGGCTTTCCACAGCGAGTACTCCTCAAGAGTTTTATTGTTATTTCCAGGACCGGACCCATGAGGGGTGGCAGCGGCCCTTTGAGGCATACGCGAATTTGTTGACCATGCGGTCAGGAACTCGCACGCTGTGGATTATGCTTTTGTGTACAAATAAAGCAAATATTGTTTTTGGTTTTGTAGACGAAAATACTGGCGATCAAGCTATATCACTCGTTCGGACGATGTGTTCCCAGTGCCAGATTCACCGCCAGCCAGCCGTTGACCGCCGTTTCGCCCGCTTCGGCAAAGACGCGCTCAAGCAATTTCACCTGCTCGCGGCGTAATGCCTGTTCAAATTTCGCGCCTTCAACGGTCAGCTCCAGCAGGCGTTTGCGCTTGTCAGTCTCGGACGCCACGCTGTCCACCAGATGCATTTCCTGCAATTGCCGCAACGGCATGTTCAGCGCTTGCTTGCTCACTCCGAGCAGCGCGAGCAATTCCTTGACGCTCAGATTCGGATAACGGGCGATGAAAAACACGATGCGTTGATGCACTCGGGACAAGCCGCGACGCTCGAGCATTTCATCGGCCTTGGCGGTGAACGCCTGGTAACCGAAGAAAAATGCTTCCATGGCTTGTTGCTGGCTGGCGCAGTTTTTAAGGTCAAGCATGTTGACGTTTCCAGAGAGAGTGTCGTAATTTCAGTCAACAAGTTTGACTCATTTTTCCCATGCCTCGCTAGCGGTGACTTCCATGGCTTTTTCCGAACGTGTCTCGCGCCTCAAAAGTTCTCTGATCCGTGAAATCCTTGCTGCGGCCCAGCGCCCGGAGGTCATGTCATTCGCTGGCGGTTTGCCGGCTGAAGCGATGTTGCCGAAGGTCGAGTGGGCCGACATGCCGCTATCTCTCGGCCAGTACGGCATGAGTGAAGGCGAGCCAGCACTGCGCGAAGCACTGGCAGCAGAGGCGAGGGCGCTGGGTTTGCCGTGTGAGGCGAGTCAGGTGCTGGTGGTCAGTGGCTCACAGCAAACCCTCGACCTGGCGGCCAAGCTGTACATCGACAAGGGCACCGAAATCCTGCTCGAAGCACCGACCTATCTGGCGGCCTTGCAGATTTTCCAGCTGTTCGGCGCCGATTGTCTGACCGTACCGCTGGAGGCTGACGGCCCGAACCTTGCGCAGTTGCGTCAGCGTCTGGAGCAGCATCGTCCTGCGTTCATCTACCTGATCCCGACCTTCCAGAACCCGTCCGCCGTGCGCTACAGCGAAGCCAAGCGCGAGGCCGTCGCGGCATTGCTCGACGAATTCGGCGTGACCCTGATCGAAGACGAACCCTATCGCGAGCTGACCTTCGATGGCGGCAGCGCTCAGCCGATTGCCGGACGCCTGAAGAAATCCAGCTGGATCTACACCGGCACCGTGTCCAAAACCCTGTTGCCGGGCCTGCGTGTCGGCTATCTCATCGCCAGCCCGGATCTGTTTCCGCATCTGCTCAAACTCAAGCAGTCGGCGGATCTGCACACCAACCGCATCGGCCAGTGGCAAGCATTGCAATGGATCGGCAGTGAGAAATATCAGCAGCACTTGAGTGAATTGCGTGGCTTCTATCGTCAGCGCCGCGATGCCTTTCAAGTGGCGCTGGAAAACCATTTCGCCGATCTGGCGGACTGGAACACGCCGCAGGGCGGGCTGTTTTTCTGGCTGACCCTGAAGCAACCGCTGGACACGCGTACGTTGCTGAACACCGCGCTGGCCAACGATGTGGCGTTCATGCCGGGCGAACCGTTCTTCCCCGAGCCGGATCGCAATCCCGGTCATCTGCGCCTGAACTTCAGTCACATCGACCCGGCCCGACTGGACGAAGGGCTCAAACGTCTGGCGGCGGTGGTGCGCCAGGCTCAGGCCGCGCAGGCGGCATAAAAAAACCGGCCATCAGGCCGGTTTTTTTTCAGACTGCGGCGAACCGCTTGTTCAGATATTCGATGATTGTGTTGGACTCGTACATCCAGGTGGTCTGGCCGTTCTCTTCGATGCGCAGGCACGGCACCTTGATCTTGCCACCCTGTTCCAGCAGGGTCTGACGATCCTGCTCGTTGTTTTTCGCGTCCTTCAGGGCCACCGGAACATTCAGGCGACGCAGGCTGCGGCGGGTCTTCACGCAGAACGGGCAGGCGTGGAACTGATACAGGGTCAGGTCCTTGGCGGCGGCATCAACCTGAGCCTGGGCAGCGGTGGGGCGCTGTTTCTTGCCCGGGCGGGTCAGGAAATCAACGAAGATGATCAGTTGGCCGAGGCCGACACGAAGCGCTTTGACGAACACGTTACAAGCCTCACAGGGACATTGAAGAAGGCGCGCAGCTTACCCGATTTTTCACGGACGAAAAAAAACCGGCGATCAACGCCGGTTTTTTTCTGTCACGAGTTACTTGATCAGGCTGAGAAACTCGCTGCGCGTCGCCGCGTTTTCGCGGAATTCACCGAGCATCACTGAAGTGATCATCGACGAATTCTGTTTCTCGACACCGCGCATCATCATGCACATGTGCTTGGCCTCGATCACCACGGCCACGCCCAGCGCGCCGGTGACCTGCTGGACCGCATCGGCGATCTGGCGGCTGAGGTTTTCCTGGATCTGCAGGCGGCGGGCGTACATGTCGACGATCCGCGCAACCTTCGACAGGCCCAGCACTTTGCCGCTCGGGATGTACGCGACGTGGGCCTTGCCGATGAACGGCAGCAGGTGGTGTTCGCACAACGAGTACAGCTCGATGTCCTTGACCAGCACCATTTCGCTGTTGTCGGAGCTGAACAGGGCACCATTGGTGACCTCTTCGA
>Ga0207696_1001504_pt1 | contig 12527 bp, 11 predicted proteins | sample KBSS54metaG_FD_184403 | JGI IMG/M metagenome (GOLD analysis project Ga0207696, IMG submission 184403) | Switchgrass rhizosphere microbial communities from Kellogg Biological Station, Michigan, USA - KBS S5-4 metaG (SPAdes) (version 2) | ecosystem: Host-associated > Plants > Roots > Rhizosphere >...
CCGACCAGTTCCTGCCCACGATAGCGGATGCTGCCGGTGGTCCGGGCATCGCATTCGGGGAGCAGTTGCAGGATCGAATGAGCCGTCACAGACTTGCCCGAGCCCGACTCGCCGACCAGTGCCAGGCACTCGCCGGGGCGGATGTCCAGGCACAGGTTGCGAACCACGGCCTGGCCATGGAAGGCGACGCTGAGGTCACGGATTTCGATCAGATTGTCAGTCATATCAAGGTTCCGTTCATGAGCGCGGGTCAAAGGCATCGCGCAGCGCTTCGCCGATGAATACCAACAGGGAAAGAATCAGCGCCAGGGTGAAAAACGCGGTCAACCCGAGCCACGGCGCTTGCAGGTTCTGTTTGCCCTGACCGATCAACTCGCCCAGCGATGCGCTGCCGGCGGGCATGCCGAAACCGAGGAAGTCCAGCGCAGTCAGGGTAGAAATCGCCCCGGTCAGAATGAAGGGCAGATAGCTCAGGGTTGCGTTCATCGCGTTGGGCAGGATGTGCCGGACAATCACTTTGCGATCGCTCAAGCCCAAAGCCCGGGCAGCCTTGACGTACTCCAGGTTACGGCCGCGCAGAAACTCGGCGCGTACCACGTCCACCAGCGCCAGCCAGGAAAACAGCGCCATGATCCCCAGCAGCCACCAGAAGTTCGGCTCGACGAATCCCGAAAGGATGATCAGAAGGTAAAGCACCGGCAGCCCCGACCAGACCTCCAGCAAACGCTGGCCGAGCAGATCGACCCAGCCGCCGTAATAGCCCTGCAGGGCGCCGGCTGCGATACCGATCAGGGCGCTGACGAAGGTCAGCATCAGGGCGAACAGAATCGACACCCGGGCGCCGAAAATCACCCGAGCCAACACGTCGCGCGCCTGATCGTCGGTGCCCAGCCAGTTGACCGAAGTCGGCGGGCTGGGTGCTGGTTTGTTGAGGTCGTAGTTCGGAGTGTCGTCACTGAACGGAATTGGCGGAAACAGCAGCCAGCCACCGTCCTTGCGGATCAGCTTCTGCACGTAATCGCTGCGGTAATCGGCCTGAAACGGCAGTTGTCCGCCGAACTCCTGTTCGGTGTGGCGTTTGAACACCGGGAAGTACCACTGGCCCTGATAACTGACGACCAATGGCTTGTCGTTGGCGATCAGTTCGCCGCCGAGGCTAAGCAGGAACAGTCCGATAAACAGCCACAGCGACCACCAGCCCCGGCGGTTTTTCTTGAAGCGTTCGAAACGGCGACGGCCCAGAGGCGAGAGCTTGAACATCAGGCGTTCCTCGCGGCGAAGTCGATGCGCGGGTCGACCAGCGTGTAGCACAGGTCGCCGATCAGTTTTATCAGGAGGCCGAACAGGGTGAAGATGAACAGCGATCCGAACACCACCGGATAGTCCCGGGACACCGCCGCTTCGTAACTCATGCGCCCAAGGCCGTCGAGGGAGAAGATCACTTCGATCAGCAATGAGCCGGCAAAGAATACGCTGATGAACGCCTGGGGAATGCCCGACACCACCAGCAGCATTGCGTTGCGGAACACGTGTCCGTAGAGCACACGGTTTTCGCTCAGGCCTTTGGCGCGAGCGGTGACCACGTACTGGCGGGTTATTTCATTGAGGAACGAGTTTTTGGTGAGGATGGTCAGGGTGGCGAAACCGCCGATGACCAACGCCGTGACCGGCAGCACCAGATGCCAGAAGTAGTCGGTGATCTTGCCCAGCGTCGACAGGGATTCGAAGTTGTCGGACACCAGCCCGCGCACCGGAAACCAGTTCAGCGAGGTGCCGCCGGCGAACACCACGATCAGGAACATCGCGAACAGGAATGCCGGCATGGCGTAGCCGATGATGATCGCCGTGCTGCTCCAGATATCAAAATGGCTGCCGTGGTGCACGGCTTTGCGGATGCCCAGCGGGATCGACACCAGATAAGTGATCAGCGTCGCCCACAGCCCGAGGGAAATGGTCACGGGCATTTTCTGCAGGATCAGGTCGGTGACCGTGGCGCCACGGAAGAAGCTTTTGCCGAAATCCAGCTGCGCGTAGTTCTTGAGCATCAGCCACAGGCGTTCATGGGCGGGTTTGTCGAAGCCGTACTGTTTTTCGATGTCCTTGATCAGTTGCGGATCGAGGCCACGGCTGGCGCGGGACGTGCCGCTCATGGTCTCGCTCGCGCCGCCGCCGACGCTGGCGCCGCCAATGCCTTGCAAGTGGGCGATGGCCTGTTCCACCGGACCACCCGGCGCGGCCTGGATGATCACGAAGTTGACCAGCAGAATGATCACCAGCGTCGGGATGATCAGCAGCAGGCGCCGCAGTATGTAAGCCCACATCAGTGCGGCCCTCCGGGTCTGCCACGGCTGATTTTCTCGGCCGTCATCTGCTGGTTGGTCAGCGGCGTGCTGCTGATTTCCCACCAGCTCTCGATCGCCTCGTCATTGCTCGCCTGCACGGTGGGAATGCCGAAACGGTTCCACCACACGGTCGACGTGCCCGGCGGGTAATAGTTGGGAATCCAGTAGTAGTTCCATTGCAGCACCCGGTCCAGCGCATGGGCGTAACGCAACATGTCGGCCTGGGTCGAGGCGCGGATCAGGCCGTTGATCAAGGTGTCGACCGCCGGGTTCTTCAGCACCATGTAATTGTTGGCGCCCGGGTCGTTGGCCGATGCCGAACCGAAGTAGTTCAACAGTTCGCCGCCGGGGGAGGTGGTGACCGGGTAGCCGGTGACGATCATGTCGTAGTCACGACTCATCAGGCGATTGACGTACTGCGAGGAGTCGATGCGACGGATGTCGAGGTTGATGCCGATCTGCTTTAGCGTGCGCTTGTACGGCAGCAGCAGGCGGTCCATGCCGTTCTGGCTGACCAGGAAGGTGAAGCTCAACGGCTCGCCACGGTCGTTGACCAACTGGTCGCCATCGGGTTTCCAGCCGGCCTGTTCCAGCAGCTCCAGCGCTTGCAGTTGTTTGTCGCGGATGATGCCGCTGCCATCAGTCTTCGGTGCTTCGAACACCTGGGTGAATACCTCGTCGGGAATCTGTCCGCGCAAGGGTTCGAGAATCTTCAGTTCGGCGGCGTCCGGCAGTTTGCGGGCGGCCAGATCAGTGTTGGAAAAGTAACTCTGCTGGCGGATGTACATGTTGCGCATCATCTGCCGGTTGCTCCATTCGAAATCCCAGAGCATGGCCAGTGCCTGGCGAACGCGGCGATCCTGGAATATCGGCTTTTGCAGATTGAACACGAAGCCCTGGGCCGACTGCGGCGCTTCGGTGGCCAGGTGAGCCTTTTGCAGACGACCGTCGCTCAGGGCCGGGCTCTCGTAACCGATGGAGTAGCCGGTGGCGGAGAATTCACGGTTGTAGTCATAGGCGCCGCCGCGCAGGACCTGGCGGGCGACGTCGGTGTCGCCGAAGTACTCGATGCTGAAGTGATCGAAGTTGTACAGGCCACGGCTGACCGGCAGGTCCTTGCCCCACCAGTCGGGATTGCGTTCAAAGGTGATGCTGCGTCCGGAGTCGACCTTGCCGACTCGATACGGGCCGCTGCCCAGCGGCGGTTCATAGCCGCCACCACCGGCGAAATCACGGGTCTTCCACCAATGCTCGGGAAACACCGGCAGCGTGGCGATGTCCAGCGGCAGGGTGCGGTTTTCGTTGCTCTTGAAATCGAAACGCACGGTGAGCGGGGCTTCGACTTCGACGCCTTTGACGTCGGCGAACTGGGTGCGATAACGCAGGCTGCCCTGGGTCATCAGCAAGTCATAGGTGTAGCGAACGTCTTCGGCGGTGATTGGCTTGCCATCGGCAAAGCGGGCCTTGGGGTTGATAAAGAAGCGCAACGACAGGCCGTCCTCCGATCGCTCCATTTTCTGCGCCACGAGGCCGTATACGGTGTAGGGCTCGTCGAGCGAGCGCTGGGCCAGCGGGGAGTACAGCAGGCCGTCGATCTGGCTGACGCCGATGCCTTTGTCGATGTACGGCAGGACATGGTCGAAGTGGCCGATCTCGATGGCCGAGCGGCGCATCGTCCCGCCCTTGGGCGCCCGGACGTTGGTGTAATCGAAGTGACTGAAGCCGGGCGGGTACTTTGCCGGTTCGCCATAGACGGTCATCGCATGCTGCGGTGCGGCGTCCACACCGGTGATCCCAAGCAGCAGGGTCACGGCAGTGAACATCAATGTCGGGAAAGCCAGTCGCATTGTCAGCCTTAAAGCCGGGTAATCGATAAGCGCAATTTGTACGCGAGCGGCGCGCCGTTCGCCAGCGGTGTGGTGTAACCAAAACAAAACGGCCCGCCATCAGGCGGGCCGTTGCACAGCAGGTCGGGCTGAATATCAGTCCTGACGGCTGGTGACTTCCAGCAGGTGGTAGCCGAACTGGGTCTTCACCGGGCCTTGCACGACGTTGATCGGCGCGCTGAATACCACGGTGTCGAATTCCTTGACCATCTGGCCAGGACCGAACGAACCCAGGTCGCCGCCCTGACGGCTGGACGGGCAGGTGGAGTTGGCCTTGGCCACTTCGGCGAAATCAGCGCCACCTTCGATCTGGGCCTTGAGTTCGTTGCACTTGGCTTCGCTGGAAACCAGGATGTGGCGGGCAGTGGCTTTAGCCATGGGGAAACTCTCCAATCAAATCAGTAAAGGGGGGAGCCTACCGGATTCAGTGGCCGATTTCTCGGCAAAGTTCCATTCGCTCGTCTGATACCGGTCGCTACAGATTAGCTGCTTGCAGGCGCAACGCGTGTTCGACATAGAGCTCGACAGGATCGTTTTCCGTGGTGCGCTGACCGATGCCCCGACGCAGGCTGCGCAAATGGTCGAGCGGATAATCGGAGCGGATCACGGTGCCGAGGTGAGAACTGAAGCGGCCGACAAAACCGTCGTTCTGCGCGGGTTCTGTAATGAAATATTCCGACAGGGCGAGGCAGATGCCCTGTACCGGGTCGAGGGCCTGCACGGTCAGCTCCGGCACAACACCACTCCACGAATAATAGCGAACGCCATCGACCCGCTCGGCACCTTGGCCACCCCAGGTTTCGGGAAGACCCTGCGGGTATTTGTCATTGAATTGGCCGACACCTTCCGTCGTCAGCGCATTGAGTGCTGCCAGTGCATGGCGAGGCAGTGTTTTGTGCCCGCTGAGCAGAGATAAAAAGTTGGAAAACAACGTAGCTACGTTCTGGGCCACGGTCTCCGGCAGCCGTCCGGGGATCAATGCCTTGCGCAGGAAGTCAGCCAGCTCGGAACCGTGATTGGGACCGCTGACCGAGGTCACGGAAGCGACCTTGTGTGGCGCAAGCGCCGCAGCATACCGAGCCGTCAGTGCGCCCTGGCTGTGTCCGATCAGGTTGACTTTTGTCGCGCCTGTGCCTCGGAGCACGGAGTCGATCTGCGAAAGCAATTGGTCGCCTCGCACTTCGTTGTCATGAACCGCCGACAAGTGCGGCACGAATACCTGCACGCCGGCGGCCTTGAGTGCCTGCTTGACGTCATGGAACAGTTCGAAAGGGCCTATGCGCTCGAATCCGAACAGACCATGCACCAACAGTACGGGATAGAGAGTTGTGGCATTTCGTTGCATTTTTCGTCCTTGATCGCAGAGATTCATCGATGTTGTCTGCGTGCCACTCTAAAACAGTCGTTGCGCACGTGATGCCTGAAGAGTCTTTCTAGTGGGGTGGAAACTGGATCAGTGTGCGTATGAAATTTCACTTTTGAATGAAATCCGGTTCTGAATATTTGGAGGGGTCTAGCCTCGGCGAATGTATTTTTCCCATTTTTGCCTACTCGACCCAGTGCCTTTAGCTCTGTCTCGCCGGGTGCCCGGCTGACATCGTGGAGGCGATGAAGCGCGTTAAATAAAGGCTCTTTGACGCAGCCCGCCGGCGTGTCATTTCCAGGGAATGGAGCAGCGAATGAACATGACGGATGAACGGGTAACGGCTTCGCAAGTGCGAGGCATGGGGATGGATGCTGAACGGGTCGGGGTCTTCGGACATTGTCGGACACGCGAACACGCTTTATCGCTGCCCGAACCCGCAATCGATTCGCTGGAGGGTACAGTTCTTGATCCCTCTCTGAATCGGGTAGTCGTGCGGATCGCCCCCTATCCAGGAATGGCCTGTGGGGACAGGGTCGTGTTGAGCTGGTGCGGCCACGATATCGAAGGTATGCCGTATCAACATGAAATCACGCGATTTGTCAGCGAAGCCCAGTTGGGCAGGGAGATCGTTCTGGTCGTTCGGGGCAATCACATCGCGGCGCTGGACGGAGGTTCGCTGGAGGTGTTCTGGACATTGACCAGTGCCTCGCATCCGGAGCCACTGATTTCCTTGCGCAGGCAACTGGATGTCGGAGATGTTCGTTACAGCCTCATGCCGGTCACCCTCGAGGACGCTGTCGGGGGCAGTCTCGACCCCGCGCGCGTCATCGACGGGACCTCGGTCACGCTTCAGCCTTATGCCGGAATGTGTGTCGGCGACCGGGTGCGGTTGATCTGGGAGGGGCCGGTGCATGACAAATCACTTCGAGACACGCTGATAGTCGAGTCCTTTGCTGTCGGTCGGCCTCTGGTGCTGGGGATCGCACCTGAATTCATCACGCCGCATCTCGGCGGGGAAGTGGTGATTCGATACTGTGTCGAACAGCAAAGCGGAGCGATTCGCGAGTCAGGTGTGACGCGGATCAGCATTGCTCCTCTTGAAAGAGGTGAGCTGGTGGCACCCCAGGTGCTCGAAGCCAATGACGGGGTGCTCGATGTGCAGGATGCAATCGACGGTGTCAGTGTATTGATCAGTGATGCGCGGGTCGAAGAGGGTGAGCTGGTTTATCTCAAGTGCGACGGCGAGTCATTCTTTCACCGCGATGACCGCGAAATAATCAGCGGAATGGCCATGCAACCTTTGGTCTTCATCGTGCCGTATCGATTCTGGCGCGAACATGTGGACACCCTTGTGCAAGTGTCCTATTCGGTCGAGAGGCTTGATGATGTGAGTCAGATGTCCAGCGTGACCCTGCTGCGGGTAGTGCAGGGTTGATGCGTCGACGTTGAGCGTCGGCTGGCCCTCCGGGTGAATCACGCACCGGAGGGCGGCTTGACTGTCAGGCCTGTTGTCGAATGCGTTGCGCGGCGTCCAGCAACAGGCGTTCTGTTGCATCGAATCCGAGGCAGCCATCAGTCACCGAAACGCCATAACGCAGCGACTCGCTCAGGGGCTGGCATCCTTCGAACAGATGCGACTCGAGCATCATGCCGATCAATGAACGATTGCCTTGCAGTCGTTGTTCCAGCACATCGTTGAACACGCCCGGCTGGCGGAGCGGGTCCTTGCCACTGTTGGCATGGCTGCAATCGACCATGATCCGGCTCGGAATTTTCAGGCGGTTCAAAACGGTATTGATGACGGCAACGCTATCGCGGTCGTAGTTCGGCCCTTGGTGACCACCACGCAGCACCAGGTGGGTGTCCGGGTTGCCCGCGGTCTGGATGATTGCCGGGTGGCCCTGGCTGTCAACGCCGAAATGGCGATGGGCATGCGCTGCCGAACGCATTGCGTCAACGGCGACGGTCACACCGCCATCGGTGCCGTTCTTGAAGCCAACCGGCATGCTCAGTCCGCTGGCCATTTCCCGGTGGATCTGGGATTCGGTCGTGCGGGCGCCAATGGCGACCCAGCTCAGCAAGTCATCGAAGTACCCGGCAGCCATGGGCTGCAGCAGTTCGGTGGCAATCGGGAGCCCGAGGCGGATCATTTCCAGCATCAGTTCTCGCGACAGCGTGAGGCCGGCAGCCATGTCGTCGCTGCCATTCAGATGCGGATCGTAGGCGAGGCCTTTCCAGCCGACGGTGGTGCGAGGTTTTTCGACGTAGGCACGCATCACGAGCAGCATGTCATCACGGACTTCTTCAGCCAGGCGCGAAAGTTTGCTGGCGTATTCAAGCGCGGACTCGGGGTCGTGAATCGAGCAGGGGCCGACAATCACCAGCAAGCGCGGGTCATGGCCATCGAGAATCGCGCGGACCGCCTGGCGGTGGGCGACGACTTGCTGGTTCAGCGCATTGCTCAGGGGCAATTGCTGTTTGAGTTGCAGCGAACTTGGCAGACGCAGGGTCAATGCTTCGTTGGCAGGGTTCAGGGTGGACAGTGGCAGAGCAGAAACGGACGAGTTCATATTCGGTCTTCCTGGGCGGATGGCGGGGGCTTCCCGCTCACTCGGCCCTACTGGGGTGTTCGACAATTGGCCGGATTGGCTACGTGTGTTGGCTTGCCACCTGTGGGTGACCGATCGGAGGCGGCAGGCTGTCCCGAGCGGAGGCTGGTAAATCGCCAGGCGGTAAAACTGTCGTAACGGTAATAAGTGGCGTAGTTCATTGGTTGAATCCTCAAAGTGTCTGGTGTGTTGCTGAAAAAATCAGGGCCTGAAAAAACAAAACCCCCGGTCGGGAGGCCGACCGGGGGTTGAGAAATCTCTGGTAGGCGACCCGTTCAAATGGGCGCCGTGTGGGTATCAGGCGCGCCAGTGGCTAAACCAATACCCAAAATAAAAGCTTGCAGGAGCAGCGCAGACGCCGTTCACCCGGGCAGCCGCAACCGAGCGCGAGGCGCTGGCGGTACGAAGCTGTGAGAGGGTGTTGAACATGAGCTGTCTCCAAAGAATGCGCCGAGCTTACTAGAGGCGGCTGCGCGTCAGCAATCAGAAATTGCTATCGAACGCACAAGAGGGCTTCTATGGGTTGAGCGCCCGCCAAGGTGTGACACACTCTGCTTTCTGAACGTGTGCTCAAGGAAGGGGCATGAACTTGAAGAAGATCGAGGCAGGAATGAGTTTTGAGTTGCGCCAGGCAACGTCCGCCGACCTGTCGTTTGTACGAGAGCTGACTTGCCGAAACATGCTCCGCTACTACATTCACTATGACTTGTTGTGGCAGGACGAGGCGTTTGATGTTGCCTGGGCCGGGCGCGAAAACTGGTTGATCCTTCGTGAAGGCGAATTGACGGGTTATTGCAGTCTTAGTCGAGATGCTCGGGCCGTGTATATCCGCGAATTGCAGATTGTCGAAAGCGCTCAAGGCCAGGGCGCGGGATCCTGGGCGATCGATCAGGTTGTTGCGATGGCTCGGCTGGAGCGTCGCCCGGCGTTGCGCCTGACGGTGTTCAAAAACAATCCGGCGCAAAACCTGTATCGAAGAAAAGGAATGTTTGTGCAGGGCGAGGACGAGTGTTTCCTGCGAATGCAGCTCGATTTCAGTACACCTGTGCTCTGAAACCCACGGCTGGCAAGCCCTCGATGAAGAATTGAAACTTTTTATATGTCGCTTGCCGCTAGGTCTGCCCGGCACTTTTTGCTAAGGTGTCCGGCATCCCAATAAGACCATATCGCGAGGTGTCTGCTTGATTAGGGTGCTAGTGGTCGACGACCATGATCTCGTTCGTACAGGCATTACACGGATGCTGGCCGATATCGATGGCCTGCAGGTGGTAGGCCAGGCCGAGTCCGGGGAAGAATCCCTCATCAAGGCTCGTGAGTTGAAGCCCGACGTGGTGCTGATGGACGTCAAGATGCCAGGCATCGGCGGCCTCGAAGCCACGCGCAAACTGTTGCGAAGTCATCCTGACATCAAAGTGGTCGCGGTCACCGTGTGTGAGGAAGATCCGTTTCCTACACGGTTGTTGCAGGCCGGTGCGGCGGGGTATCTGACCAAGGGCGCAGGGTTGCCGGAAATGGTTCAGGCCATTCGCCTGGTGTTTGCCGGCCAGCGCTATATCAGCCCGCAGATTGCCCAGCAGTTGGCCATCAAATCCTTTCAGCCGACCAATGATTCGCCGTTCGATGCGTTGTCGGAGCGGGAAATCCAGATTGCGTTGATGATTGTCGGCTGTCAGAAGGTTCAGATCATTTCCGACAAATTGTGCCTGTCGCCGAAAACCGTTAACACCTACCGCTACCGCATTTTCGAGAAGCTATCGATCAGCAGCGATGTCGAGCTGACGCTGCTGGCGGTTCGACACGGCATGGTTGATGCCAGCCTCTGACCATGACTGAAGCATTCGATTCGGGCGCCTTTCTCTCGACCGTCAGCGGGCGCCCCGGCGTGTATCGCATGTTCGACAGCGATGCGCGTCTGCTGTACGTCGGCAAGGCCAAGAACCTCAAGAAGCGTCTGGCCAGCTACTTCCGCAAGACAGGCCTGGCACCGAAAACCGCGGCTCTGGTCGGGCGTATCGCCCAGGTCGAAACCACCATCACCTCCAACGAGACAGAGGCGTTGCTGCTCGAGCAAACCCTGATCAAGGAGTGGCGGCCGCCGTACAACATCCTGTTGCGCGACGATAAATCCTATCCCTATGTCTTTTTGTCTGACGGGCAATTCCCGCGCCTGAGCATTCATCGCGGGGCCAAGAAGGCCAAGGGCAAGTATTTCGGTCCCTATCCGAGTGCCGGGGCGATTCGCGAAAGCCTCAGCCTTCTGCAGAAGACGTTCTTCGTGCGTCAGTGCGAGGACAGCTACTACAAGAACCGGACCCGGCCGTGCCTGCAATATCAGATCAAGCGTTGCAAGGCGCCTTGTGTCGGGCTGGTCGAGCCTGAGGTTTACGCCGAGGATGTGCGTCACTCGGTGATGTTCCTCGAAGGACGCAGCCACGCGTTGACCAATGAGCTGTCGACGGCGATGGAAGAGGCTGCAATCAACCTCGAATTCGAACGCGCCGCCGAACTGCGCGACCAGATTGCCTTGCTGCGCCGGGTGCAGGATCAGCAGAGCATGGAAGGCGGAACGGGTGATATCGATGTGATCGCCGCGTTCGTCAATCCGGGCGGTGCCTGTGTCCACCTGATCAGCGTGCGGGGAGGGCGGGTGCTTGGCAGCAAGAACTTCTTCCCACAAGTCGGGATTGAAGAGGAAGTGGCCGAGGTCATGGCCGCTTTCCTCGGGCAATACTTCATCAGTAGCCCTGAACGCGATTTGCCGAGCGAACTGATCGTCAACGTCGTGCACGAAGACTTCCCTGCGCTGATCGAGGCCATTCAGGCGCTGCGCGGACGTGAGCTGACCATCAGCCATCGGGTACGCGGTACACGGGCGCGCTGGCAGCAACTGGCAGTGACCAATGCCGAACAGGCGCTGGGTGCGCGGCTGGCCAACCGTCAGCACGTTGCCGCGCGTTTCGAGGCACTGGCAGAAGTGTTGAACCTCGATGAGCCGCCGCAACGGCTGGAGTGCTATGACATCAGCCACTCCAGCGGTGAAGCCACGGTGGCTTCCTGCGTGGTGTTCGGCCCGGAAGGGGCGATCAAGTCGGATTACCGTCGTTACAACATCGAAGGCGTGACCGCCGGCGACGATTACGCCGCCATGCACCAGGCCCTGACCCGACGCTTCAGCAAGCTGAAGGAAGGCGAGGGCAAGTTGCCCGACATCCTGTTGGTGGACGGCGGCAAAGGGCAGCTGTCGATGGCGCGTGATGTGCTCAACGAACTGGCTGTTCCGGATCTGATCTTGCTGGGGGTCGCCAAGGGGGCCACGCGCAAGGCGGGATTCGAGACTTTGTATCTGAATGATGCGGCAAACGAGTTCACCTTGCGGGGTGATTCGCCGGCGCTGCATCTGATCCAGCAGATTCGTGACGAAGCCCACCGCTTTGCGATTACCGGCCACCGTGCACGGCGCGGCAAGACCCGCCGCACGTCGACGCTGGAAGGCGTTGCGGGCGTCGGGCCGACCCGGCGTCGGGACTTGTTGAAACATTTTGGTGGATTGCAGGAGCTGTCTCGTGCAAGCATCGAAGAGATCGCCAAAGCACCGGGGATCAGCAAAAAGCTAGCAGAGTCGATTTATGCAAACCTGCATAGTGAGTAGAATGCCCATTCACCTCGTAGCCAGTTGTGCCGATGAATATCCCTAATCTGATTACCGTTCTCCGCGTCCTGCTCATCCCGATCTTCATTCTGTTGTTCTATCTGCCTTACCAATGGAGCTATCTGGCCTCAAGTTCGGTATTCGCCTTTGCGGCGGCAACGGACTGGCTGGACGGCTATCTCGCGCGACGACTGGAGCAAAGCACGCCGTTTGGTGCGTTCCTGGATCCTGTCGCTGACAAACTGATGGTCGCTGTTGCCTTGGTGTTGCTGGTGCAAGAGCATGGCAATCTTTGGCTCACTCTCCCGGCTGCTGTCATCATCGGTCGCGAGATCGTTGTCTCGGCATTGCGTGAGTGGATGGCCGAACTTGGTGCCCGGGCCCATGTGGCCGTGTCGAATCTGGGCAAGTGGAAAACTGCTGCGCAGATGCTTGCACTGGTGATTCTCCTGGCCAATCCCAAGGTTTTCAGTTTCTGGGTTGTCATCGGTTACGCATTGCTGATGGTGTCGGCAGGCCTGACCCTGTGGTCGATGGTTCAATACCTTCGCGCTGCCTGGCCACATCTGAAGACCGATGTTGAAAAGAAATAAAACTTTTTTGAATCAAAGGGTTGACGGGGCATCTGGAATCTATAGAATGCGCCACACCAAGCGGGAATAGCTCAGTTGGTAG
>Ga0207696_1001505_pt1 | contig 12519 bp, 8 predicted proteins | sample KBSS54metaG_FD_184403 | JGI IMG/M metagenome (GOLD analysis project Ga0207696, IMG submission 184403) | Switchgrass rhizosphere microbial communities from Kellogg Biological Station, Michigan, USA - KBS S5-4 metaG (SPAdes) (version 2) | ecosystem: Host-associated > Plants > Roots > Rhizosphere >...
CACCTCTGGCGCATCGTTCACTGCGTTGACCGTGAAGGTAAATTCACGCGTGGTGATAAGCGCAGATGGGTCATCGCCTTCTTCGTATTCCACCTGTCCTGGGTCTTGATGCGGGTCGTTGCCACTTCCTGGCAGCGATCCCGGCCTTGAGCCGGAATTACCGTGGTCGTTAACCGTTACCTTGACGCTGAAATTGCCGTTCCAGTCAGCCGCCGTGGCGCTGCCATCTGCGTCAGGCAGTGTGACTCTCAGCCCCGCCAGATAACTGTTAATTTGCGTGTAAGAACCGTTGAACGTCAGCGTGTCGGTGCCTGCTCCCGTGAATGTTCCGCCGCTACCGGTGGGGGCCACAAACACAAAACCGTTCGGCAGTTTCACGGTGACCGTCATGCTCTGGCTACCCGCATCCGAATCACTGATGGTAATCGGCGGCAGCGTCACGGTGGCACTGTTTTCATCGGTATTCAGTACTGGATTTTCACCGAGCTTGATTTGTGCCGGGTCGTTAACGCTGCTCTGGAAAATGGTGCGGTAAGTGGAAGCCACGTTTTGCCCCAGCCCGCCGGGAATCGCGGCGTAAGGGCTTATCACCGTGTTGGGGACTTGCGAGGTGCCAACACCGCCAGGACCGATGTTATCGCCGCCGTTTGCGGAGCTGGTCAGGTTGCCATTGGCATCACGCACGCGGTCATCAACAATCACTTCAACGCGGAAATACTGGTCAGCATCGTCAAGAATCGCCCCGCGCATAGTGACTTGCAGTTGCGCGAGGTAAGCGTTGATTTGCGCGACGGTACCGGTTATCACCAGCGGCGCGTTTTGCCCGTTGGAGGGCGGCGTCACGCCGTCCTGGCTGGTGTTCTGGATAAACACGCCAGAGGTGGTGTTGAGCGACGAAATGGTAATCGCCGAGTTTTGCTGATCGCGATATTGCGACACGCTCAACGGGTTGCCGTTTTCATCGGTGATGCGTACCGTCACCTGCACGATGTCGTTTTCACCTGCCGCAATACCGCCTGCATCCGCAACATCCGGGTCGCCAATCACAAAGCCGTCGACGTTATTGCCGCCCGGCGCGTTGTTGTCGAGCAGAATGGTGTCCGAAGGCGCGGTGATGGTTGGCGGGTCGTTCACTGGCGTAATCGTCAGCGCTATTTGCACATCGGCAGGCGGCAGGCCACCGGTGTCGCCGACGCTGGCAGTGCTGGTGTCGAGATGAACATTCAGCGTCACATCGCCTGCTGCCGCGCCGTTCTGGTCGTGGTTGGCATTCAGCGCACTTTTGTAGGTCAGGCCGTTGGTCGGGTCGTTGAGCAAGGCCTGAATTGCGCTGGCGGTGCCGGTCAAAATCAGGGTGCCGGAATTATCGCCCTGAATCGTCACGCCGTTAATTTCCAGGCTGCTGTCATTGGCAGTACCACCAATCCCCAGTTGCCCCTGACCGACCGTCAGCGTCACGGTCACAGGTTTGCCAAAGGCGCTGGATTCCACGTCAGTAATGACGAAATCACCGCCAATCCAGGTAGCTTGATCTTCAAAGGTGTTTTTGTCGCTATCGGTGACGACCAGCGTGCCAGGGTCGTTGACTTCCGAGGCGTTAATCGCCACCTGGTTTGCCGAAATATTGCCGTTATTGGCGGGGACGCCATCCTGATACCAGTCGTAATTGACGTTATCGACAGCGCCTGGCAGCGAGCCGGTTGCCGGGTTAGTCGGCTGGTTGACCGGCCCGCCGTTGGCTGAGCCATTGAGCTGACCATTGCCGGTACGCAAGCGGTCATCGGTAATCACCTGCACCTGATAAACGGTGTTGCGGTCATCAGGGAAGGTGACGGTCAAACCGCTCAGCGCACTGTTGATCTGCGCGACAGTCCCGGTGATCACCAGATAACCGCCGTCGCCGCCGGTAATCAGTGCGCCACTTGCACCATTGGCCGCCAGCCTGATGTTGTTGTATTCGCTTTGGCTGAACGCACTGCCATCGTTGTGTAGCAGGCGCACGGTGGTCTGGAGAATATTGGTCGCGCTGCTGGTGCCAGTGATATCCGGGTCGGCAACGGTAAAGCCGCTGACCGCATGGGAATTGCCACCGATGTCAATTGGCCCGGAAGGGGCGGTGACAGTGGGTTTGTCGTTTGCCGGGGTAATATTAATCGCGAAATGATTAGCGGCTTGTTCTTTGTCACCATCAGACAGCGTGAAGTCGAAGCCATCGGCATTGAGGCCGTCGCCGCTGATTTCATCGCCGTCATTCAGGTAATAAATATAACCGTTGTTAATGTCGGCCTGCGTGAAGGTTGAGCCATTGCCGATGGTGCTAAAATTCACGCCGTCGCGGGAGAAAGCCAGATGCCCGTGGTCCGGTGAGTTGGTGATGGTAAATTGCACCTGCTCAGGGCTGCTGTCGGGGTCGTAAGCCTGCAACTGCGAGCCATTGATTTGCACATAGCTGCCTTCAACCACTGTCGCCGGGTTGTTGGCCGGTTGGCCGCCGATATTGTTCGGTGAATCTGGCGGTACCACAATTTCCGGGCTATCCGGCGTCTGGGGGATTTTCGGCCCATCGTTGACGTTGGTGATGGTGATGCCCACCGTGGCGTTGGTCGCCGACTGCATGCCCCAGCGGTCCACCGCATAAGCCACAAAGCTGGTGCTGCGGACTTCAGATCCGTTGCTGACAAAGCGCAGGCCGCTGGTGCTGTCGTTTTTCAGCAAACTGGCATCGAGCTTTAAGGTGCCGATATCTGCATCAGTAATTGTCACCCAACTGGTGCCGTTAAAGTATTGCAGCACGCCGCCGGTCGGCAGAGTCAGGAAGGCAAACTTCAGCGCACGGTCGCCTGTGAGATCGTTATTGTAAGCGTAGTTATTGTCGTTGCCGTTGATCGTTGGGCCATCTTCCCACGGTGAGCCGCTGTTGGCGTCATCAGGGTCGCCCAGTTGCAGCTGCGAGTTGGTGATGATCACCGTTTCGCCTTCTGCCAGCACGGTGTTGGAAGAACCGGCAATCACCGGCGCGTCGTTCACCGGTGTGACGAACACTTTCAGTTCCGGGTTCCAGGTCACCGCCATTGGGTTGCCGGTGCTATCAAGCGTGACTTGTCCTGCGGAAACCGAAAACTTGCCATCGAAGTGGAAGTTTTCGCCACCGTTATGGCGAACGCTGATTAATCCGTTGTTCAAATCGGCCTGGGTAAAGGTACCGAAAGCGTTGATCACCGTGTAACCGCCGTTGCCATCGCTTTTCAGGATGGTCAGGCCGGTTTGCCCGCTGCCGCTGCCCAGGAAGGTATAGACAATTTGCTCGGGCTGAACACCCGGAACCACGTAACTCATGCCCGGCGTGGCATCGCTAATATTACCGGTGCCGGAAAGGGTCAGTGAGCCGCCTTCCAGAATAATGCCATGCGCCGCGCCATTGGGGTCATCGCCAATATAGCCAGAGCTGGTACTGTCCCCAGAAGTATCCAGCGGCGGGACTTGATCCGGTGGCGGGTTGTTGGCCAGCGGCACCAGGCCAATGGTGAAGTCGAAATGGGTCAATTTGGCATCGGGACTTTCGCTGTCCCAAATCCCGCCCTGGCGCGTGAAAGTGCTGCCGTCGGCGTTCCAGCGCAGAGCGGTGGAGTGGTCGATGACGCGGAAACTAAATTTGTCGATGCCATCGATGGGCGCATTCAAATACTGGGTATAAACCACCCGTCCTTCCACCACGTCTTCCATGGTGAAGGTGTCGCCGTTCTGCATGCGCGCGCCGTTCAGCGTCAGGTAACCGTGTGTTAGCCCGTCAACGTTAACCACAAAGCTGACGCGGTCTGGTGGGGAGTCCTCATCGATGCTGGCGAGCATTTCTGGCATCAGCACCACGCTGTCCGGCCCATCCGCCACATTGGCGAGCAGGGTGGAATCCGGATTGAGAGCCGGGTCGTCATCCACCGGCTGGATAGTCAGCGCAATCAGCGCATCGCTGCTGGCAGGTGTTGCGGTGCCGCCGCCCTGGTCGGTGACGCGCACGCCGAAGGTGTCTTGTGTAATGCCTTCTTCGCCGTTGTTTTCATAGGTCAGCAAGTTGCGGTCGTTATAACTGATCTGCTGTCCCTGAATCACCGCCACACCATTAAAATAGAGCGTGCCGTGAGTAGGCAGCGCCGTAATCGTTAAGGTGAGTTCGCCGTCCTGGGTATCGCCACCGCCATCGGCGACAATATATTGCCCAACGTTGCCGGTGTTGGCCGCGTTGGCAGGCTGCCCTTCAAAGACAATCCCACCGCCTGAAACGGTTGGCGGCTGATTTTCAGGGGCGATTTCCAGCGTCACTTTCACAGTGTCGGAAAGATTAATTGGCGTTGCGCCGTCGTTCACTTTGGCGGTGAAACTGTCGGCGGTGTTTTGTGCGCTGCCTGTTGCAGTGTGGACATACACCAGCTTGTTATCGCGCACATCTTGCTGGGTAAACACCGAGCCGACCCCCAGCCGCGTGCCGTTTAAGGTCAGATAACCGTATTGCGGCATCTCGGTCAGGCTGTAGACAATTTGCGAGGCACTTTGCGCACCCGTGGCTAATTCTGGATCCAGCGCTGCGAGCGTGGCTTCGGTAATCACGGTTCCCGCACCGTTATTTTCTGGCACGATCAAAGTGCTGTTATCCACCACCACCGGGTCGTTGGCAGGTGTGACGGTGATATGCGTCACCAGGCTGTCGTTGCCGGACAGCGTCAGGATATAAAACTGCACGTCGGTTGCGGCAGATTGCTGGCCGAGTTCGCTATCGCTGGCGGTAAATTTCAGCGCGTTAAGCCAGGCTTGCGCATCCGCCACCGAACCGACGAACTCCAGCGTTTTCCCCGTCGAGCTACCATTAACCAGATCGCCTGCGGCACCGTTGGTCAGCGTGACACTGATGGCAACTTTTTCATCACTGACATTCAGTGTTAAGCCGCTAAAGCTGCCGGTTTCCGCACCTGGGTGCAGTACGCTGGGTTCGGAAACCACCATGTCCGGCACGCGGGTGGTCAGTTCAGGTGCCTGCAAAACGCCGTCGTAAGCCAGCTCGAGCGAACGGGTTTCAATCACCCCGGTGTGGGATTCCAGCGTCCAGTCGGCGGCTTTTAACGCGCTGCCGGTTTCGTCACTGGATGCGGCAACATCTGCGTGGGTGTAATCTGCCATACGCGTAATCAGCGTGGTGTCTTGCGCCGTGACGTTGCAGCCATACAGCAAAATATCGCCGTCAGTCGTCAGCTTTTCGCCAAGTTTTTCTAATTGCTGCTGGTACTGCGTAATGGTCTGATCGTTAAGTTTGTCGCTACCCAGGGTGATTTCATCGCTGGCACCGTGGCTGATGATATGAATCGCGGTGATATTTTTATCGTTCTTAAGCGCTTCATTAATCTGTTCCAGCCCGGAATGTTGTGCGTCGAGCACCACCACGCGGCTGCCTTCCGGCAATTGATTTACCAGTGATTGCCAATTCTGTACATGGCTGTCGACCACATACACTTCATGTGCGGCAGGGGCATCGGTAGGCGCAGGGGCGGTTATTGACGCAGGCGCTGGCACCGGTGCTGGTGGCACAAACACCGCTTTTGCGGCGTCAGGGGCGTTGTCATGATGCGTGGCATCTAATGGGTTATCTGCATGATTAGCGCTTTCAACGGCTGCCGCACCGTCGAATAACTGGCGTGGCTCAAGAGCGAAACGGTGGTGACGAGGGCGGGTGGGATTATCGTTTCGAGGTCTGGACATGGCATTTACTCTTGGCAACTTCAGCGTCATTAACATCAATGATACATGCAAGTTACATAATATGTAGATGCTCTATGTCCTTATTACATAATATTTACGAATGTTTCTGCGATTATTCTTATATTGATTAGCCATATTTATTATATGGTTTTTAACTGCTGGTTAAGATATTTAAGCCAGAATAAAACGCTAAATTAATGACTGCGATAATAATAAATAACCGTGCCGTTACTATTGTTGCTTGATTATTACGCAGGGTTGAACATCGATTAAGCGATCATTTTTTGTGGGCTGGTGGAATAAGAAACATAAGATTGGCGAAATAAGAGACAACACTTGCGTGTGGCTAATGAAGTATCACGGAGGGCGTAAACGGTGGATGGCACTGGCGCTTATCCGCCCTACGGTTTTTTTGTAGGTTGGATAAGCGCAGCGTCATCCGACAAAACTAAGCAGGGATTACGACTGGCTTTGCGTCGAGGTTTTTAATACCACGCTTTGATTGTCAATCTTCGCGCTACGTTTTAGCGCATACCCCACAGCGAACACCACGGTGGCACAACCGAGGAACAGTAAGCGGCCCCACATTGGGTTAGGAATTAACACCATCAGTGACAAGCCTGCTGCCATGTAAATCGTCAGGTCGCCCAGCTTGTTACGCTGCATGCGGTCTACGATGTCTTGTGCGTCATCTTCTACACACTCGGTTTCCACATCCTTAAAGAACGCATCAGTCGCGGCGACATTTTTGTCGGCTTGTGGCTTATACAGCAGCGCAGTCAGGCAGAAGAAGCCACCCGTCAGCACCAGATGGGCGACGATAGGAATGATGGTTTTCAGCTCGCTCACTTCACGGCCAGTCAGTTTCTCAACACCAAACCATGACATCACGTACTGCGGCGTGAACACATCAACCACCATCCAGGAAACGCCCAGACCAAAGATTACGGTAGCCCACGGAGCCCAGGAAGGCGTTCTGCGAATCAGCATTCCGAAGAACAATGGCACCAGAATCGGCGATTGCAGCAGCGTGGCAACCTGCATCATCAGGTCGAACAGGCTGAGGTGCTTGAGCGAGTTAAAGAACTGCGCCATGAAGATAACCAGCAAACCGTTCACCAGGCAGGCGATTTGCCCGGCACGCAGTTGCTCTTTATCCGTCGCTTTGCCTTTGCGCACAATCGTTGCGTAGAAGCTACGCACGAAGATACCGGAGTTACGGTTCAGCGCAGAGTCCATCGACGACATGGTGGCGGCAAACAGGCCGGCCATCAGCAGCCCAACCGTTCCCAGCGGCATCGCTTCACGAGCAAACACCAGGTAAACCGCATCACGGGCTTTCGCGCCCAGCTCAGGGTATTGCGCGCCCGCATCAGGGTAAATAATCGCGGTGGCCCACGGTGGGATAAACCAAATCACCGCGCCAATCAGCATCATCAGCAGCGCCATCAGCGCCGCTTTGCTGGCGTTTTTGGAGTCCTTAGCATTCAGGAAACGGTAGGATTCCTGCATGTTGTTGATACTTTGCAGCTGTTTGACTACGAAGAACAGGAAGGTGCCAACCATCAGTAACGGGTAGTTCATGTCCGGGCCGGTGAAGAAGCCAGACGGGAACTCAGTCACGATATTAGCCGGACCGCCTACAGTCCACAGAGCCACAAGGGCGCAAGCCACGGAAATAACTGCGATAACCAGAGTTTGAATAAAGTCGGATGCCACCACGCCCCAGGCACCACTCAGCATGGAGATTGCCAGTACCGCCAGGCCAGTAATCCAGATAGTGGTAACAATGTCGGCGTTAAATACTGCGGAGGCGAAAACACCGAGGCCGTTCAGCCACACGCCAGCGTTAATTACGCTCAGAGGAATAATGACCCAGGTAAAGAATTGTTCGTTGACCGGGCCAAAGCGGCGACGTACTGCTTCGGTTGGGGTATCGACACGCATTTGACGAAAACGACGCGCGAAATAAAGCCACGCAAATAAATAGGCCACCATGTTGCCAATAAACACCGCCAGCACCGCAAAACCATCCGTAAATGCCTTGCCTGCCGCACCAGTGAAGGTCCAGGCGGAAAACTGCGTCATAAACGCGGTTGCCCCAACCATCCACCACAGCATCTTGCCACCGCCGCGGAAGTAGTCACTGGTACTGTTATTGGCCATTTTTTTGAATAGCAGACTAATGGCGACCATTAATAAGAAATAACCCGCTATTACAATGTAATCGTAAGACATTGTAGTTCCCTATGAGTTATGCCCCTGATACTTCAAGATAGCAATAATGCCATTTGAGTTATTGTGGGTTTTGTTTGAATTGGAAACATTAAACACTCGATTTACATATTTTGAAATATCGTTTTAATATTTATGTGAAATATATGGTAACGATCATGTTTTCCTCTTCAAATGTCCAAAAATAGCTATTTAGCGAAATGATTAATAAAAAGGAGGGTGGAATTAGCGTTAATAAATATCGTGAATGGGGAGGGGTAAATTGAGAATACTCCGCTGTTGAGATGCGGTGACTTTCCCTATCGTTTTCGGAGTTAACATACCATCAGGCTGGCTTATGAATCGATACTCCACCATGCTGCTGCTCGGTAGCCTGACCATGACCACATTTGTCCACGCCGATGCGCTGGATGGTCTGTTTGATAATTCCATTGTCGGCTCTATTTCACAGGCAATTAACGACGCTTATAAGCCGAACAATAACAATAACAACGACGACGATCGGCGTTGGGACGACGAAAATCAACGCCGCAATGATGACGACCGACGCCAGTACGAAGACCGCCATCGACAGTTAGAAGATCGTCGCCGTCAACTCGATAACCAACAGCGCCAGTTAGACGACCAGCGCCGCCAGCTCGAAGAAGACGAACGCCGCCTGGATGATGATTACCGGTAGTCTGCGAGCTGGATTCTGGAATGAGTGTTTGCCGGGCATTTTTCGATTTTGTTGTGTTAGGTTGCGATGATTCTCGGTGGATGACGCCTGCGGCTTATCCCCCCTACAAAACCCAACCTCAAACCCAATCGTAGGTCGGATAAGCGCAGCGTCATCCGACTCCAACACAGGTGCGAAAATGCCCAACTATCGCCGCATGCGGGTCAACGGTGGAACGTGGTTTTTCACCGTCAATCTGCATGACCGCAAAGATGATTTGCTCGTCAGACATATTGAGGAACTCAGGCAAGCACTTGGAAAGGTCAAAGAACGCTATCCTTTCGAAATCAACGCCTGGGTTGTTCTGCCGGATCATATGCACTGCATCTGGACGCTGCCATCCGACGACAGCAACTATTCTCAGCGCTGGCGGGCAATCAAAAAAGCCTTCACGAAATCCCTTCCCGGAAATCCCACCGTCTGGCAAAAACGCTTTTGGGAACACTGCATCAAGGATGATCGCGATTACGCGGCGCATGTCGATTACGTTTACATCAATCCGGTTAAACATGGTTTCGTCAAAACGGCCTGCGAATGGCCTTATTCGTCTTTTCACCGAGATGTAAAACGAGGGCTTTATCCGGCGGATTGGGCGGGGGAAGTGGAAGATTTTAGTGCCGGTGAACGAAAGGCCGGTGGATGACGCCTGCGGCTTATCCCCCCTACAAAACCCAAACCCAAACCCAAACCCAAACCCAAACCCAAACCCAAACCCAAACCCAAACCCAAACCCAATCGTAGGTCGGATAAGCGCAGCGTCATCCGACACTAATCCACCCGAATAACCATCCCGTCAAACCCGGCTTCGCACCCTTCGGGTAACGCATTCTCCATCAGCCAGCAATCGAACTGGTGGCTGATATGGGTGAGGACCACACGCGGGCAGCCGATGTGTTTATTTAGCTCAATTACGGTATTCAAATCGCAATGGTTTTTCGGGGTCTGCGAGCGCGGCTCATGGCTGCAATCAATCACCATCACCTGCGGCTTGTTGTTGGCCAGAAACTTCAGCGTTTTTTCCGGCAGGCCTGCGGTATCGCATAACCACGCGACCCGGCTGTGCGGGGTTTCAAACAGATAACCGAGTGTCAGTTTGGAATGGTTGAGCGGCAGGGGCGTGACACGCAGCGCTTGCAGGGTAAACCCAACAAACGGTTCAAGCGTGTGGCTGAAATCGAGAATGCCAGGGTGTTTAAACAGATCGTCGCAACCTTGTTCATCGGCAGGGCCGTAGACCGGGATTTTCTCGCCCACGCCCCAGCGCAGCGGAAATAAACCCTGCACGTGGTCCATGTGGTAATGGGTCAGCAAAAACTGCTGAAATTCCGCAGGTTGCCAGTGGTCCATTAAATCGGGAATCCCGGCATCCAGCAGCGTCACCGCTTCGTTAAACTTCACCACGGCGCTGCAAGGCTTACGGCGATATTGCGGATTATTGCGAGCACGCTCGCAGGCGGCACAAAAACAGCCAAAAGCAGGCACCAGTTGTGCACCGCCCGTTCCGCTAAGGGTTAGTGTCAGGCTCATTCAGTGTCTCCACTGGCTTGGTAAACCGAAAATGGGTCTGCTGATACCCTTCGCGCAGATAAAAACGATGGGCGTCCAGGCGTTTGGTGCTGGTGGAAAGCTCGGTCAGCTCAGCTCCGGCAGTGCGCGCCTGTTGTTCCGCCCAGGCCATCAGCTTGCTGCCCACGCCGTATCCCCGAGCTTGCGGCATCACCACCAGTTCCTGAATTTCTCCCACCCAATTCACATGGTGCAGATGAAATTGCAGCTGCAAACCCACCATGCCGACCACTTCGCCATTGAGCAGCGCCAGATGGTAATGCACATTGCGTTCTGCGAGGTTTGCCGCAAATCCATTGTTAAATGCCTGGCGATCAAACTGGGCCTGTTTGAGTTCGCAAATCAGCCTATATACGGCATCGCTGTCAGCAGCGGTTGCGGGACGTAATTCGACGATATGCTTTACCTCAATGACATCAGACATGGCGCGGTTCCTTCGGACGAAAATGGACGATGTTCGTGTTGCGTCGGTTATTCACCAGACGCATAAACGATAAGACAGACTCTGCCAGACTGCCATCGTTGTTAAGTATCAGACATTCGTCCAAATCCGGTGCGTAGAAGGCGGCACGTTGCAGGCGTTGCTCGATTTGTGGTGCAGTTTCGCGGCCGCGTGCCTCAAGGCGCTTACGCAAAACGTCGGTTGAAACATGCAGACAAATTGGCACTAACGCCTCGCCATAACGCGCTCGCGCCTGTGCTAAATGCTCGCGCGAGCCGTTCACCACCACGTCGAAGCCGGAGTCGAGCCAGATATCCAGCTCGATGCCGATGCCGTAACTTTGGTGATGGGCCTGCCAGCACAGGGCAAACAGACCCTGTTGCTGGCGCTGAGCGAACTCCTTTTCACTCAGCGCGATATGGTTTTCACATCCGGCATCGGCAGCGCGGGTGATGTAACGGTGCGCCACCAGTAGTTGATTATTCTCCTGCTGGCGCAGTGCCGTCAGCAGGCTGTCTTTCCCGGAGCCAGACGGCCCCATCAACCAGACAATTTTGCTCATCAGAACACCCGTATTCCCTGACGCCAGACATGGCCGACGTGAACGTGGTCACCGTGAAGATGCGCCAGTACCATATCGGCACGTTTGCCTTCTGCCAGCACGCCACGGTCATCGAGATTCAATGCGTTGGCCGGGTTGCGCGTCACCAGTGCCACCGCTTGTGGCAGGGTGAAACGGTTTGATTCGTCGCTGGCGACGCGGAATGTAGCATCCAGCAAACTCGCCGGGTAATAGTCGGAAGAGAGAATATCCAGTAGCCCGGCTTGCGCAAGCTGATGCGCCGCCACGTTACCGGAATGCGAGCCGCCGCGCACAATATTCGGGGCACCCATCAACACGCTCATTCCATGCTGATGCGAGGCCTGGGCGGCTTCAAGCGTGGTGGGGAATTCGGCAATCACAATGCCCAGCTCGTGGGATTCTGCAACGTGAGCGCGGGTGGCGTCATCGTGGCTGGCAAGCGCGATATTGCGCGCGCGGCACTCGGCGGCAATCGCCAGGCGGTTGGGCTGTGACCAGCGTTCAGCCAGTGCTAACTGTTCAGCTTCGTAGCTGTCCATGTCGGCATCGTTAAGCTGATATTTCCCCTGGTAATATTCGCGATATTTCACCAGGTTTGCGAACTGGCGCTGGCCTGGTGAGTGGTCCATCAACGACACCAGCGACACGCCGCTACGTTCAATCAACTGCTGGAACAGCGGCAGTGTGGTGTGGTGCGGCAGTTCGCAACGCAGATGCAGGCGGTGCTCGGCGCGGTTCATACCACGCGCCTGGCTGTCCATCACTGCGTTAATCATCTTCTCGAGGTTATCCAGACGGTCGCCACCGTCGCGTACATCGCCCAGCGCCACGGCGTCCAGCACCGTGGTGATACCGCTTGCCACCATTAAGGCATCGTGGCTGCTCATCGCTGAGTGCGCAGGCCAGTCCACTTTCGGGCGCGGGGTGAAGAATTTATCGAGGTTGTCGGTATGCAGTTCGATTAACCCCGGCAGCAACCAGCCGCCTGCGCCATCTTGCGCTTGCGGTAGCTGGCTTGGGCTGTCGGCAAAATTACGAATTACGCCGTCGGCCACTTCCAGCGAACCGTTAACCACTTCATTTTCCAGCACCAGTTTGACGTTATTAATGATCATTTTTAGCCTCGACGGTTGCCATATTGTGCAGGCGGTCTGCGACCAGGTTGCGCACGCTTTCGTCGTGGAAAATCCCGACCACTGCCGCACCGCGTGCTTTGGCTTCCAGAATCAA
>Ga0207696_1001509_pt1 | contig 12510 bp, 8 predicted proteins | sample KBSS54metaG_FD_184403 | JGI IMG/M metagenome (GOLD analysis project Ga0207696, IMG submission 184403) | Switchgrass rhizosphere microbial communities from Kellogg Biological Station, Michigan, USA - KBS S5-4 metaG (SPAdes) (version 2) | ecosystem: Host-associated > Plants > Roots > Rhizosphere >...
ACACAAATCTAAAGAAGGATTATATTTTCCTTTTTCAATTAAACTAATCGTTTGCCGTGTAACTCCTACTTTTTCTGCTAATTGTTGTTGTGTTAAATCTAACTGAACACGAGCGACCTTTATTTTACTTACAGCCAATCCATGCCCCTCCTTCACTATTAATTGTAACTTATATATTCCATTAATATTGAAATGCAATTTCTCTCTTCATAACGAATTATCTATTTCTACGAATAAAAGTTTTACCTTATTATACACGAAAAAAGGTACTACCTATGAGGAGTACCTTTTTCTATCTCATTATAAAAATAAATGACATCCAAACAAAATCGCAAAGAAATAAAGAAGCGGATGAACTTCCATCCCTTTCCCTTTCACAATCTTTAAGATAGGATAGATTAAAAATCCAAGTGCAATTCCATTCGCAATACTAGATGTTAATGGAATCCCTACGAAAATTAAAAACGCCGGTAATGCATCTTCAATTTCATTCCAGTTAATATCGCGAATACTTTGTGCCATTAGACTTCCTACAATGATTAATGATGGAGCAGTAATTGCTGCTACACTTGATAAAGAGGCAATAACAGGACTGAAAAATGCAGTAACTATCGTTAAGCAGATTACTACAATACCTGTTAATCCTGTTTTACCACCTGCCGCAATTCCCGCTGATGATTCAATCGTTGCTGCTGTCGGACTTGTCCCAAATACTGCTCCCGTTGTACCACCGATTGCATCAGCAATAAATGCTTTACCGAAACGTTTTTCAGTGTTATCTGTACTTAAACCAGCTTGTTTAATTAAACCAAGCAAGGCACCGGTTGTATCAAATAACAGTACAAGTAAAAATGAAAACACAACTCCGTATAATCCATATTCAATCACATCAGATAACGCAGTCATCGGATTTGAAACAATGATCCCCTTTGGTAAGTGAGGGATAGCTGCAATTTTATCCTCAAACTTAAGTTGACCTGTAAAAAAGGCAATGATGCCCGTCACAATCATACTAATAAATAGTGCACCACTCACACGTAATGCCATTAACACTGCTGCTAACACTAAACCAATTAGTGTTAAAATAACAGCTGGTGAATGAAAATCTCCAATTGTAACTAAATTAGATGGATGATCAACGATAATCCCAGATAAACGAAGACCAATGAAAGCAATAAATAACCCAATTCCACCTGCAATAGCCTGTTTTAAACTATCTGGAATTGCTACAATAAGCTTTTGACGAAATGATGTGAAAGATAGTAAAAGAAAAATAATACCTGTTACAAATACTGCTGAAAACGCAATAACATATGTAATGCCTTCTGCTTTTTGTACAACAGAATAAGCAAAGTATGCATTCATCCCCATGGCTGGAGCAATGACGATTGGATAATTTGCAAAAAACGCCATACATAATGTTCCGACAACTGTCGCAATAATGGTTGCCGTAAATGCTTGATCAAAAGGTACACCTGCATCAGATAATATTTTCGGATTGATGACAAGAATGTACGCAAATGTAAAAAACGTTGTGATGCCAGCTAAAATCTCTTGCTTCACAGAAGTGTTATACTTTTGTAATTGAAACATGCTTAAGTACCCTTCCTACACAATGAATTATTATCACACATTCTTATTATTATACGAGAAAATGTAATACTTAATCTTACCAATCAATAAAAAGAAGAGTCAATGTATTCAATAATAGTTTGAATTTTAAGTTTAGGTCTGACAAATATAGATATAGTACAGCATACACCGACAATTTTTGTAGCATAACAGAAAGAAATGTTTTATAATTTAAAATAGTTTCACTTTTATGCAAACGCATTCAAACTTTTTCATCCTATAAGGAGGCTTTTTATGCAGCACACAAACAAATCAGGAAATTTAAACCGCGGTCTAAAACAACGACACATCACGTTGATGTCTCTTGGATCCGCTATTGGCGTAGGACTATTTTTAGGATCTGCTTCCGCTATTAAATTAGCTGGCCCTTCTATTCTGTTAGCCTATATGATTGCTGGACTCGTTATCTTCTTCATTATGCGCGCTCTTGGGGAAATGGCAATTGAACAGCCTGTTGCTGGTTCTTTTAGCAAATATGCACATGATTATTTAGGACCGTTAGCAGGTTATATCACTGGTTGGAACTACTGGTTTTTATGGGTTGTTACTTGTATGGCAGAAATCACTGCCGCTGGTATTTATATGGAGTTTTGGTTCCCAGATATCCCGCGCTGGATTTGGGCATTAATGGCTCTCGTATTAATGAGTGCATTTAACTTTTTATCTGTAAAAGTATTCGGGGAACTTGAATTTTGGTTTGCTTTAATTAAAATTGTCACAATTATCAGTATGATCGTAATTGGTACAGGAATTATTTTATTTGGATTTGGAAATGATGGTATCGCCACTGGTATTTCAAATCTTTGGTCACACGGCGGATGGTTTCCAAATGGTTTTTCTGGGTTACTTCTTTCCTTACAAATGGTTTTATTCGCTTATCTAGGAGTCGAGCTCATCGGTGTCACAGCTGGTGAAGCACAAAATCCAAAGAAAACACTCGCAAAAGCAATTGATAACGTATTTTGGCGTATTTTACTGTTCTACGTTGGAGCCTTATTTGTTATGATGGCAATTTATCCATGGAATGAACTTGGCGATAAAGGAAGTCCATTTGTATTAACATTCCAACAAATTGGTATAGCAAAAGCAGCAGGAATTATTAACTTTGTCGTCTTAACAGCGGCTCTTTCTTCTTGTAACGGTGGTCTATTTAGTACGGGACGTATGTTATTTACATTGGCGCAACAAAAAAAGGCACCTGAAAAGTTCGGCCGTTTGAATAAAAATGGGATTCCAAGTAAAGGAATTTTAGCAACTTCTTTCGTCCTACTAGCTGGTGTTATTTTAAACTATCTTGTTCCTGCAAAAGTATTTACATGGCTTACTAGTATTTCAACGTTCGGCGCAATTTGGACATGGGGGATCATATTAGTTACCCAAATCCGCTTCCGAAAAGGATTACCAGCACAAACTAAGCAAAATTTAACGTATAAAATGCCTTTGTATCCATTAAGTTCTTATTTTTCACTCGGTTTCCTTACATTAGTATTAGGAATCATGGCTTATTCAGAAGATACACGAATCGCATTAATTGTTGGTCCAATTTGGTTAATTGCATTGGTAGTTGTATATTACTTAAAAGGATTTCATAAGATAGATGCTGTAGCAAATTCAAAAATTAGTTAAATAAGAAACCCCCTTCCCGATAGCGAGGAAGGGGGTTTCTTATTTTTCACACAAATATTTATCAACAAAATTCATGTTATTTTTACAAATTTTTTGTATATTTTACATTTTCCATCTTTATTTTCATAAAAAAATCCATTACATTATTAAGGGACATATATTTATTATTAGGGGGATTCTTCTATGAAGAACAAAAAATGGCTTAAACTTTCTTTAGCAACAGCAATTACACTCAGTATCGGAAGCACTTATATTCCACCTGCTTTCGCCGAAAGTTCTACAGATCCAGCACCTGAAATTGCTGCAAAAGTTGTAAATCAAAACAATGGGAAGAAAGTATTATTTGATAATACACATGGGCAAACAGCAGGTACAGCTGATTGGGTCATTGATGGTGGTTTTTCCGATTTTGGAAATGGCATTGCAAAAAATGGATATTTTGTAAAAGAGCTTCGCCAATCTACACCTATTACATATGAAAATTTAAAAGATTATAATGTGTTTATCGTTCCTGAAGCAAATATTCCTTATAAAAAATCTGAACAAGATGCTATGTTACAGTATGTTAAAAATGGTGGTAGTATTTTCTTTATCGCAGATCATTATAATGCAGACCGAAATAAGAATCGCTGGGATTCTTCAGAGGTATTTAATGGATACAGACGTGGTGCATGGGACAACCCTGCAAAAGGTATGCCTAATGAAGAAGCAAACTCACCAGTAATGCAAGGAGTAGAAAGCTCCGATTGGTTATCTCAAAACTTTGGTATTCGCTTTCGCTATAATGCGCTTGGAGATGTTTCTGCCAAAAATATTGTATCACCTGAACAATCCTTTGGTATTACGAAAGGTGTTTCATCAGTAGCTATGCATGCTGGTTCTACACTTGCCATTACAAACCCTAAATTAGCAAAAGGAATCGTGTACCTTCCAGAAAACCCATCAAAATGGAATAACGCTGTTGATAGTGGTGTTTATAATGGTGGCGGTATTGCAGAAGGTCCTTATGCTGCTATTGCTAAGGTTGGCCTTGGAAAAGCAGCATTTATCGGCGATTCTTCTCCTGTTGAGGATGCCTCACCAAAATATGTTCGTGAAGATACAGGACAAGCAAAAAAAACATATGATGGGTATAAAGAAGAAAATGACGCTATCTTATTGGATAATATTGTTAATTGGTTATCTAAACAAGAAACCTATACAAGTTTAGATCAAGTAAATGGCTTACAACTTGATAACCCAACACCTTTACAAACATTTGAGCAACCTAATTTATCAACTGAGCCACAACCAGAACCTTGGAGCGCCCCAAATCAAGGATATAAATGGTTCAATACAAATACATTTAAGCCAGGTTCATATGGATACAGCAGTACAGTAACTACACCTGTAAATAATTACGTAGTTACGCATCCTAGTATCCTGCCAAACAATGAAGTATTCCAAGTGAAAATTCAATTAAATAACTTATTACCAAATACAACATATAGTAATTATTCTCTAGGAATTTTTACAACTGGAGGATCACAAGTTGCGAAAATCCAAAATGAAAATGGTACTTGGCCGTCTAACTTTGGATATAGTAATACATTCTCTTTCATAACAAACAGTCTAGGTTTTGCTGAAAAAGTAGTAAATGTACAACTCGCACCAAATACAACTGGACAAGCCACTTTGCGTCTTCGTCAAAATACAACGACAAAATATAATGAAGCTGTCACTATTAATAATAAATAATAAAAAAAGCAATCCTAAATGGATTGCTTTTTTACTACTCATCTTTTTCTTTTGAGAAAAACATTCTAGAAATAACAATTCCTAGTCCACCAATAAGTAAGAATAATACTGCACGAATCATCATTGATACTTCTGGTAAATCTAAGAAGAATAACTTACTCACTGTCACAACTAACACCACTAGCCCCGCATACAGTATTTCATTCATTCTTCTATTACGCCCAAACCAAACTGAAACTAAAGCATATATCATCCATAAAAGAGAGACAGGTACACTAATGATACTTCCGCTTGTTGAAAGAACCTCTCCTATTCTAGTAATTGTAATAAATACAAGTACCATAAAGCCGTACAGTGTAATTGAATACACATGTTTTCCAAACCGTTGTAACATTGGTTTCACTCTCATCATGCCATAATAAAATGTTCCAAGCAAAATGAAGTGAGCTACAAAAGAAGCTGACATAAATGCTTCAAATGGACTAACGAGCGTTTGAAGCATACCAATCGCATAAATGACAACGCTTATATAAAACTTAATTTCTTGTTTCAATTTAACAGAAGTAACAACACCTAAGAATCCTTGTAACATTAAGACAATCGATCCATTTACTAAGCTGAACTCATATAAAATTGCTAAACTAAACGATCCCATTGCAAATCCAAATAAAAGATCGGTAAATAATGATTTTTTATTTTTCGTATATTCAGCTACAAACATTACAGCGTGCACAATTGTACTAATCAATAGTCCCCATGTTGTAAAGTCTGGAATTTTTACAATTGTCATAATAAAGAAGATTGCATTGGCACTAAATATCCCACTTCTAGGCTGATAAATAAATTTTCTATCATTAAACATATGCCAAAAAAGTGTAATATGAATGAATCCATAAACAACTGTTAATTGTACATTTAAATTTCCTAGTAACGCTGTCATAATCACAAAGAAGACAAATGTTACAAGTACAGAAACACAATAAGACACCATATATAAATATTGATAACGGTTCTTATACGCATACCATAATAAACTAATCGTTAATATTGCTTCATATCCAAAGAAAATGTAAGAATTAGGTGCTGTACTATTTAATAAGAACGGTACAAAAAAGGCACCCACAGATACAAATATAGCGAGATACTCTGATTGATATCGCTTAGCAAGATAAATGCCAAGTATAATCCAAATAATATTAAGTATAAATGCAATGCTTGCTGGAAAGAAATGATACAAATAATGTGCAGCAAATGTCGTTAAAACTATCCCTGTAATACTCCCCCCAGCTAATACTAACCCTAATGCTTGACGTTCCTGTTTTATTTGCATATCACCTACATAGTACAAACCAACTGATAATACTACGCCAAATATAATACGAATTGCTGGAGTAAGTAATCCCGCATCTACTCCCGCTTTAAATAGCCAAATTACCCCAAGTAGCATAATTGCAACGAAAATACGTGGTAGCCATGTTTGACAAAATTTTATAATGTCAAATGGTTCAGGCTTAAACGCAGATATATCTACTTGTTTTACTTCTGATTCCTCCACACTTTCTTGACTAACGACTATTTCTTCTTGCCGTACATTTGGCGCGGGGATGCTGACTTCTGGTTTCTTTTCAATAAGCTCCTGTTTGTTCAGCTCTCTTTCTTGCTGAACTTTTCCTTCTATTTCCCTTTGCTGTACCTTTAATTCATAGAGCGCCTCTTGTATTGTATCAATTGCTGTTTCTAGAGCTTCTATTTTTTTGTTTAAATCCTCTTTCATTCTCTCCCCCCTCTAATCTTGCTGCTAAAACAGGAATATACCTATAATTGGTGAAATTACCAATTACCTATATCATACTATTAGTTTATTCATTTTTTAAGAGAATTTTCCTTAATTCCCTCCAGTTTCTGCTATTATAGTAATATAACAGTATTCCACCTTTTATTTTTTAACTACAAAATGTTGTTTATGAGGTGTTGCTTTGAAACAATCGATTGGGGACAATGGCTCAAAAAAGAAAACCCGTGGTCTACGGCGTGCATGCCGGAATTTCTTGCAATATACGACTATGCATACAAGCTCTTTACCAAATGCTAACAAACATTCTGCTTTAGATTGCTGGTCTATTCCTCTTCCCTTCAATCCTTCTTATATGCATTCAAAACGTAAATCAAACGCGATTAAACAATTTTATTTACAGACAGCAATCAATCGAGTAGAGCATTTAATCCGTATAAAAACTACAACTGAAAAAGAGTATCGTATTTATTTTGTTGTCTCTTTCCCTAATTTACACGCTTCTAATATCTTAATTGTATGTAGTAAACAAGGAATAGCACGATTTTTTGAAGGCTTTCTAGGTAGATACATGGACGGACCACAGTGGATTCCATTACCACAAGAACGCGATATTGAAAGAGAATGCGGCTTACATATACCTAACGAATTACAAGTAAAAGGATATACAGAAATTTTTACTGATTCTGATTACAATGACAAAGAAATCTGGTTTATAGGTGAATTAGATTAAACAAAAAAGGCGTTTTCCAGTATAGAAAACACCTTTTTCTTCTAATCCTTTTTATTCATACAAGCACTTACAATCATTCCTAAACAGCCACCTACAATCGCTGGAATAATCCATCCTACTCCTTCTGTATATAAAGGAATGTGTTCTAATATAGATGTCCATTTTGAAAGTAGCACGTTACGATTTAAAATATCTATTCCACTAAACACCGCTACTAGTCCAATAGTCACTGGATATATATACGTATACTTACCGATATACTTATGACATATTCCTAAAATAATAAGTGTTAAAGCAATCGGATAAATAAACCCAAGAATAGGGACTGATACTTTTAAAATTTGTGTTAATCCTAAATTAGCAAGAATCATACTAACGACACTTAAGACAAAAGCCCACACTTTATAAGAGACACTTGGAAATACTTCTGTAAAAAACTGACTACAAGATGTAACAAGTCCAATCGATACACACAAACAAGCAACTGTAAAAATAATTCCTAATAATATCATACCGCTTTGTCCAAATAATGTAGTCATCACATGAGCTAATACTTGTGCACCATTATCAAATTTTCCAAGTGAGCCACTTATTGATCCGACATATCCGAGAATAACGTAAATAAGAGATAATAATAGACCAGCACCGATACCTGCCATACTCATATACTTTGCTAAGCCTTTTTCATCTTGTACTCCTTTTTCACGCAAAGCATTTGCTACAACAATTCCAAAGATTAATGCTGCTAAAGCATCCATCGTTAAATACCCATCTAAAAAACCTTGAAACACCGCAGATTTCCCATAGTTCCCTACAGGTACTTGAACATCTCCCACTGGTGTAATCATACTCTTTATAAAAATAAGGGAAATCATACATAATAATAAAGGTGTTAACAACTTTCCAAACAGCCCTATTAATTTCGATGGCGATAAACTTAACCAATATACAATACTAAAAAAGATGATTGTATAGACGAGTAGGAATATACCACTAGCCTCTGGAAGAAACTGGCCTGGTCCCATTTCAAAAGCTAAACTTCCTGCACGTGGTATACCAAGCCCAGGACCGATAAACAAATAAATTAAACAAGGAAAAATAATTGCAAAAGAGGAATGTACACGATTTGCTAGTCCTTGGAAACTTCCGGCCTTAGCAATTGCCATTACACCTAATATCGGAAGTCCAGTTGCTGATATGATAAATCCAAACAACGAAATCCACACATTGTCCCCTGCTTCATATCCAAGGAAAGGTGGGAAAATAAGATTTCCAGCTCCGAAAAACATGGAAAATAACATCAGACTCATAAGTAAAATTTCTTTTTTCTGTAATGATTTCATTTCTTTCTCCTTTTTTACTTTCAAATAAGGTGGAATCCTTTTCACCCTATATACATTTTGTTTGTTCAACATATAAATTGCGGCTACGCCTAACAAAAGATGATTCGCACTCATCCTCTCTCTTTGTCTTCACTTAGCATGAGACAGAAAAAGGATCTGACTGCTTCTATCCATGAACAAATGCTCTCTCCCATTTAAAAAGAGAGGTATATAACTCGATTTTGATTTTCCAACATATCAGTTGCGGCTTTGAAAACAAAAGCAGACCTCCACTCGTTTTCTCCTTTTGAGCCCCTAACCGCTTCTATACATAGTCGGATGCTCTCTTCCATCTAAAAAGAAAGGTTTTACATTGTTTTTCAATTTTCACTTATACGCTAAAACAAATATAGTCCATAGTCTACCACAAAAGAAATCCCCATTCTATATCCGCTCTGTTTTCCAATTTCTTCTGAAAAATCGACCTTTATTGACATCTAATAGTTAATAAAGTAAACTATTAAACATACAAAACTATTAACCTTGTTTTCGTTTGTGTCAGGAGGAAACTTAAATGGAATCAGCGATACAACTTGAGAAAAAACAACAAAAAAACAAGAAACATCCTCCAGGTTTATACTTACTCTTCTTCACAGAAATGTGGGAACGATTTAGTTACTATGGATTACGAGGATTATTAACACTATATTTAACAACAGCTTTAGTAAGTGGTGGTCTTGGATTTAGTCCCGGGTGGGCACTTTCTATCTATGGTTTTTACACTGGAGCATGTTACTTTACTCCAATGATTGGTGGATACTTAACTGACCGATTTCTTGGAAGACGCTTAGCTATCACGATAGGTGGCGTGACAATGGCAATCGGTAACCTTACGCTATTTGCCCTGCAAAACCAAATCGGCCTATACCTTGGACTCGCGCTTATTATTATTGGTAATGGTTTCTTCAAACCAAATATTTCTACACTTGTTGGACAACTGTATGAAGAAAATGACCCAAAACGTGATAGTGCATTTACCATTTTCTATATGGGTATTAACGTCGGTTCATTTTTAGCTCCACTCGTTTGCGGGTTTTTATCAGAAAATTTATTCAAAACAACAGTAGATGGCGTTGTTCATTACGGCTTCCGTTACGGATTCTTAGCTGCTTCAATCGGTATGATTATTGGACAAATTTTATTTACAACATTGTCTAATCGCTACCTTGGTGATATCGGTAAAAGACCAACAAGAGATTTACAAGCAGCATCAGGGAAACAAACAGCTGGTAATACACCACTCACTAAAAAAGAAAAACAACATACAGCAGTTATTGTTATTCTAACTTGCTTCGTCGTCTTCTTTTGGGCTGGTTTTGAACAGGCTGGTAGCTCGTTAACGTTATATACAAACACGTTTGTTGATCGTTCTGTATTTGGATGGGAAATCCCAACATCTTGGTTCCAATCAGTCAATCCACTATTTATCATTTTGCTTGCTCCTGCTATTTCAGCACTATGGGCTAAGCTTGCTACAACAAAACGTGGAGATTTAAAAATCCCAACAAAAATGGGACTCGGTATGATTTTACTTGGAATCGGTTATATCGTTCTTGTTATCGCTACATTAAAAACAGGTAGTGATGAACACAACATTACAGAGCAAGCAAACCTATTATTTATTGTTTTTACTTATCTTTTCCATACATTAGGTGAATTGTTCTTATCACCTGTTGGATTATCAATGGTCAGTTCCCTTGCACCAGTAAAACTTGCCTCATTACTAATGGGCGTTTGGTTAGCTAGTTCAGGGATCGCTAACATTTTAGGTGGCCAACTCGCTAGTTTTACAACTTCACTTGGATATTCAGAAGTATTCACAGTTATAGGAGCAGTCGCTATTGTTTTAGGATGTGTTTTATTACTGCTTTCTAAAAAACTGGTAAAATGGATGGACTAAAAAAAGCTGAGGGAGCAATTCCTCAGCTTTTTATTTTCTTCGTTTTTACAAATTCCCCAGTAACAACAAAACGCTTGGAGTTATCTGATACAGATACACATGTAATAAGTGTAACTTCCGTTTTCCCGTGATCTTCTACTACTTCCCATTTATCAGGCGTTACTTCTGATACACCAGTAACAGCATACTCATATTCATTTTCATTATCATATAAATAAATTTTATCGTTCTTTTTTAATCTTGATACATCGCTGAATAGAACGCCTTTTTTTGACATGTTATGTCCTGCTAATGCATAGTTCCCTTTTCCCATCTCTTGCTTCTCTCTTACAGTCGTCGCACCTGATAATAAGTTTTTCTCAGTTGAACTATTTAAAACTGGAAGTTCTAATGAAATACTTGGAATAGACATACGTCCTATTACTTGTTTTTTATCCAACGATGCATTCGCAACTTCCGCTAAATTTGGTTGCTCAATTTTAGAAGCATCTACAAATTTTGTTTCATGTTTTTGGTATTCCATTTTCTGAACAGCCTGTGCATTTGCTGTTTGCTTATTCCCTGCCTTATATTCATCATAAAATGGTTTTCCAATTAACACACCACCTACAACAAATAAAAGAATTGCTAGTATACTATATATTCTTCGCTTATTCATACATAATCCCTTTCCTTTACAAAATCTTACTTCTATATAAGATGATAAAGTAAGATGACTATATGTACAAGTATGAGACGAAAAGGAAAAGAAATTTATTTACTTATACGATAAAAACTTAACACTCCATCTACTTCATCCGCACTCACAAACAAATCTCGACCGTTTACTTTATGAATTCCTTCCGGTGCTGCCCCAGCTGATGGAGCAAGTCCAATATAAACCGGAAACATTGGAATTGTCATATCGAAAAATAATACAGCATTCGCCCTTTCAGCAGCCACTGCTAAAATAGGATTTCCTTTTATCATACCAGTCGCTACATTTTCCACTTCACTTCCGCGATTCTCACTTCTGCTATCAGGATATAAACCCGCAGCCGCTACTTTTTCATCAATAAGATTCATACTATCATACACAAGAGATCCAGCCTGACTCCATACAGAAATGTTTCTCCCTCCTGATTTCACGCCATCTTTAAATTCATTTTTACCAAGATCCCCTTCATTAGCAGTAATGAGAAATCGCCCAGACGGATCCCATGTCACACCATCTGGTTCTAATCGTGCAGTTATCTCATCTTGAAAAGATACGGTACCATCCTTTTTTAAATCCGCCTTGTGTGTTGTCGTGCCCAGACCAAATATATTTTCAATTCGTTTTTCTGCGATATTTACAATTGCTACCGCATTATTTTCTTGCAATGTAACAGCCGCTTTATCTCCTTTTGGGCTAATCGCTACATACTCCGGCTGTGGGTCATGTTTATATATTGCTCCATTACTAATGTTACTCATATAGATTGGAAGCTCAATATGTTCCCCGCGCATGACATCACCGTCAGGAAATGTAATCATAGAAATACTTCCTGGTCGTTTTGTTTTTTTCATATTCACTTCATTTTCATCATTTGGATCGTTTTCCTCATCTTCATTACAAATAATAAGTGTTCTTCCATCTGCTGTTAACGCTACTGAATCTGGTCCTACACCTACTTCATACGTTTTTACAACTCTCTGCGCTGCTAAATCCACTACCGCCACTTGTCCC
>Ga0207696_1001510_pt1 | contig 12479 bp, 10 predicted proteins | sample KBSS54metaG_FD_184403 | JGI IMG/M metagenome (GOLD analysis project Ga0207696, IMG submission 184403) | Switchgrass rhizosphere microbial communities from Kellogg Biological Station, Michigan, USA - KBS S5-4 metaG (SPAdes) (version 2) | ecosystem: Host-associated > Plants > Roots > Rhizosphere >...
GCCGCGCCGTCGCGGCCCGAGCTGCTGGACATGCCCGAGCCCGAGATTGCCGCACCAGTGATCCCGGCTACCCCGGCCGAAGCGCCGGAGCAGCCGGCCGCGCGTCCGGTCGAACGGCCGAAGATCGAGGTTCCGCGACCTTCGCTCGCCAGCACCCGCACGGGTGCCAAACCGGTCGAAGAAGTCGACGAAACCCCTGTGGTGGCCAAGCCGGCGCCGGTGCCGCCACCGCGTTTTGCCCTGCAATTGCTGCGCGCCGGCCGTTGCCTGCTGCTGGTGGAGTTACCCACAGGCGAAGCCTTCCAGTCCCGCGATCCTGCTTATCTGTTGCTCAAGGACATGCTGCGTGCCGCCGGCCTCCCGGACGCGCCGCAGATTGTCGGTGAGCCGGTGCGCTGGCCATGGCTGAACCGCGGCACGATGGATCAGGGCCCGGAAGCGGCCCGGGATTTCGTCCAGGGTTTCCTGTCTGTGCAGATGGAGGCGGCGCCGTGCGCCTGCCTGTGGCTGATCGGCCTGCCGGCGGTGCGCTTTGCCGGTGAGGCGGATGCCGAGGCGTTCAACCGTGAATTGCAAATCGAGGGTCTTGGCCTGGCGTGGGCCGTGCCGGGGCTGGAATTGTTGATGGAAGAGCCACAGCGCAAGGCCGCCGTGTGGCAAGCCATGCGTCGGCTGATGGCGCGCTGGAAAGAATCGAATGAGTGACGCTGTATCGTTTCGCCCGATGACCGAGGCGGATCTGGACGCTGTGCTGAAGATTGAATTCGCCGCGTACAGCCATCCGTGGACCCGCGGGATTTTTCTCGACGGCCTGGGCAAGTACCAGATCTGGCTGATGTTCGAAGGTGAGCAGCAAGTGGGCCACGGGGTGGTGCAGATCATTCTCGATGAGGCGCACCTGCTCAACATCACGGTCAAGCCGGAAAACCAGGGCCGCGGGTTGGGGCTGACCCTGCTCGAATACCTGATGTCCCGCGCCTACGCCGCCGATGCCCGGGAATGTTTCCTGGAAGTGCGCGACAGCAACACCTCGGCTTTTCGCCTGTACGAGCGCTATGGCTTCAACGAGATCGGCCGGCGCCGGGATTACTACCCGGCGGTCGGCGGGCGTGAAGATGCCGTGGTCATGGCCTGCACGCTCGTCGACTGATCGCGGCAGGTGTCCTCAGCGCTTGCGATCCAGCGGATCGCGGCGCGCCAGTTCCGCTTCATCCAGCCCGTTGCCGCCGCCGATATCGTCCTCGTCGACCACGCTCAGATCCCAGTCGGCCTGATTGCCTTCTCCGAGTTCGTGGGCATCCCGGGCACCGTCCTCACGGATCAGGGTTTCCGGGCTCAGGTCATCGTCGGTGGGCTCGTGATCGGCGGTCGAGGCTCCGGTGAAACCGGCTTCGCGCACGCGGTCACGGGGCATCAACTGTTCGCGCTCGCGCTCGGGCAGTTCATCGCCGATCTTCGCACTGGGCTGTTCGTCGTCGAAATCCAGCTCATGCACCGAACCCATGCGGTCTTCGTTATCATCGATGGGCTCCGGTTGCACCGCATCGTACGGACGTCGTGAATCAGTCATGGCAATTCCTCATACTGTGGGCCTTACTGGATGGACTCACCGGGCACACGAGAAATTCAAAGCAAATCACCCACGATCCCAGCGTGACCCCGACGGGCGGTCGACAGTCATACCAGCGCATCTTTCTTGAGGCCTTACAGCATGCACGACTTACAAGACCTGATTGATAACAACGAGCGTTGGGCTGACGCGATCACCAAGGAAGACCCGGATTTCTTCGCCAAGCTGGCCCGCCAGCAGACGCCTGAATATCTGTGGATCGGCTGCTCCGACGCACGGGTGCCGGCCAACGAGATCGTCGGCATGCTGCCGGGCGATCTGTTCGTTCACCGCAACGTTGCCAACGTGGTGCTGCACACTGACCTCAACTGCCTGTCGGTGATCCAGTACGCGGTGGACGTGCTCAAGGTCAAACATATTCTGGTGACCGGGCACTACGGCTGCGGCGGTGTGCGGGCGTCGATGCAGGATCGTCAGTTCGGCCTGATTGATGGCTGGCTGCGTTCGATCCGCGACCTGTACTACGAAAAACGCGAAGAACTGGCCAAGCTGCCGACCGAGGAAGAGCAGGTCGACCGTCTGTGCGAACTCAACGTGATCCAGCAAGTGGCCAACGTCGCCCACACCAGCATCATCCAGAACGCCTGGCATCGCGGGCAAAGCCTGTCGATCCACGGCTGCATCTACGGCATCAAGGATGGTCGCTGGAAGAGCCTGAACACCACGATCAGCGGTTTCGAGCAGTTGCCGCCGCAGTACCGCTTGCGTCCGGTCGGCGCGCCCTGATCGGTCGTTCAGCGTAAACCTTGCCGTCGCCGCCAGCTCAATAGATAGCGCTGGCCTTCGAGATTGGGTGATTCATCGTAACCGGTGATCCACCCTCGGCAGCGCGAGGATCCGCAACCGCAGGCGAACTGCCGCAGCAGTTTGTCTTCGGTGGCGGTGTAATCGATAGTCAGCCTTTCACCCTCCAGAATATCGCGCAGGGCCCACACCCATAACTCGCTCATGTCGAGAAAGGTGTTCGGGTCGCAGCAATGCTCGAACGCACCGCAAAAACGCGGATCGTAGAGGTGGATACCTGCCAGCAGTTGCCGGGTCTGCCGGCATCGATAGGGCAACAACTGGCCTGAAATCCGGCACATTCGGGTGATACGCAGGAATGCCCGGCACGCTACGACAGCGGTGGCTACGCCCTCGGGATCGTGAACAATCTCGAAATCCTGTTTTGACGGAAATCCCAGGCGGACGGGGAGTCCGGCAAAAGGATAAATGCCCTCGGTATCGCGTGCCGGTTTACCCGGTAGTGCGTAAGTGTTCATAACGGTCCCTGTTGGCTCGTTGTCGCAATTTCCATCGACTGACGTCCTGCCAGTTCTGCAACACGATCATTGGATCCAAGATCCCGCAAATCACACTAACGGTCTACTGTCAGATCTGACAGGCGAAATAGACGCTTTCCCGGGTCAGCCAAGGCTGACACGGGAAGAATGTCCGATTGATCAGAGGTGGGCAGCGGGCGCAGCCATGTCCGGCAATGGGCTTTTCAGCTGTTGCAGCTGGGATTTGACCGGTGTCGTCGAGCAGGTCTTGTCCGCCTGTGCCACGGTCTCGTTGCGGATCGTGGTGTAGAACAGCTCGCAGGTCTTGGCTTTCTGCGTCACTTGCCAGGTCTGGGTGCAGCTGTTGAGCAGTGTCTTCGGATCGGTGCCCGGTTTGCTGCCCATCCCGGCCTGCCAGCAGGCCGCGCTCAGGTCTTGTCCCATTACCTTCAGACCCGCGGCATCGGCCTTGGCCTGGGCATCGTCGCCGGTGTAGTTGCTCGGGTCGGCGGCGTACCAGATGTAGCTCGGGTGGTTGGATCCCAGCACCGGCACGTTCACCCCCGCGCTCGGGCTGATGGTCGCCAGGCCCAGTACATTCACGGTCGCGCCGTATTGCTGCTTGATCCAGTTACGCACCGGCGCACCAAAGGCAACCATCGGCAGCACGGCGCCGCTGGCGTTCTGGCTGACCTGCTTGACCATGGTGGTCTGGTAATCCTTGAAGTAGTCGTACACGCCTTCCAGATCCTTGCCGGCGCTGGCGGGCGCGGCAATCGGGGCGATGTCGATGATGGTCTGGTAGGCCGGCGTCTGGTCGGCGGGGATGCCATTGTCGGTCAGCAGCGCGGCCCAGCGGTCGGTGGTGTTCGAGCGCAGGTAATCCTGGGCCTGGGTCAGCGAGTAATCCGGCGGGAAGTGCAGCAGCTCGACACTTTTGCGGTTTTCCAGGGCCATGCCCAGTGGCAGGAACAGGTACCAGCTATAGGCCCATTTGCCGTCGGCATTGAGGTTGCTGGCGCCGTTGTAGGCCAGGTCGCCGGCGTCCAGCAGCGCGGTCAGCGGCTTGTCGTAGCCCGTCGGTACGCCGCTGATTTCGGCGTAAAGCTGATCGTTGTCGTTTTTCACCAGCACCTTGGCGTTGGTGTAGCCGTCGCGCTGCACGCTCTGGCTCAGGTAATGGGCGACGGTCTGCTCCAGCGTCCAGTTGCGAAAGCAGATCACGCTGCAATTGTTGGGGTAGGCGAAGAGGCGGGTGACGCGTTCGGTGCTGCCCAGTTTCAGGTCGACATCGGCGTGGGCCGCGGCGCTCAACGTGAGCGCCGCGAGGGTGAGGCCTGCGATTTTCAACATGCTCAGATCCTTTTCAGCGAGGGTAAAACCTTGGTGGAGGGCAATCCGGCCCGCGTCTAGCCTAGCCGGGGAACAGGTGTTTCAGCGAATAACCAAGCTGACTGGCGAGAGTCACGCCGGTCATGACCACCAGAAACAGCAGCTGCAACGGGCTGAAATGCGCCCAGTGCAGTGCGGTCAGCCACGGGTGCTTGTCGCTGAACTCCGGGTCGAGCTTACCGATGCGCCGCTTGTGCCAGAGCCCGATCAGGATCACCCCGATATAGGTGAAGGCCCCCAGGCCACCGAGCATGACCGAGAACAGCAGGATCATGACGGCTTGCGGTACGCCATGGCGCAGCACGAGCCAGCGGGTATCAGGGTTCCATCGGCGCGGAATGATCCTTTCAGTCAACCACAGGTCCTGAACGATCAAATGGGCGCTGATCAGAAACCAGTAACTCAAGCCGATCCGGAAAAACCAGACAGGAACGCAGGCGAAGGCCAGGGGAATGACGATGCTCATCGCCGTGGTTTTGTGCTCGGCAGGCAGATAGAACAGCCACAGCGCCAACGCAATCGCGGCCCATGAGCGCAACCAGGTTTCGGCGGCGATGTAGCGCGGCAGAAACCGTCGCCAGTAGAAAACATCGGCGTAGGGCAGGCGGGCGAGCAGGTCGGGGAAGCGCCACTTGAGGGTTTCCGACAGCTGCTGGCAAGCCTGCCAGTCAGCCGGAATGAACCGGTCGGTCATGTCTTTCTGTTGCCGCGGCTTCATCGGGCTGATCAGCATCCGCGCGGCAAGCGCGTCGGGCGACCCGTTGCGCTGATCTTCGGCCCGGGCACACAGGTTGTCGTAGAGGCTTTCCTGGTTGCAGCGCTCGATCAGCGCCTGCCAGAGCCAGTCCGGTTGCGGATGAATGCCCTTGGTGTCGTCCCAGCCAAATAATTGGGAGATACGGTCGAACAGCGCCACGCTCCACTCTGTGTCCTGCAGCAGTTGCAGGATGATCTGCTGCCAGTGTTCCCGACGGTCGAACACCTGGAGCCAGGGTTGGGCCGTGTAAGACTTGAGCAGCGCGAGAAATTCGCGCTCGTTTTGCGATGCGAGTAGCGTTTCCAGCGATTGCCGGTAATCCGTCAGCAGCTCGTTGGCGAGAATGCTGCGCTGGCCGTCGCCGATGACGATCTCCTGCCATGGGCCCAGCCAACCCAGATGCTGCACCGCCCAACGGGCAATCGAAAGGCGCAGCGCGGGATGATCGAAGCACAACGTCAGCAACAGTGTCTGGAACGCTTGCGCACAATCCTGCTGGCACGCTTGATCCCAGCGCTGCTCCAGATTTGAGTCCGAGAGGCCGTTCAGCAATTGCGATGCGGCTTCAACGGCCGGGTCGGCAGTCGGCTGCTCGGGCTCCAGGTTAAGAGGCTCCGGATTCAGGGGCTGTACCCGCAAGATCGGCGATTCGAGAGGTGCTTCGGGCGCGGCCGGCGTCACCGGTTCAAATAGCGCCGCAGGGTAATCCCACGCATCGGTCCCGGTCTTCTGCAGCGGCTGAGCCATGGACTGCTCTTGTACCGCCAACGCAGCGATCCCCGGAGCCAGAATGACGTCGCCGTGCTCCTCGCTCTCCTCGTTTTCAAGGCGCCACTGGGCAATCGACAGTGCCCGCTCATAAGCCTCGCGCAGGCGCTGGAAGCCTGCGGCATCTTCATCGGGCCGGAAGACTTTCAGCAGGCGCGCGTAACTGCGCTTGATATCACGTAGCCCGGCGTCTTCGGGCAGTTGCAGGACAGACCAGCATTCCATGTCGTGCTTCCTTACTGCCAGGGGTTACGGTCGAGTGCGCTCAACTGCTTGCTCAGTTCGGTACGGGTTTCACGGATCTGCCGCTCGTCCTGGGAATCCAGCGCCTGCTGGAATTGCTTGGCCCAGTAGCCGATCTGATCGCGCAGGTCGCCCAGGCTTTCCTGATACAGACGTTCCAGACGCGCACTGAGCAGGGTGTTCACCTGTTGCTCGCGCGGATGGATCTTCAATTGCGCCAGGGCTTGCAGACGTTGCTGGATTTCCTCGGGCGTCAGCACGCCGGGGTTGTTTTCGATGACCAGCGAATGTTGCTGACCGGTCAGGGGAATGCTGACCTGGGCTTCCAGCAAACCGTTGTTGTCATAGGTGAAGCGCACATCCAGCTCGACTTCGCCGGCCTTGCGCTTGGGTACCTTGATGTCCAGTTGGCCGAGCGCCACGTTGTCTTTGACCAGGCGGCTTTCGCCCTGAAAGATTTTCACGACCACCTGTTCCTGGTTGTCGTGAAGGGTCTGCACGGTTTTGACCCGGCTGACCGGGACGATGCTGTTGCGTTCGATGATCGGCAGGTAGTGGCCGCTTTCATACTGGCGACCGACCTGGGTGGAGGTCTCGATCCCCAGGGTGTAGGAGCAGACATCGGTGAGCACCACTTCTTCCAGCGCGGCCGAACGGGCCTTGAGCGCCGCCTGAATCGCGGCGCCTTGTGCCACGACCTGATCCGGATCGAGGCTGATCGACGGGAAGCGGCCGAACAGCCCGGCAGCCAGTTTGCGCACCAGCGGCATGCGGGTGGTGCCGCCGACCAGCAGGATTTCATCGAGGTCGCTGACGCGGATGCGTGCGTCACGCAGGGCCCGTTCGATCGGCGCGCGCAGGCGTTCGAGCAGCGGCATGTATAACGTCGCCATTTGCGCCTGGGTGATGGTCTGGGTCCATTGCTTTTCGCCGACCTGCAATCTGAATTCGGCGCTGGCGTCCTGGCCCAGTGCACGGCGCACACGCTCGGCTTCGCGGCGCAGCGGCTGGAGGATGGTGGAGCGCTCGGGGAAGTCCGACACGTTGCGATGCTGATCGATAAAGTGCTCGAGCAGCACGTTGTCGAAATCCTCGCCGCCGAGGAAGTTGTCACCGGCGCTGGCGCGCACTTCCATGACGCCTTCGAAGAGTTCGAGAATCGACACGTCGAACGTACCGCCGCCCAGGTCGAACACCAGGAACGACGTTTCCTTGTCCCGTTGGTGCAGACCGTAGGCGAGTGCGGCGGCGGTGGGTTCGTTGATCAGCTTTTCGACTTTGAGGCCCGCCAGTTCACCGGCGATGCGCGTGGCCTTGCGCTGGGCGTCGCTGAAATAGGCCGGAACGCTGATCACGGCTTCCGTGACGGTCTGGCCGTAAGTGCGCTCGACGTCTTCTTTCAGGCTCTTGAGTACCAGCGCCGAAAGCTCTTCAGGACGGAATTTTTTATCCCCGAGGTAGACCTCCGTCGCACTGCCCATATGGCGCTTGAACAGCGACGCGGTCAGACGCGGATGCGTGTGCAGGCGTTCGCGGGCAGCTTGCCCGACCAGAATCCGGCCCTGATCGTCCAGACCCACCACGCTGGGTGTCAGGAACTGCCCCAGGGCGTTAGGCACCAACTCAGTGGCATCGCCGCGCCATACGGCAACAAGGCTGTTGGTGGTTCCCAGGTCAATCCCGACGATCATTGCAACGAACTCCCTTTTGCGCTCAGACAAAAAATGAAACAGATATTGGGCGCGCAAGAATATTACCGAGGCAGTGGCGCGGTAAAGAAAGATGATGGCTCTGAGCCATTATTTAAGACAGGCAACCGCAGGAAGGATCGTTCGGGTCGCTTTTTGTCGAAGGGGTCGAAGGGAAAGACAGGGCGCCGGAGCCGGCGCCCTGTCGTCATCGTTTAAGGCATGACGGGCGGCAGATACGAGAGCGTCGTACCCAGCGCCCACAGCAGTACCAGCACCAGCGGCGTGTGCACCAGCAATTGCACGAACGAGAAACCGATCAGATCCCGCGCCTTCAGCCCCAGCACGCCCAGGAGTGGCAGCATGTAGAACGGATTGATCAGGTTCGGCAGGGCTTCGGCGGCGTTGTAGATCTGCACCGCCCAGCCGAGGTGATAGTTGAGATCGTTGGCCACCTGCATCACGTACGGCGCCTCGATGATCCACTTGCCGCCGCCGGACGGAATGAAGAAGCCGAGAATCGCCGAGTACACGCCCATCAGCAGCGCATAGGTGTCGTGGGAAGCGATGCTGACGAAAAACGTCGAGATGTGATGGGCCAGGGTCTGGGCGTCGGTGCCCTTGACCGTGGTCATCAGCGCGGCAATCGAGCCGTACAGCGGGAACTGGATCAGCACTCCGGTGGTGGTCGGCACGGCGCGCGACACCGCATCGAGGAAACTGCGCGGGCGCCAGTGCAGCAACGCGCCGAGCATGATGAACAGGAAGTTGTAGGTGTTGAGCCCGGAAATCGCGGTGATCGCAGGTTTGGTCGAGAACTCGTGGAACAGCCATCCGGCCGCCAGCAGCACCAGCAGGATGATCAGCAGCGGGCTGTGTTCCAGCCATTCGCCTGGACGGGTGCGCGGTTGCAGCGGTGGCAGGTTGAAGGCCGGGTCGATGCCGCAGGCCTTGGCGTCACGCGCCGAGTTCGGGCCGGGCGCGGTGGCGTAGGCGATGATGATCGAAATCACGATCAGCGCCAGCAGCATCACCCCCGACTGCCAGAGGAAAATCGTCTGGGTGAACGGAATCACCCCGGTGATCGACAGAATCGACGGCGGCAGGCTGGCCGGGTTGGCCTGCAACTGCGCGGCGGACGACGACAGGCCCAGTGCCCACACGGCGCCGAGGCCAAGGTAGGCGGCGGCACCGGCGGCGCGATAGTCCATTTTCAGATCGGTGCGGCGGGCGAGGGCGCGCACCAACAGACCGCCGAACACCAGCGACAGGCCCCAGTTGAGCAAGGACGCGACCATCGAGATCAGCGCGACCCACGCCACGGCAGAACGACCGTTCTTCGGGATTCGCGCCAAGCGGTCGATCAGCTTTACGGCGGGCGGCGAACTGGCCACGACATAACCACCGATCACCACGAACGCCATCTGCATGGTGAACGGGATCAGGCTCCAGAATCCGTCACCGAAGGCCATGGCGGCGTCGGTGGGTTTGGCGCCCATGGCCAGGGTCGCCAGCGCGACGATGATCACCGCCAGCGCGGCGAATACCCAAGAGTCGGGAAACCAGCGTTCGGCGAAACTTGAACAGCGCAAGGCAAAGCGCGCAGAGCGGCTATCTTCGATATCAACGGCCACGGGAGTACCTCGGATTTTTATGTTTATTGTGGTCTTCGGGGCTTGGCCGGCCCCTCTGGACAGGTGCCAACAGTAAATCAACCGGCGGATTTTTGTGACCGTGTTTTGCCGAATCAGACTATGGTCTAACGGGTTGTCCGGCGGCCCGTTTGCGTAGACCATGGGCGCCTTGGTTTTTTGCCTGCCAGAGTTCTTTGCCATGACTGCCCATTCCACTGCCCGACCGGCGCCGTTCAGCCGTTCCGACTACAAGACCCTCGGCCTTGCTGCCCTGGGCGGGGCGCTGGAGATCTACGATTTCATCATTTTCGTGTTCTTCGCCCTGACCCTCAGCCAGCTGTTCTTCCCGCCGGAAATGCCCGAGTGGCTGCGTCTGCTGCAAAGCTTCGGGATCTTCGTCACCGGCTATCTGGCGCGCCCGCTGGGAGGGATCCTGATGGCGCATTTCGCCGACCGGCTGGGGCGCAAGAAGGTTTTCAGCCTGAGCATCCTGATGATGGCGCTGCCGTGCCTGCTGATCGGGATCATGCCGACTTATGCACAGATCGGTTATTTCGCACCGTTACTGCTGCTGGCGCTGCGCATCCTGCAAGGCGCGGCGGTGGGCGGCGAAGTGCCGAGCGCCTGGGTGTTCGTGGCCGAGCATGCGCCGGCCGGCCATCGCGGTTATGCGTTGGGCTTTCTGCAGGCCGGGCTGACGTTCGGTTACTTGATCGGCGCGTTGACCGCGACTTTTCTGGCGCAAGTGTTCACCCCGGCCGAAGTGCTGGATTACGCGTGGCGTTATCCGTTCCTGCTCGGCGGTGTGTTCGGCGTGATCGGTGTCTGGCTGCGCCGCTGGCTGAGCGAAACCCCGGTGTTCATGGCCATGGAAGCGCAGCGTGAGGCGCGGGTCGAACTGCCGCTGCGCACCGTGCTGCGCGATCATCGGCTGGCCATGTTGCCGGCGATGCTTCTGACCTGCGTGCTGACTTCGGCGGTGGTGGTGTTCGTGGTCATCACCCCGACCATGATGCAAAAAACTTTCGGCATGACTGCCGGCCACACCTTCGCGTTGAGCGCGCTGGGCATTGTTTTCCTGAACATCGGCTGCGTGATCGCCGGCCGGCTGGTCGATCGCATCGGTGCCTGGCGTACGGTCATGCTCTATAGCCTGCTGCTGCCGCTGGGGATCGGCCTGCTTTACACCTGCCTGATCAGCGGCGGGAATTGGGTCGGTCTGGCCTACGCCATCGCCGGCTTGTGCTGTGGCGTGGTCGGTGCGGTGCCGTCGGTGATGGTCAGCCTGTTCCCGGCGCGGATTCGCGTTTCCGGGATCTCCTTCACCTACAACATTGCCTACGCCGCCTGGGCCAGTGTCACACCGTTGCTGCTGATCGGTCTGATGCCATGGAGCCCGTGGATCTGTGTGATGTTCTGCGCGGTGATGGGCGTGGTGGGCGTCGTCAGCGCGGCGTATTTCGGCTCGCGGATGCCGCGCGCGGAACAGTGTCCGGTGGCCGGCACCGCCTGAATTGTCGAGGCGTAACTATTTTTGTAGGACAAGCCTCAAGCGCTCTTCAGAAAAGATTTCCAAGGCCGATGGTTAGGCTGCATACCCGCTATCCATCCAGTCCATCGGTGCTTTCCCATGTTCAACAAACGCCTGAAGCAAGAGCTGGCGGCTCTTCGTGAAGAACTCTCCAGCCTTCTGCAAGTGAAGGAGAGCCTGGAAAGCGAGATGCTGGTGCTCACCCTTGAGCCCGACGGACGGATTCAGTCGGTCAACCAGAACTTCCTCAGCGAAATGCTCTACAAGAACCACGACCTGATCGGCCGCGCCATCGAAGACATCGTGCCGGCCCATGTGAAGTCCGACGAGTTTCATCACCGCTTCAAGGCCGCTCTGACCCGTGGCGAGCATTTCGCTGGCGCAGTGCGCCTTTCCCGCGGTAACGGCGAAGAGGCGTGGTTGCGTTCGATCGTGCAGCCGATTCGTTCATCGGATGGCCGGATCAAGCATTTCTCGATTTTCTCCAGCGACCTGACCCGCACCATCGAGGCCTCCCGCGAACACGAAAACCTGATCGGCGCGCTGGTGCGTTCGACTGCCGTGATCGAGTTCGACCTCAGCGGCAACGTATTGAGTGCCAACGACCGGTTCCTGCAGGGCATGGGTTACAGCCTGGCGCAGATCAAGGGCAAACATCACCGCCAGTTCTGCGAGCCGGAGGAGTACAACAGCGCCGAGTACCAGAACTTCTGGCGTCGCCTGAATAACGGCGAATTCGTTGCCGGCCGTTTTAAGCGAGTCGATAGCCATGGTCGGACGGTCTGGCTGGAGGCGTCCTACAACCCGGTGCTCGACGCCAACGAAAAGCTCTACAAAGTGGTGAAGTTCGCCACGGTGATCACCGATCAGGTCAATCAAGAGCAGGCCGTCGCCGATGCCGCCAATATCGCCTACAGCACGTCCCTGCAAACCGACAGCACCGCCCAGCGTGGCACCCGTGTGGTGACCGAAGCGGTCAATGTGATGCGCGATCTGTCGAAGCACATGCAGACCGCCGGCGAAGGCATCGAGGCGCTGAACGAGCAATCCCAGGTGATCGGCACCATCGTCAAGACCATCAGCGGCATTGCCGAACAGACCAACCTGCTGGCACTTAACGCCGCCATCGAAGCCGCTCGCGCCGGTGAACAGGGGCGCGGGTTTGCGGTGGTGGCCGACGAAGTGCGGCAACTGGCTTCGCGCACCAGCCAGGCGACCGAGGAAATCGTCGGCGTGGTTCGCCAGAACCAGGACATGGCGCGCAACGCCGTGGCCCTGATGACCGACGGCAAGCAACAGGCCGAGCAAGGTCTGGCGCTGGCGGCGGAGGCCGGTACGGTGATCGTCGAGATCCAGGACGGCGCGCAGAAAGTGGTGGATGCAGTCGGCCAGTTCGCCAACCAGCTATCCAACTGATGCCTGCCAGGCGAAGGGATTGCCCACGGCAATCCCTTCGTTGTTTTTATCCCGCTACAATCGGCTCTTTTTCCCGGAGCAGATCCCATGAGCGAGTCCTTCCGTCGCCCGGTTCCCCTGAACAAAGCCTACCGCCTGCTCAATCACGGGCCGACCGT
>Ga0207696_1001520_pt1 | contig 12447 bp, 4 predicted proteins | sample KBSS54metaG_FD_184403 | JGI IMG/M metagenome (GOLD analysis project Ga0207696, IMG submission 184403) | Switchgrass rhizosphere microbial communities from Kellogg Biological Station, Michigan, USA - KBS S5-4 metaG (SPAdes) (version 2) | ecosystem: Host-associated > Plants > Roots > Rhizosphere >...
GTGGCGTCGTCGCCCGGCGTGCCGATAGCCAGCACCAGCGCTTCGCTGTCACGCACCGCGCGGATCTTGCTGGTCTCGCACTCGATGGCGGGGCCGGCGTCGAAGATGTCGACGTAACCCTGATAGCTGAAGCCTTCGCTCTTGAGCATTGCCAGCGCCGGCTCGGTGTCCGGGTGAACCTGACCGATAACGTTGCGCGCGTCCGGCGACAGGAAGCAGGTGTACAGCGGGAATTTCGGCATCAGTTCGGCGATGAACGCCTTGTTGCCGACACCGGTCAGGTAATCGGCCTGGCTGAATTCCATCTTGAAGAAGTGACGGCCCAGGCTTTCCCAGAACGGCGAACGGCCGGCGTCATCCGACACGCCGCGCATCTCGGCGATGATCTTGTTGCCGAACAGTTGCGGGAATTCGGCGATGAACAGCATCCGCGCCTTGGACAGCATGCGGCCGTTGAGGCCGGTGCGGTAGTCAGCGTGCAGGAACAGCGAGCACAGCTCCGAGTTGCCGGTCAGGTCGTTGGCCAGGAACAGCGTCGGGATCTCGCGATAGATGTTCAGTTCCTGCGAGGCGCTGACGGTCAGGCCGACGCGGAAGTTGTACCAAGGCTCGCGCAGACCGACGGCGCCGGCGATGGCGGAAATCCCCACCACGCGACCGTCATCGTCTTCGAGCACGAACAGGTAGTCCGCGTCGCCACGGCCGGCTTCACCGCGAAAGGTCTTCTCGGCCCAGCCGACCCGATGGGTCAGGCGCTCTTCGTTGGCCGGCAAGGTGGTCAGGCCGGTGCCGGTGCTGCGGGCCAGGTCGATCAGAGCGGACAAATCGCTGCTGCGTACGGGACGAACAATCATGCTATCTCCTCAAACGGGCCGCCGTGGCCACCCGTGAAACTCGCTAAGGCGTTAAACCGCCACCAGGCGCACGCTGGCACCTTCACCGACGCCCAGGGCTTCGGCCGCTTCCAGATCCAGGGTCACCGGTTTGCCCGGCGCGTAATCCAGCTCCAGCAATACCGCGCGGTAATCCTGCAACTGGGCATTGGCCACCAGATACTGGCGACCGGCACCTTTGACCGGCTCGCCGATCTTCACCGGCACCACGCGGCTCTGGGCGATCGAACGGATCCCCGAAACACGCGCATGCAGGGTCGGGCCACCATCGAAGATGTCGATGTAGTGATCGGTCTCGAAGCCTTCGCGCATCAGGATGTCGAAGGTGATCTGCGCACGCGGGTGCACCTGGCCCATCGCTTCCTGAGCGGAGTCCGGCAGCAGCGGCACGTAGATCGGGTAATGCGGCATCAGCTCGGCGAGGAATGTACGGCTTTTCAGGCCACACAGACGCTCGGCCTCGGCATAGTTCAGGTCGAAGAAGTTGCGACCGATGGCGTCCCAGAACGGCGAGTCGCCGTTTTCGTCGCTGTAACCGACGATCTCGGTCACCACCGAATCGGCGAACCGTTCCGGGTGGCTGGCGACGAACAGCAGACGGCCACGGGAGTTGAGTTCAGACCACGGCGAACCCACCAGCTCGCGCTGCACGTAGAAACTGGTCAGCAAGCTGTTGCCGGTCAGGTCGTGGCATTGCGAGAGCACGTGGATCTTGTTGTGGATCTTCAGCTCGCGGGAGGCGTGCACGAAGGTCTCGTTGCGAAAGCTGTAGAACGGCTCGGAATAACCGGCCGATGCGACGATTGCCGAGCAGCCCACCAGTTTGCCGGTGGCGGTGTCTTCGAGGACGAAGAAGTAACTTTCTTCACCGTTGAAGCTCACTTCGGCAGCAAACGAGGCTTCGCTCGCAGCGATCTTGTCGCTCAGGCGTTCAACGTCATCCGGCAAGGAAGTGACACCAATCGGGCTGTCCGCAGCCAGACGCTGTACCTCGCCCAGATCAGCCATTTGCGCAGGGCGCATCACCAGCATGGTGTCACTCCTTTCTCTTATAAATTCACAGAAAAAAAACCAGGCACTGACTGCATAAACAGAGATCAGTGTGGGAGCGGGCTTGCTCGCGAAGGCGGTGTATCAGTCAGCGTAGATGGCGACTGCCACTCCCTCTTCGCGAGCAAGCCCGCTCCCACATTTGATTTTGCCCGGCATCAAAATTGGGTTCGGCGCCTGATCAAGTCAGGTGCCGAAGGGTCTATCAGGCTTGAGTCAGTTTCGCCGCAGCACGTTCGAAGCGATCCAGACCGGCGTCGATGTCCGCGTCTTCAACCACCAGGCTCGGGGCGAAACGGATCACGTCCGGGCCGGCTTGCAGAATCATCAGGCCTTCTTGCTCAGCGGCGTTGAAGATGTCCTTGGCCTTGCCTTTCCAGGCATCGCTCAGCACGCAACCGATCAGCAGACCGAGACCGCGCACCTGGGTGAACAGGCCGTATTTCTCGCCGATCTGTTGCAGGCGGGTCTTGAACTTGTCGTGCTTGGCGTTGACGCCGTTCAGCACCTCAGGGGTGTTGATCACGTCGATCACCGCTTCAGCCACGGCGCACGCCAGCGGGTTGCCGCCGTAAGTGGTGCCGTGCGTGCCGACGACCAGATGTTTGGCCAGCGCTTCGGTGGTCAGCATCGCGGCGATCGGGAAACCGCCGCCCAGGCTCTTGGCGCTGGTCAGGATGTCCGGAACCACACCGTAATGCTGGTAGGCGAACAGGTTGCCGGTGCGGCCCATGCCGGTCTGCACTTCGTCGAACACCAGCAGCGCGTTGTTTGCGTCGCACAGTTCACGGGCGCCTTGCAGGTAAGCCAGCTCGGCCGGCAGCACGCCGCCTTCGCCCTGGATCGGTTCCAGAACAACCGCGCAGGTCTTGTCCGAAACAGCGGCTTTCAGCGCCGCCAGATCGTTGTACGGCACGTGGGTGATGCCGGTGATTTTCGGGCCAAAACCGTCGGAGTACTTCGACTGGCCACCGACGTTCACGGTGAACAGGGTGCGGCCGTGGAAGCTGTTGAGCGCTGCGATGATTTCGTACTTCTCGGTGCCGAAACGGTCGAACGCGACGCGACGGGCCAGCTTGAAGGCGGCCTCGTTGGCTTCGGCGCCGGAGTTGCAGAAGAACACGCGCTCGGCAAAGGTGGCGTCGATCAGCTTGTGCGCCAGGCGCAGGGCCGGCTCGTTGGTGAACACGTTGGACACGTGCCACAGCTTGTTCGCTTGCTCGGTCAAGGCACCGACCAGCGCCGGATGCGCATGGCCCAATACGTTGACGGCGATGCCGCCGGCGAAGTCGATCAGCTCGCGGCCGGACTGGTCCCAGACGCGGGAACCGGCGCCACGCACAGGAATGAAAGCGGCAGGCGCGTAGTTGGGAACCATAACCTGGTCGAAATCGGCGCGTTGTACCGCAGCGTGCTCAACGGACATCGGAGTCTCCTGATGAGGGCCACCCGCCTGAAACTGGCGAGCGATGGGGGGATTGTAAGGACAGTTTTCAGCCCGGCCTTGTCGCCAAGCGACAACTTCTTATAGCGCAAACCCCGGATTTTCCCGGGTTTACGGCAATGCGACATATAGCGTCGCAAAGGCGCAGTTTAAACTGCCGCCAGCCATTTCAGCAGTCCTGCGAGCCTATCAATTGCGAAGGGCTGGCCTGTCATACATATGTACCACCTGACACGGGATGCATTTTGCTCTGCTTGAGCTCTTTTTCGACGCTCAAGGACGCCAACGATGCCTTCCACCACCGGGCAACCGCCCGCCAGTTCGCCCACGCCCGGTGCGACCGCGCAAAACCCCGCTTCCCACTACGAGCCGCTGGTGAAAGCGATCCCTGAATGGCTGGGCAAGGCGTCACCCGCCCGACGCACGGCCTTGAAGAACAGCCATCGCGCCCTCCCCGACCCGTTCAGGTCAGCACCCGCAGATCAACATCAAGCGCTCAGAAGCGCCATAACGCAGCACATGACCGCGCAGAATGCCGTCGATCAGATGCTCCAACGGATACAGAACGCCAGCGCCTTTGCCGAGCCAATTCTGACCCAGGCGCTGAAATCGCGGTTCGACCTGGACCTGAACGTCAACGACACCTTTCTGCAGTTGTACATCCCGGTGAAGGCAGCAGGCATCACCACCGGCACCCGTACGTGGACGGTGTCACTGCTGGATGCAGCCCTGCATAACTTCGAGGCTGGCGAAACAGAAGCAGATGCCTACACCAGCGGCTCCTCGTTCATCACCCGGCCGTCGGCGACAGGGCAATTCGAAACGCTGGTATCGCTGAACGCAAAACCCGGTATCCCGGCTTTCTCCCATCTTTGCCGGGAGCTGGATATCGGCGCTCGCTACAAGGTTTATCTCGAAGAAAATCTCGCCATCTCCAGCCCGGTAGCGGCTGCGGTCCTGCGGCACAGAGTCAATACAGCGCAAAAAACCGCATTGCGCGCGGCGCTGAAGATGGCGCGCATGCAGGGCGATATCGGACATGCGAATCGGCATTCGATTGAACGATTGCTGGATGGTGCGTCTACCGTATTGATGAACGGTCAGCCAATGCGCTGCCACGACTTGACGATGATGTCGGTCGCCCTGACCGGAGTCGTGATATTTGCACCCGACCTCGAACGCGCAAAAACCGCAGTCACGGTGGTGGCTTACTTTCCGGATGATCCTGAACATCCGATAAAGGAATACCGCTCCACCGCAGACCTTGCCAAGGAACTGACCCGGCAATTGCGCGATACGGAGTACCAACGATTCTTCAGCCGCTTCGTCGCTCACGAACAGCGTGGACAATTTTTCGGCCAGCTCAGGCAACGACTGAGCGAAACCAAATGGCACCCACCACAGGCCGACAGCCAATTGCCGCCCTGGCGCGACACCCCCATCGAAAAGCCTGACCTGCAATTGGTAGTCACGCCCTTCGTCGGCCATTTTTTGGAACACCTTTACCAAGGCAAGTTGAACAAGATTCTCAACGATGCCGCAGTGATCGCAGTTCCCACTGCCATGGTCGATCGCAACGCACGCTGGAAACGCTGGGATTCGTTTGTCAGTGTCGCGGCGTCGGTCCTGGAAACCGCCGCGTTCGTCGTCCTGCCGTTCATCCCGTTTCTGGGTGAAATGATGATGGCGTACATCACTTACCAACTGCTCGACGAGGTTTTCGAATCGGTCATCGAATGGGCTGAAGGCCAGACAACCGAAGCCGGCGAACATTTCTTTGCTGCGCTCGAATCACTGATCCAGCTCGGCGCTTTCGGCGGTGGCACCGGCATTGCCATGGCCGAGCTACCCAAGGTGTTGCCGGCCGAAGTCGTGGCGTTCATGGACCGCTTCCGGCCGGTGAAACTGCGCAACGGCAAAACCCTGTACTGGAAGCCGGATCTGCAAAACTACGCCCGCGACACCGTACCAGCGGCAGATTCCACACCCGACGCGCAGGGCCTGCACCGGCACGAGGGTAAAAAACTGCTACCGCTGGATCAGGCACATTACGTCGTCAGCGATCACGAAATACCCGGTAAGTGGCGCATCGAACACCCTGCCCGCACCGACGCCTATGAACCCGTCGTGCGGCATAACGGCGAGGGGGCGTTTCACACCGAGCTGGAAAAACCGCTGCAGTGGGACAGCACCACTACGTTGCAGCGAATCGGCCACAGCGTGGAGTCGTTTACCCCGACGCAGCGCGAACGCATTCTGAAAGTCAGCGGTTACACCGAAGACGGTTTGCGCAAAATGCACGTGAATCAGGAGCGCATACCGCCGCTGCTGGCCGACACCCTCGAGCGTTTCAGGATCGATCAGGATTTGCAGACGTTCATCGAGCAGATGAGCAGCGACGATCCAGCGACTTATCGAAAGGCCGATCCGCTGATCCAGCTTCAGTTACTCCACGAACAGGACTTGTGGCCGGACTCACGGCGTCTGCGCCTGATCGATGCCGGGGGCGAAACGGTCTGGCAATCCTCCGGCGATGCGCAGCTCACGCTGAAGGAGATTCACGCTGATCGACTGGTAGACGGCGACTTGCTCAAGACCCTGTTGCTGAGCCTCGACGAGGGCGAAATCAACATCCTGCTCAATGAAGAATTCGGGCAAAAAATCGCCCTCGATGTGCGCACTCGCCAACTCCGGATCCGGCTCGCGCAAATTGCCGGACAACAGCGACCAGCCCTGTTCGAACAACGTTATGCGTCACGCCAGCCGCGCAGTGTCCCTCTCGAACAACAGGTAGCCAGATACGCACCAGAGCTGCCTGCCCGAATCATCGAAGAACTCATTCACACCGCCACCGGCACCGAGCTGCTGCAACTGGGCGAGGGGCAAATTCCAGAGCGTCAGCAGCAGCTTTGCGAAACCGCCCTGCACGAACTGCGCATCACCCGCGCCTATGAAGGACTGGAAATCGATTCGGTGCGCAACCCGGATTCCGAAACCCTGGCACTGCACAGCCTGCCGCTACTGTCGGGTTGGTCAGATGCTGTGAGTCTGGAAGTACGCGACCAGTCGTTTACAGGGAACAGAGTCGACACCACCGGCCCTGTGGGTGCGGCCATCGAGAAAATTCTGGTACGCCGGGCCGATGGCACATGGCAGCCGTTTGATCAGACCGGACTGGAATTGCACGGCCCGACGGATTTCTACACCAGCGTGCTGCAAGCCTTGCCTGATGCCCAACGCCAGGCCCTGAACCTGCAGATCGGCGAAGGACCAAAACTCCGGCAACTGATTCGCGACAATCCCCTGCCCCGCGCCAATCTGCGCCTCACTCTGGCAGTCGAAAGCGCTCCCGCCAGTGAGGTCGACACCTTGCGTCTGCTAGGCGCTGAAGGTTACTCACGCAATGTGTCACACGACGATTCTCCGCCCACTCTGGAAGCGCGGGTGCGCGATGTTTTTCCCGGCATCACCGAGGACGGGCAGCGGGCGATGGTGCAGCATCTGCAAAGCCATCTGGAGAACCCGATTGCCGAGCTGTCGCGCCTGCGCCTCGAATACGCACGTCTGGAGATCGACCTTGATCAGTGGCGACTGAGAGACGTGCTGGTCGATCCTGTAACCGGCCAGGAACTGTCTCTAGCCCGGCGAGCAGCGGCCGCACGCGATCGACAGCTTTTCTCCCGAACCCTGCTCAGTTGCTGGCGCCGGGAAACCCCGCAGCGCTTTGGCTACCGCATGCGTTTTATCGAACCGTTGCTGGGCGATCTGCCGGAGCTGACGGCAGACTTCAGTCACGTCGTCAGCCTGGAGCTCTGCGGCAGTGGAACATCGGCGGACATCGAGAACTTTATTGGTCGCTTCCCTCGACTGACCCGTCTGGATCTACAGCACTTCGACCTGCACAACCTGCCGCAAGGCCTCTCGACCATGCCGACCCTGCGCCAATTGCGCCTGCGTCAATGTGAAATCGTTCTGACCCCGGAAAACCAGGCGCTGCTGACGTCACTCGACGAGCTGGTTGAGCTGGATCTCAAGGACAATCCGCTGGGGACGAGCTTTGACATGACCTTCATGCCATCGCTGACCTACCTCAACCTGTCCCGCACCGGGATTTCCGAAACCCCACCCGGTTTGATCGACCATCCGCAGATCAGAAGCGCCTGGCTGACCGACAACCGGATCAGCACGCTGCCGCCAGCGCTGTTCGAGTTCTCGCCCGCCGCCGGCGCCGGATACGACTTCTCCGGCAATCCACTCTCCGCTGTCACACGCGAGCAAGTGAAGACCTATTTCACCGGCACCGGCGTCAATTTCGGCCTGCGCGCCGAACAAGCCGATATCGCCCGCACCAGGGCGCTTTTTCCGGATATCGACGAAGGCCAGGCCAGCAACCTGATTTATCGCTTGCCCGGTTCACTGATCCAGGGTCGCTTGCAACTGACCGCGTGGGAAACCGAGCTGGCCACATTGAACGCGGACCTGAACGTTTGGGCGCGGGATACCCCGACCGCCACCCGGTAAGTGGCGCAATGCTTGAGGCCAACGAGCGCTTCACCGAACAGGACGCACGCGAGACTTTCTCCGGCAAGTTGCTGCGCCTGTGGCGTCACCGCTCGAAGATCCATCCTCACGCCAGGGCCGATGTCTTCACGGCCGATGCCACGTTCATCGGTGACCTGCCGGAGCTGAGCGCCGACTTCAGCCACATCACCGCACTGACCCTCAACGGCAACAAAGGCCTGCGCGGTGACGCGCCGTTCCTGCGCAGTTTCTCTCGGCTGAAACGCTTGATTCTGCGTAACGGCGAACTGGATCAACTGACCCGGACGCTCAATAGCCTGCCGATGCTGGAGGTATTGGTGCTGGATAATTGCGGCGTGAGCTTCACTGCCGAATCACTGACAGCACTGGCCGCGATGCCCAGACTCGAATCACTGGAACTGCCGGGCAATCCGCTGAACCTGGTGCCCGACCTGCAAACCCTGAACACCCTGACCTACCTTGATCTGTCACGCACGGGCTTGCTGGAAGTCCCGCCCGGCCTCCTCGATCACCCGAAAATCAAGACCGCCATCCTCAGCGAGAACCAGATCACCGAATTGCCCGAAGCCCTGTTTGAGCTATCGGCCCAGGCCGGTGACAGCTACGACCTTTCAAACAATCCGCTGAGCGCCAGCACTCGCGAGCGGATCAAGCAGTACTGCCGCGAAACCGGCCAGGACTTCGCCGTACTCGCCGACGCGGCGGATATCGAAACCACCCAGCAGCTGTTTCCCGACCTCGACACACAGGACGCCAGCGACGTGTTCTACAGTTTGCCGGGCTCGCTCGAACTCGGCCGCAGCCAACTGCGGCACTGGCAGGCCGAAATCCGTCAGCTGAATGCCGACCTCGCGCAATGGGCTGTTGCCGGGCCAAGTGTTCATCCGACCACGGGGCAATTGCTCAATCCACGACAAATCTTCGTGACGCAAACAAACAGGCGATTGTTCGCTCAGCGGATCGAAGAACTATGGCGCTTCCGGTTTGCCGAAAAGCCCACAGAACGAGGCAACGTCCTGATCGCGGAGCTGCCCTTCATTGGCGAGCTACCCGCGCTGTCGGCAGACTTCAGCCACATCGCCGAACTGACCCTCGACGGCAACTCGACCCTGAGCGGCGTCGACGCTTTCCTATCGTCCTTCACCGGTCTTCGCCATCTGGAACTTCACGAGTTCAAACTGGAGCAACTGCCCGAGGCTTGCGAACGCATGCCGTTGCTGGAGCGTCTGGTGCTTGAGTACTGCGAGTTGACCCTGACACCGCCAACCCCGTCCCGCCTGTCCTCCATGACCCGGTTGCAGATGCTCAACCTGAGCCACAACCCGTTGGGCGCCGCACCGGATTTGCAGGCATTGCCGGCACTGACTCACGTGCGTTTGATCGACACCGGGATCACTCACCTGCCCGAAGGCCTGGTCGAACATCCGACTCTGATCATGGCCAACTTCGATCACAACCGGATCAGCGAACTGCCAGACAGCTTGTTCGACCTGCCCGTGCTCTCGCCCAATCAATTCATTCTCGGGGAAAACCCGCTGTCCCTCGCGACGCTCGAACGGATCAAGTCCCGTTACCAGCGCACCCGACAGAATTTCGGCGTATCGATGCCACAGGCCGATATCAGGCGCGTGCTCGCGCTGTTTCCAGAACTGGATGCCGAGCAAGCGAGCCGCCTGTTGTATCTGTTACCGGGAACACTCGATCACGGTCGACTTCAAATCGGCCACTGGGAATCGGAATGGCAACAGCTGGAGACCACGCTCAGCCGCTGGGTCGGGGAGATTCCCGAGCGACATCCGTCAACCGGCACCCCGCTGACTGAAGAGGACAACGTCGTCGAACGCTCCGGCCGTGATCAATGCCGCCGGGATCTGCAAGCATTCTGGCGTGCACGCTCGACCGCCCAGCCCGAGTTGCGGTCAGACCGGCTGGTGCTCAACCTCCCTTTCATGGGTGAGCTGCCAGCACTGGACGCTGACTTCAGCCACGTCACCACCTTGTCCATTACGGGTAACGCCCAACTGCGCGCCGGCGATGATTTCATCGGCGCGTTTACAGGGCTGAAAACCCTGGAGCTGCGCGATCTCGGTTTGCAGCAAATGCCGGCCTCGCTCAAACGCATGCCCACCCTGGAAAATCTGGTGCTGAGCAATTGCGCGGTGGTGCTGGATACGCAAGGGCGCGCCATTCTCGCCACCCTCACACGCCTGAAGAAGCTCGACCTGTACAACAATCCGCTGGGACTGGCGCCAGACATCCGCACCCTGCCGGCACTGGATTTTCTCGACCTGGCCGGCACTGCCATCAGCGAAGTTCCCGACGGCGTCATCAACCATCCGGAGCTGGAAATCGTCATCCTCAACAACAATCGCATCAGCGAAATTCCCGAGGAAATCTTCAACTTGCCGGCGGATATCGGCAATGGCTACGACTTCGGCAACAACCCCCTGAGCCCCGCGATACGCGAGCGGGTCAAGGACTACTTCCGGCGCACCGGCGGTGATCTCGGCGTGCTTGCCGATGAGGCAGATCGGGCAAGGGTACAGACGCTATATCCCGCGATGGACAATGAGCAGGCCAGCACTTTTATCTATCGCCTGAGCGGGACATTGGCCGATGGTCGCAACGAAGTGGCTCGTCGGGAAATGGCGCTGAGCGATCTCACCCGCAGCCTCGCGCAGTGGAGCGGCGACATCCCCGTGAACCCACTCAACGGCCAACCACTGCCCGAAACCGCGCGCCTGCGTCAGGAGCAACTGCGCTCACAGTTCGCCGAAGCGCTGCTGACTTGCTGGCACAAAATCCCGATGGAGGATTCAAGTCTCGACAGCTACGGGTTCAGCCACACCGTGAGTTTCCTCGGCGAACTGCCGACACTCGGTGCCCGGTTCCCCTATGTGCCGGACCTGTTCCTGGTGGGTGACGGCCACTCGTCACGGCTTGGACGCTTCCTTGAAGCCTTTCCCGGGCTGGACAGCCTGGCCATTCGCGAATGCAATCTGGGCGATATTCCCAAGGACATTTTCACCATGAGTCAACTGACGGCGCTGAGCCTGCCGGACTGCGAAATCAGCCTGACACCTGAATCGGTGGCAGCACTGGCGAGCATGGACAAACTCGAAGTGCTCAACCTGCGCGACAACCCGCTGGGCCTGACGCCCGACATCAGCAACCTGCACAGCCTCACCGACCTCGACCTGAGCGATACCGGGATCACCGAAATCCCCAAAGGGACGCTGGAAAACCTGCACTGGAACGAGATCGACCTGTCCGGCAATGCGATCACGGACGTGCCGGAAGAAATCATGGATGTGCCCGCGTCAGTCGGCGACCGCTACGACTTGCGCAACAACCCGCTGTCGCCGCAAAGCCTGGCACGCGTCCGGGCCTACTATCAGGAAACGGGCAACAACCTGAACGTCAACGGCATCGACGGCATGCCGCGCCCACCGGAAATGAGGCCTGATCTGGAAATCGAAGACTGACGGGTGCAGCGCCATGGCAGCCAATGCCATGGCGTGGTTGGCGAGGGATCAACCGCGCTCTGGCGGCACCGACGACAGTTCGAACGGACTGCTGCTACGCCGCTGGTTGCGGTCTTCCCGCGGCGTGGCGCCGAAGAAGTTGCGGTAGGCGCTGGAGAAGTGCGGCCCCGAAGAGAAACCGCACGAAAGGCCGATCTGGATGATCGACTTGCTGGTTTGCATCAACATCTGCCGGGCCTTGTTCAGGCGCAGTTCCAGGTAGTACTGGCTCGGCACGCGGTTGAGGTATTGCTTGAAGATCCGCTCCAGCTGGCGACGGGACACGCATACATGCTGGGCGATTTCGTCGGTGGTCAGCGGCTCTTCGATGTTGGCTTCCATCAGCAGCACCGCCTGGGTGAGCTTCGGATGGCTGGAGCCGAGACGGTTCTGCAACGGAATCCGCTGACGCTCGCCGCCCTCGCGGATGCGTTCGACCACCAGTTCTTCGGAAACCGCACCGGCCAGTTCCGCACCGTGATCACGGGCCAAAACAGCGAGCAGCAAATCGAGCACCGACATGCCGCCGCACGCGGTCAGACGATCGCGATCCCAATCGAACAAGTGACTGGTGGCGATGACCTTCGGGAAGCGCTCGGCGAAATCGTCCTGCCAGCGCCAGTGCACCGCCGCGCGGTAGCCGTCGAGCAGACCGAGTTGCGCCAACGGATACACACCGGCCGACAGACCGCCGATCACACAACCGGCGCGCACCAGTTGCTTGAGCGCGCTGCTGAGCGCCGGCGCCAAAACCGTCGGTGGCTCATCAGCGAGCAGGAACAGTTTCTGAAAGTTTTCGAGCTTGCCGGCCCAGGGTTCGCCCGGCAGTTGCCATTCACCTTCGGTCGGTGCTTCGGCCTGCAGGAACGACAACTCGTAAACCACGTCCGGATGCACACGCTGGGCAACACGCAAGGCCTCCTCTGCCAGCGCCAAAGTCAGAGCTTTAGTGCTGGGCCAAATCAGGAAACCAATTCGATGGGCAGTCATGGCG
>Ga0207696_1001521_pt1 | contig 12446 bp, 17 predicted proteins | sample KBSS54metaG_FD_184403 | JGI IMG/M metagenome (GOLD analysis project Ga0207696, IMG submission 184403) | Switchgrass rhizosphere microbial communities from Kellogg Biological Station, Michigan, USA - KBS S5-4 metaG (SPAdes) (version 2) | ecosystem: Host-associated > Plants > Roots > Rhizosphere >...
AATGGTGTTTGTCTTGTGCAAAAATTCCGTACAATCCGTTTTAGAATCCTAGGACGTCCAACACGTTCCCCTTTAGTTAGACCTCAATTTTTCTCTTTCGAAGATGTAGATAGTAGAGGGAGAGCCCTAAATTTAGGTGAAACAGTACTTTTACAAGAAGAGGTAAATCCATTATTAACTGAACTTAGAAAACGAGACATTATTGTTACTGCAGTCCATAATCACTGGTTATTTGAAGAACCTCGAGCAATGTATATGCACTTTGAATCAGTTGAACCACCATTAGAATTTGCACGAAAAGTGAGAGAAGCATTTAGAGTGTTGAGAGACTAATAAATAGGTTTTAATGTAATAATGAAATTTGATTATTGTGATTACCGATAATGGTGATTATTTTAACTAATCTTGTATATCATATACAGCTTAAAACCAGAAAAACCTACCTTGGAGTTGGAAAGGTAGGTTTTTCTGGTTCATGAATGGTAATCACCGGTTATCTGACGTTGCAGAACGTCTTGAGTAGTTTGCTCAGAGTATCAAAATTTATCCTTGTTTTTCGAATTTCCTGTTTGAAATTTTGCTCATTCGAGTTAACTGTAAAAAAAATAAAAAAATGTTTAACATATTATCTACTTTGTAATACTATATAGTAGTAATAAGTAATACTTAATACTGGTGATACAGAGTACTAAAAATATAAGTGAAATAAAAATGGGGGAAAAACATTTGGAAAATATCACGGAAATGCTGAAAGGGGTGCTTGAGGGTTGTGTCCTTGAAATCATCAGCCGTGGCGAAACTTACGGCTATGAAATCATCCAACAACTGCGAGAACTCGGTTTTACTGATGTGGTTGAAGGTACAGTTTATACCATTACCATGCGGCTTGAGAAAAACAATCTGGTAGACATAGAGAAAAAAACATCCACTAAGGGACCGCCAAGAAAATTTTACACACTCAACGTAGCAGGGCAAGAGCAACTTGAAATTTTTTGGAGAAAATGGGGTTTCATCTCAAGCAAAATTAATGAACTCAAGACTAATAAAATCAAAAGGAGAGAAGTAAAATGAATCTTTTTGAAAAAATTATCGGAAGTCTAGATGACAAGCGGGAATGGAGGGCGATGGAGGCACGGGCGAAGTCACTTCCAAGTGAGTACTGCAACGCTTACAAAGCTATCCAAAAATATATGTGGACTGCTGGTGGTGGCCCAACCGATTGGAAGGATAGCAGTCGTATCTTTGTCGGCATTCTCGAACTTTTCGAGGAAGGAGCAGCGGAAGGCAAGAAAGTCACTGATCTTATGGGCGAGGACGTAGCTGCTTTCTGTGACGACCTAGTGAAGGATGAGAAAACTTGGAAAGATAAGTATCGGAAGAAGTTGAACGATACTATTGGTCGTGGCTAACGATAAAATCCTAATGCTTGGTTCAATGAATTTTATAGAATCGAGAATATAACTCTAAACTTACAAAAGTTTGTGAAATAATTTAATTTAGTTAACTGGTGCTTTACCTCATTAAAAAACATAAAAGGATCTTCAATCAAAGATCCTTTTTTTAATACCGATAACATTTTTTATGTTAACTAGATTTGTATATCATATACAGGTTAAAAATTGAAAAAACTCCATAGGCGGATGGGAGTTTTTTCTCTTATACATATCAATACTTTTCTGCCGATGCTTGGGAACATCTTGAGTAGTTTTTCTATAAATTTAAACTTTATAATCATAAAGGAAACCAATACTTTTTCAAAATGGTGACTTTGTCTAGGACAAGTATATATAAAGTGCATATACTGTATTAGTCTATCACCTTTACTATCTAGTAAGAGTAGTTATGGTAAACAAATCATCCTTTTTTCGACAAGGCACGTATGATTTAAACAGCAAAACCTATTTCTTGGGGCAAAGTAGGTTTTCTGTTTACATAGTTCAAAAAATGCTTATGCTAAAAGTTTTCTCTTTGCAGTGGGGTTCCTGAAAAATCCATTATATTAACTACCTTTGTATATTGTATACATTCTAAAAAGAAAAAAACTACTGGGTTTATCAGTAGTTTTGTCTTAATTAGTAGTCGTAACCATCAGTATAGAATTCATCCCGTGGGTAGCAACGACGAACCCATCTGCATTCTTGAACCCAACGACAACGAGGAGGACGAGGATGGTGATAAGGCTGTTGATGGTATTGAGGCTGTTGTTGTCTGTAAAAAGAATCATATAGGTAAAAACGTTGTAAATCGTTAGGATTTACTTCAGTTTGATAATAGTTATACAAAGTAATCTCTCCCTTGATTTTCTCCAACACACTATATGTTCATTTAAGGATTTGATATGGACTTATAACTAGGAAAACGGGCCTGTTTTTAGGTATTCAAACTAAATTTAGCTTTAGCTCTGTATTTTTTATTAGGTTAATGCCGGTAACACTGATTATGTTAACTAACGTTGTATACGATATACAGCATAAAAACAAAAAAAGCTACCAGCTCAGAAGTAGCTTTTTTTGTTTATTGAAAGGTAGTCGTAAAGTGATGATCCAACTCATCTTGAATAGTTTGCTCAATATATTGAACATTATTCATTTAGACTTTTAGAATTAGATCCTAAGTTTAATAAGCTTAATATAATAGTGATTACACCAAGTATCACACTTGACCAAACTTCTCCGTCTGTTAATGAATAGATAAAAGGAAAAATTACAAACCAAATACCAGTAATCAATGAAACCCAGTTCTGCCATGAAGTCCAACCATGTTTGTTACAGACCCACAATGATACGATAATCTGAATGATTCCAAAGATTATACTTGACCACAAAGCTCCTGATTGATTTGAAAAACCAATAACCCAAGGTGCGAGAATAAACCAGGCACCAATTAATGCAATTAAAATACTCCTTGTTTCCACAATTATGCCTCCTTAAAGTTAATGCAATACTTAAGATTTCATTATTGAATTATATGCTTGGAAATTATTAAGGTTAATTAAATCAATTAAAATGGGATTATATGATTGTTTTGAGAAAAAAGAGAAGATTTATAGCTGCTGATTAAACTGGATAGCTCTTACTTTGTTTTATGAATACCTATAAAATCCATTATGTTAACTAAAGCTGTATATCATATACAGCTTAAAAACAGAAAAACTCCCCCAATGCGTTAAGGAAGTTTTCTGTGTGAAATTCGAATAAGAAAGTCCGTAGATGCCTCACGGCATCTTGTATAGTTTGCTCAAGAAATAAAATTTTATTCTTAATAGGCAAGTTACTTAAAGGAAAATAAAGGAATATGGTGCAGTTCGAATAATTTTCGTCTCACACTTAGAATCCTTTTAACTTTATTTTTTACCTTCATCATTTACAAAGTCAAAAAAAGAAAAAACAATCTGTATTGGAAGACAGATTGTTTTTTCTTTTAAACTAGAGATGGCTTTATCGAAGTGGCATTCCTAGAGCCTTCTCTAATACTATTCAAAACCTTTTCAGATAATGAATTCCAATAAAGTCCAAAGCACTAGACATATATATAATGTACATCTAAAAACCAGAAAAGCTCCCAGGCGGCAGGGAGTTTTTCTGGTTTTTAACAACTGTAAAGCCGTTAGGAAGGATAACTGATTTACTGGGATTCAATGGGATGGTTCATTCATTCTATGTAAAGTAATCTAAAGGGTTTATATATATCTACAAAAATCTTGTTATTTCTATCAGTGTAGAGTATGGGCGAGCATTTTACCTTTTTATACATATCTTAAAAGTATTAAGCATGTAGGGGGTGGAAATATGGGCTTTGGAGGTTATGGCGGCGGTTACGGCTATGGCGGAGGCGGCTGTGGTGGCGGCTTTGCCTTAATCATTGTACTATTCATTTTATTAATCATTATTGGCGCTTCTTGTTTTGGCGGAGGCTTTGGTGGCGGTTGCTAATAATTAAAGATCATCTTTCTTTTAATTATTATTTACCCTTATTTCCCGATTTAAAAAGTTAGCTTTATGCTAGCTTTTTTATACATATCAATAGCAGGTACATTATATTAACTAAACATTTATACCATATACAGTTTAAAAAAAGAAAAACCAACCTTTAGGAATCAAAGATTGGTTTTTCTTTTCCCATAAGGGTGGAGAATGATATTTAGGTTTTATTTTCCCAATCTTAAACATTCGTCAATATATTATGTTAATAGCTATTCAAAATGCTTCATTAACATTCACGAACAAATACCGAAACACCAAATACACCTAATCTTTCACTAAATACTTGTTCAAATCCGTTATCAAGTAAGCACTTTACTGCAATTCTATAACTGTCACCTGTTTGTAATAAACGTTGACATGGTCTAGCGCTTCCAATAATAGTTGTTTTTACAATTGTACGTGGTGCTCGTATAACTAAAGGATTTCGCTGCCAAAGGATAGTTACAATGTCAGGAGGTTGAGGGATAGATACATCACCAGTACCGGTATAATTACTTTTACTAAAATCACTCATGCTAATCACCTCTTTTCTTCTCTGTATTAGATGAAAATAAAAGGGGGTTGCTTGTACAAATTTTTAAATAGCTCTGTATAGAAAATACAGTCAAAAAAAGCAAAGAGTTATCTGCTAAGCTTATAAACTTTTTAACTACCTCTACCAATTATCAAAAAGGTATTTATTGAAGCCCTTGAAATACGAATTACTCGTCCTCCATTTCCTCTTCTAAATTAAATTCTTTTAGTTTGTTTTTTCCACCCCTGCTGGAAACTTGGCCTTCCAGATTTGCATTTTGCCCACCTTGATTTGCTAGATTATTGTGAATGTTAATATTAAAACAAATCTTCTCATGTTCTTTATTTTTTTTATGACCATTGTTATTTCCGTATTGGGGATATGATTTATCTACATAATAGCTATCATCTTCAGGGTTATAGTCCCAATAATCCTTTTTTATTGTAATTACTTATCTTTCTATTCTTTCTCTATTAATATACTCATTAACTGAAAAGGTGTTTGTGTGCTTGTCCTACTATTTTAAAGTTTTCATTGATGAAATTCTTAGGTATACAATGTAAAGGGCTTTACTACTGAAAGGAGACATTATGTTAACTAAGGTTGTATAGGATATACAGTCTGAAAACAAGAAAAGCCACTGAACCTAATCAGTAGCTTTTTCTTTCCTCTTAAGGAATGGAGAGTTATCTTATGATGCCTCACCGCGTCTTGTGTACTTGGCTCTAAAACAATTAGAAGGGTGTTAATTTATAATATGCAAAGTAAGAATAAAGGTGAGGACAAGCGCTTGTTTTATGTGAAAATTGTTCTATTTTTGTATCTTTTTCTTATAAAATTTATTATATTAACTAAAGTTATATACGATATACAGTTTAAAAATAGAAAAAGACTACTGAAAGGTGGAAAAATATTTTAAAGAAAAAATAGATGATGAAGTTAATCATCCTGGATAGTTTGCTCTATTTACAATGATATCTTCATAAAAAGTAAATTCTGTCTCTTTCTAGATATATAAAGGATAGTCTAAACGGGATCTGTATTATAACCAACGAAAATAGCTAAACTTCCTGTTCGTGTATCTGCCCATGTAGCGATATATCCACCTGGTGCAACACTTTCAACATCGATATAGTCACCAATGAGGGGTGCAGGAGTAGTACTGGTTCCGTTAGGATTAAAAGAGGTTGTCGTTACTCTTTGATTGGTGAAGGTGTTACCACCATTTATTGAACGAGCACTAAATACATCCAGGTTAAAGTTATCCAATCGATTTGTATAATAGACAACATTTACAACACCTAGAAGTGGATCGACATCAATAGCAGGAAAAAAGTTTTGTGAGCCTGGGGGGGCTCCTGTAATAGAAACTGGAGCACTCCAGGTTGCTCCCCTATCAACGGATTTTGATAGAAAAACATCTGAATAACCTAATCGATAATCTTGCCAAACGGCATAGATAGTCCCATTATTCGGACCACCTGATCTATCTGTGGCCAGATTTGCAAAGGTTAAAACTCGAAACCCGTATCCTGGAACTGGTAAAACTGTGGGAACAAGGACAACATTTGAGATAACAATAGGTGTGGCGTCATATGTTGTACCCCCATCAAATGAACGTCGCAGATAAAATGTAGACCCTTGATTGGTAGTAATCCAACCAGCATACACAATACCTGTTAGTCCTACAGTCACATCAGGGCGTTCCACTTGGTCATTTTCATTGGAAAGCAATGTCGTTTGTGGAAAAGTATTTCCACCATCAGTTGAGCGACTTAAAAAAGCAGTGGATCCACTAGCATTTAGAACATTAAATTGATGATTATAAGTTACGTAAATATTACCCAAGTAAGGACTAGCTTGAGAATTATCAACGGCTAGATTGGTTTCATCGTTATTAATATACGTACCATAACCAGGATTTACGATAACAGGTGTATTAAATGTTTGACCATTGTCGGTTGATACATAAGCAACTGTGGTACCACTTTCAGCTCCTGGAAATACATGTGCGGTGACAATAAAAGTACTAGGAAATTTATAAGCCACAGCTGCAGCCTCTGCACCCGTAAAGCCGGTCGGAAGGGGGAGGAGAGTAGTAGTCCACAGTGCTCCCCCATCTAATGATCGATAAAGGCCTGTGCGTGGAGAACCTGTTGTAATATCAGTAGCAACAGCCACCATTATATTAGTTTGCAACAAATTAACAGCTATGTAAGGTTCAAATTTGGGATTTCCACTCGGTGTTACTTGAAAGTTTATAGCCGGCATATTTTGTTCACATCCTTTTTCATAATAGTCCTTTTATACTATGCGGATACTATGCAAAAATGATTTTTTTCCGAAATTATTATTTACAGGGGAATAGTTCAGTAAGATAATAACTTATTACTGCCCAGAAAATTCATTATGTTAACTAATATTCCTCTAAATTAAGTTCGAAAATAAGCTGGTAATTACGGTCAGTTAAGTCGATTTCAATGATTTGAAAATCTTCTCCGTACCAATCCGTTTTAGTAATAATTAATTTGGCCGTAATGAAATAAAATTCATCCGAAAAATGAGGACGGAACTTATTTCCTACCTCTTTCCCTACTGCCTTGTGCTTTTTGAATTCCCGCAAGTACAATTCCACATAAAATGGATGGTCTCTCCAAAAAGATCTAGCGTTCTTTTCAACATGTGATTGGATATAGGTATCACGCTCTTTAGTACTCATTTCCCTTATATCGCGAGGGTAGTCTAAAATGTGATCCTCGATAAATGATCTCTTTTCATCATGAAAGAAATCACCATACAGCCCTTCAATCGAAAAATCATCAATATGCGCTCTAATACCAAAATCCTCTTGTTCTTCTAATTCTCGGTTAACAAGAATAGTAAGTACTTCTTTTTCATTCTCAGCTTTAGCAACAGCAAAAAAAGACATACCTGCACTGATAGCAAATAATTTGGTCACATCGTGCCCCTCCCGAGATTTTAATTTGTTAATCTTTCCTATGATATTCAAGATTTCTGTTATAGGTAATTAATAACTAAATAACCTTTTTAACTTTGGTTATTGACTATGGTAATTATATCCTTTAATAGTTTAATCAGCACTCATTCTAGGAGGAAGCTTAATATGCCTAAAACAACGCTTGGATTTAAGCGTTTAAATGCTGATATACCAGAAGAATTGTTTAAGGAATTCGCTAAGAGATGTATTGAAGAAGGTGTAAGCAAAAAAGATTTTCTTGTTCAACTTTTGGAGAAAGAACTCTTTAAAGATTCAAAAAAGCAGAAGAAAATAACAAAAAATAAAAGGGCACTTTCCCGGCAAGGAAAGCACCCCATGTAGAACTCGTAAGGACCTTTATTATAACATGGGTTGCCCTCAAAAAACAGGAGGGTCTTATCATGGATCAAACTGAAAAGTTATTGATGGGTATTGAAAATGTTTTAAGTGTAGCTTCTGGTTCAATACAAGAAGTAGATCGTCTTAAACGTGTTGAAGAATAATGTCAGGTGCTTAAAGAAAAAATTTTTAAAAAATAACTTACGTCATCTGAACAAGATAGTTTTGCTCTTGCACTTGATGCCATTCTTTTAAAGAAATGTAAGGTGTTTTGTTCAAAGAAGAGAACACAATTAAGACTCGGAGACGCAGCATTCTACAAAAATTAAATGTTTCTTCGATGAAAGAAGCAATCGATTTTTATAAAAAAACTATCCGGACTTCTACTCAAAACTTCACGAATTATCATCAAGAAATCTTTCAAAAACTCGTTAAAACTTCATAAAAGTTGAGGGGACCTTGAGTGGACAGTAGGTCAACATTTGCAAAAAGGTGTAAGATTTGATGTCGACACTAGGTCGACATTAGGTGCTTTTTTTACTTTTTAGGTCAACAGCAGGTCGACAGACTGGAAGTTTTCGTGGGGTCACTTTTTTGGAACTGAAAACGTTGTTTTGCTAGGCTTTGCCTAGCCCCCACACCTATGGTGGGGGCAAAAACCCCTTATGCTCTTCTCTACTCCTACTGGAAATTTTGCAATTTGATAGAAAAGGAATGATTTCATGGATATCTTTTTACGAAATATTGATACGGTTGCTATGCAAAAAGTTGATGAACTAGCGAAAGAAAATGAGATTTTTCGCCAACAATTTTTGAAAGAACAATTCGAAGTATTAGCTTTTTTTGATGAGCAAGTAGCAAGAGAAAAAAGATTAAAAGCTTTCATTGATCAGAACATAGAAATGATGAAACAATGTGCGATATCAATTGAAAAGATGAACGACATTATATATGAACGGAGGCGAGATGTGGAGGAGTAATGGAAACACAACGACGTATGATTACACTCAATAAAGAAACGGATCAATACATCCAGAATTATATGGCTGAACATAAACTTCGTTTCCCAGGAGAAGCGATTATGGATATCCGTAAAAAGTATCGAGAAGAAAAGAAGAAAGAATGGTCGTTAGATTACATTACGGAAACGGTTAGTGAAAATCTTCATGGGGTATTAAAAAATGAACTTTAAAAAATACGATTAGGAACAAATAGCGGAGATAAGACTACACAAACTCTTATCGAGTTCATGAATAGATTGTATTTTCACCACGGTTATGATGCGATTATGACAACGGATCTTCTAGAACTAGAAGCAACTAAACTTGCTAAAAAAGTTGTAAGGGAACGTATTGTGAATCAACGACAAAAACGACTGGATAAGGAATACCCTAAAAGCTAAAATAGCCTTTAAGGTTAATATAATTAAGAAATTGGTGAACAGCTTCTGTCATAGATAGTGTATTCAACTTTAAGATACTTCTTCTTATTTTATTTTTTGATGCCTTTTGAAAATATACAGTAACCAAACAAATCCATCAGGGAAGTGAACTGACCTGATGAAATTAAAAGATGGTGAAAGTATGTTCTTTGGAGGTTATGGTGGCGGGTATGGTTACGATGGTAACTCAGGTAGTAGTTTTGCTATTATTGTTGTTCTGTTTATATTATTAGTTATTGTTGGTTGTACTTGCTTTAAAAGTAGTTACTAATAAGTAAATGAAGTTTATAAGGCTCTCTTTCCCATTAATCCGATGGAATGATGAATTCCATCGGATTTTATTTCTAAATATTCATTGATCTATTTTCAAATAAATTATTCATACAAATAACAAATAAAAATTTTAACTATTAGGACAAGCATACAAGCATTCTTTCTATTAGTGAATATATATATAGAAATAAAAAGAAAGGGTGATTAAGATAAAAAAATATAATTGTTATTACAATGGTAAAAATGGTAAATATTATGTAGATAATTCTTATCCTAAGAAAAAGAAATCATATGACTGTTGCTGTGAGCATGGTCATAAAAAAGATAAATCATATGACTGTTGCTGTGAGCATGGTCATAAAAAAGATAAATCATATGACTGTTGCTGTGAGCATGATCATAAAGAAGATAAATCATATGACTGTGGTTGTAAGCATGATCATAAAGAAGATAACGAAAAAGGAAAATTAGTTGAATTTGCTTATCAAAATGCATCTCCTATTTCTAATCTTCCCCCAGGACCAGGCGGTCTAGCACTTCCTCAAACTGTCGCAGCCGTTACACTAAATAAAGTAAAGGTAGGTAACGTTGTATCATTAAATGGACTTTTCCATATAAACAACGATAGCCCTGCAGTTCAAGATTTAGTAGCCACTATTTATAGAGGTATTCCATCGCCAGGTAATCTTATCTACCGGAAAGTAATTGAGATTGACAACGCTGAAGGCGTAGATGATGACTTTACTGAAGTTGTAGTTCAATTCGTTGATGATAACTTTAAAACTACTCAAGAAAATGTAACCTATACTTTAGTTGCAACACAACGTATTGGTACAGGCCTCTTCCTTGCTGGCCCAATCACTTTTACTGCAACAGAAATTAAAGGTCCATTCTAGGGAAATTAAAGATTTTGAAAAGAGAAGGTATTTTTTTAGTTGAATAAGACTTTCCTTTTTTATATAAACTCATTGTATTGGCATGTATACGTTATATGGATTTAGTTACCTTAAGGTAACTTATCGGAAAAAGGCTTTTAAATTTGATAATTTAAAAGCCTTTTTCTATTAAAATAACTTTTAAACAAAAGGACAAGTATACAAACACTTTACTAACAAATTAATAAAATATATAGGGATGAAGAAGGGAGGTGACTAACATAGAAAAATATTATTGTTACTATAATGATGAAGATGATAAATATTATGTAGAAGAGTCCTATCCTTTGAAGAAAAAGAAAAAATTACATGATGATTGTAAAGTTTATGTCAAAGTTAACTGCTGTGACGATCACAAAGAGGATGATAAAAAAAAGAAAGAATGTAATTGTCACAAATGCCATAAAAGACATTATTATGAAGAGGGATCTGATTACTAATTTTCTAATTATGAATTGGACTTTTCAATATTTATTGAACACTAAGTTAATTATTTTTTTAGTATCAACGCTTGTCTAAGCACCTCTAATTAATTCGAATATCATAAAATATAATTTATAAATAATCCTATCTAAAAGAGTTACAAAAACTACTGGGCTTGAACTATACACCAGTAGTTTTTTTAGACTGTATATTCTATACGCCTGTAGTTAATATAATGAACTTTATCGGAAATGAATAATGGGATCTTTATTAGATAAGATCCCATTACGAATTAAATTAAAGACTCTTTAACATATTTTGTTTAAGGATTTTTGCTATATTGATAAGGGTTTGAACATCTTGGGCCTATTTCTCATATTGTATTAGCTATTAATAATATATTAAGGTGAAAAAATATGGATGTAAGTTATATAGATTCTTATTTTTATCCAAGACTTTTGGGCCCACAGTTCCCATCTCCTAGTCTCCCTTGTGAACAGCAAGCTCCAACTGCCCCACTACCAGCATTCATCGGACAACAGCAAATAGCAACACCATTTGCAGTCAATCCAGGAGCCATTTCTTTTTGTTTATTCCGTAACACATGTATATGGCTTAGAAATAGGGCGAGTTTTTGATACCTCCCTATTTTTGTGGGACCGAGATCAGTTGCTGGTTTCAGATGGAATGGGCAATTCTGGACTATTTTTAGTATAGATACAAGACGAATTATTTCATTTACATGCTTTTAAGTATTCATAATTTATAAGCTTAGAAAAGGGGAGGAATCAGCTTTACAACCTACGGAGAAGGCCAGAGTTAGTATGCCATTTCCATCAATATGGGGTATTCATGCTGAGGTTGCAGGTAGACCTATGGTTTGGGGAGACCTCATCATTAACTCTATTACAGCTAATAGAGTTATGGGTACAGTTAATTTTCGTGGTACTTTAATTCCCATTAATGGATATTGGAATGAGGGTGCTAAGCAAATCAGCTTTGATTCGCCCTATGCTGCATATTCTGGTAACTTAATTATGTTTGATGATCCCACTACTAGAATTCGACATCTTGTTTTAAGTGGGGGGGTTATTATGAAGCCACCTTCTTTACTAGCAGGTAGGAGTGGAACTGGGGTGGCCACGACAGATACAAGGTACGTGTACTAATTCTTAAGCTGTATGGCGTAAATAAGGATAGAGCAATATTTTAATGAAAGATATTAATGTTAAGCAAAGAAATTTATTGAAAAAAAGAGAAGGGAATTTAAATTCCTAATCAGACGATTTGAATAAGATGCTTTTAGAAAAATTTTCAAATATGGTACAAGCACCCTTTCGTATTCCTTATTTTTACATACAATAATTAATGATAGAAGTAGAAGCGAGGTGAATTTAATATGAGTAATGATCACTCTTGTAAGAAGAAAAAGCATTTTGAAGAGGAGTGCGGGTGCCGAAAAAAGCATTTTGAAGAGGAGTGCGGGTGCCGAAAAAAGCATTTTGAAGAGGAGTGCGGGTGCCGAAAAAAGCATTTTGAA
>Ga0207696_1001523_pt1 | contig 12438 bp, 17 predicted proteins | sample KBSS54metaG_FD_184403 | JGI IMG/M metagenome (GOLD analysis project Ga0207696, IMG submission 184403) | Switchgrass rhizosphere microbial communities from Kellogg Biological Station, Michigan, USA - KBS S5-4 metaG (SPAdes) (version 2) | ecosystem: Host-associated > Plants > Roots > Rhizosphere >...
GCAAATCCCGGTCAACGAGAAAAAGGGCCTGACCTTCGCCCGCGGCCTGCGCTCGATCCTGCGTCACGACCCGGACAAGATCATGGTCGGCGAGATCCGCGACCCGGACACCGCGCAGATCGCCGTGCAATCGGCGCTCACCGGTCACCTGGTATTCACCACCATTCACGCCAACAACGTGTTCGACGTGATTGGCCGGTTTACCCAGATGGAAATCGACCCCTACAGCCTGGTCTCGGCGCTCAACGCGATTCTCGCCCAGCGCCTGATCCGGCTGGTGTGCAGCAGTTGCAGCACACCGGTCAACCCGAGCGATGAAGAGCTGCGCGCCTCGGGCCTCGATCCACAGAAAGTCGATCACTACCACTTCGTCCACGGCAAGGGCTGCGGCCACTGCCGGGGCAGCGGCTATCGCGGACGCACGGCGATTGCCGAGCTGCTGCACCTGGACGACGAGCTGCGCCAGATGATCGTCGAGCGCCAACCCATCACCCAGATCAAAGCCCTGGCCTGCGCCCGTGGTTTGCGCCTGTTGCGCGAATCGGCGCTGGAGCTGGTGGAGCACGGTCGGACCACGCTGGAGGAGATCAATCGTGTCACTTTTATCGCGTGATCAATTTATCGCCGTGCTCGGCGCCAGCGGTGTCGGCCTCGGCCAGCGCCGGGGCAGCGACACCCTTTGGCTGGGCAGCGTCGGCTACATCGACGAAGGCTTCCAGAGCTACGCGGTGGCGCTGGACACTCTCGACCGTCTGCTCGGCGAACACACCCGTACCGGCGCCGAGCTGAGCGTGGTGATCTCCGGTCACTTCAGCCGCTTCTGCCTGGTGCCATGGAGCGAGCAGATCAGCAGCCCTGACGAACTGCGCGGCTTCGCCCAACTGTGCTTCGAAGACCTGTTCGGCGCCCCGACCCAACCGTGGAGTCTGGTGCTGTCGGCCGAGCCGGCCGGGCATGACCGGATCGCCAGTGCCTTGCCGCAGGATTTGCTGGAACGCCTGCGCACGCTGGTCACGGGTCGCGGCCTGCGCCTGCGCTCGGTGCAGCCGTACCTGATGACCGCGTTCAACCGCTTCGACAAAAGCCTCGACGCTGGCGACTTCCTGTTCATCGTCGCCGAACCGCAACGCAGTGTGTTGCTGCTGGCAAGGGAAGGGCGCTGGTCGTCGGTGCGTTCGCTGGGCGGCAGCGACAGCGACGCGGCACTCAGCGCGCTGATCGGTCGTGAACGGCAACTGCAAGCCTCCACCAGCGAACGCGCCTTCAACGTTTATCTGCACGCCCCGGCGCGCCTCGATGCGCAACCGGATGTGGCGGGGGTGCACCTGCGCACTCTCGAAGACAACTCGATGACCGTGCGTGACGCCTTGTACGTCATGTCCCGGGCGGTGGCCTGACATGCGCGCCTTGAACCTCGACTTCCAGCCCCGTCCGCGTTCCGGCCCGTTGGGCTGGAGCCTGCTCGGCGGCGGTGTGTTGCTCGCGCTGGTGTGCTTCGGCGTGCAGCAGCACCTCGGCGATCAGGCCGAACAACAGCAAGGTCACTTGCAGCACACCCAACGCCAGCTCACCGGCGACAGCGGCGCCAAGACAACCTTGAGCCCGGCGGAAACCCGCGAGCAGGCGCAGAACCTCGCCGAAATGCGCAAGGTCTCGCAGCAACTGCGCCGGCCCTGGGAGCGCCTGTTCGCCATGCTCGAAGCCATGCCGCGCGACGACATCGCCTTGCTGACCCTGACCCCGGATGCACGCAAGGGCCAGGTGCGGATCAGCGCCGAGGCGCGGGATCTGCAAGCGATGCTGGATTTCCACAAACGGCTGGAGGCCAGTGACGAGCTGTCCGACGTGTCGCTGCTGAGCCACGAAATCGTCGTCAAATCGCCGGAGCAACCGGTGCAATTCAACCTGTCGGCGACCTGGGAGATAGGCGATGCGAATCCCTAGACTGATTGTTCACGAATACCTGCAAGGCCTCGGCGTTCCGGGCCTGGCCGGTCTGGCGCTGCTGCTGGTCACGCTGGCCTGGGCACTCGGCGGTTTGCTGCCGGGCTGGCAGTCGCTGCAACAGCTCAGCCAGCAAACCCAGGAAGCCACCGAATACCTGGCCAAGGTCGAGGACGGTAGCATCGCGCCGCCGGTGGTGCCGCAGCGTCAGCTCGATGATTTCCGCAACAAGCTGCCGGCCCAGCCGCAAGCCACCGTCGCCATCGATCGCATCTATGCGTTGGCTGCGCAGGAGCACATCACCCTGGCGCGCGGCGAATACGCCCTCGGCGTCGATCCCAAGACCCATCTGGCGCGCTACCAGATCCTGTTGCCGGTGCGCGGCAGCTACCCGCAACTGCGCCGTTTCCTGCACGCCTTGCTCGGCCAGTTGCCGGCGGTGGTGGTGGAAGACGTCGAGTTTCAACGCAAGAAGATTGCCGACACCGACCTCAGCGGCCGGATCCGTATGACCCTCTACCTGTCGAGGTCGTGATGGACACCAAACGCATAACCGGCTGGGTGGCGTTCTTCGGCGTGGCGGCGGCGCTGGCCTGGTTGCCGGAATATTTCTCGCCGAGCGACGAGGCGGACTCGACCGAGGTCGCCGTGGCCAGCCCGGCCAAAGCCAGCGCCCGTGGCGCCTTGCCCGCCAGCAGCGCCAAGGCGAATGCGGCGCCGATCAAGGACCTGAGCCCGGCCGGCGACCTGTTTGCGAGCAAATCCTGGAAGGCCGCGCCGACCCTGGCGACGGTCACCGAACAAGCGATCAACCCGACCCCGGTGGTGCAAGCCCCGAGCCTGCCACCGGTGCCGTTTCAGTTCGTCGGCAGGCTGCATGACCGCAGCGACCTGCAGGTGTTCTTGCAGGACGGCGAGAAAATCTACGTCGTGCGCAGCGGGGATGTGATCGACGACACCTGGAAGATTGCGGCGATTTCCGATGTGGAACTGAGCCTGGTCTACCTGCCTTTGCATTTGTCGCAGACCTTGTCTGTGGGGAGTACGCAATGAACAGATCCCGTTTGCTGATGAGCCTCGGCCTTTGTGCCGGGCTGGCCGCGTGCAGTTCCGCGCAGGTCGCCAACAAGGAGGCTTCCGACCTGATCGAGCAGGGTCAATACGAGGCCGGGCTGGCCCGGATCGAAGAAGGCCTGCGCGAAGATCCTCGCGACACCGAACTGCATTTGCTGCTCAACAGCGGACGGGCCAAAGCCATTACCGCGCTGCTGACCTCCGGCGACACCGACCGCGCCCGCCGCGATTTCGCTTCGGCCCGCACCGCCTACAGCCGGGTGCTGACCATCGAGCCGAACAACCGCCGCGCCCAGGATGCCCTGCGCCAGCTCGACTACCTGCGCAGCATGGATGAGAAGCTGGAGCTGGCCCGTGGCGACCTGCGCCGGGGCGACATCTACGGCGCCGACCGCCAGGTCAAACAGATCCTCGAACTCGATCCGAAGAACGACGGTGCGTTGGAACTGCAAGGCAACATCCGGCTGGTGCAGAGCCGCAACGTGATCCAGTACCCGCAACTGCGCACCCGGCTCGATCGCCCGGTGACCCTGGAATTTCGCGACGCCAACCTCAAGACCATTTTCGAAGTGCTGTCGCAGGTTGCCGGCCTGAATTTCATCTTCGACAAGGACCTGCGCCCGGACATGAAAGCCACGATCTTCGTGCGTGACGTGCGCATCGAAGACGCCGTGCAACTGCTGCTGCAACAGAACCAGCTGCACCAGAAAGTGGTGAACGAAAACACCTTGCTGATCTTTCCGGACTCGCCGCAGAAGCTGAAGGATTATCAAGAGCTGGTGATGCGCACCTTCTACCTGACCAGCATCGACGCCAACACCGCGCTGAACATGATCAAGACCATGCTCAAGACCCGCGACGTGTTCGTCGACGAACGCCTGAATACCCTGACCATGCGCGACACCGAAGACGCCGTGCGCATGGCCGAGAAACTCCTGCAATCGCAAGACCAGTCCAACCCCGAAGTGGTGCTGGAGGTGGAAGTGATGGAAGTCGCCACCCAGCGCATTCTCGACCTCGGCCTGCAATGGCCGAACACCTTCGGTGTGGTCAACAGCGACGGTTCGGCGGTGACCATTCTCGATCAACTGAAGGGCATCAACTCCAGCCGGATTTCGATCTCGCCGTCGCCGCAAGCCAAGATCAACGCGCAGGACAACGACATCAACACCCTGGCCAGCCCGGTGATCCGCGTCAGCAACCGCGAACAGGCGCGCATCCACATCGGTCAGCGGGTGCCGATCATCAGCGCCACCTCGGTGCCTTCGACTCAAGGCCCGGTGATCACTGAAAGCGTGACCTACCTCGACGTCGGTCTGAAGCTCGAAGTGCAACCGACCGTGCACCTGAACAACGAAGTGGCGATCAAGATCGCCCTGGAAGTGAGTAACGCCACGCCGCTGGAACCGACCCGCCAGGGGACGATTCCGGTGCAGGTCGACACCCGCAACGCCCAGACCTCGCTGCGCCTGCATGACGGCGAAACCCAGATCCTTGCCGGCCTGATGCGCAACGACCACGGCGCCACCGGCAACAAGATTCCGGGCCTCGGCGACATTCCGGGTCTGGGCCGGTTGTTCGGGAGCAACAAGGACACCATCGGCAAATCGGAACTGGTGCTCTCGATCACCCCACGGATCGTGCGCAACCTGCCGTACCAGAGCCCGTCGGACATGGAATTCCCGACCGGCACCGAAACCAGCATGCACATCCAGGCGCCGGACCGTTCGCAGAACTACACGATGCCAGCGCCTGCCGCGCAGCCTCGTGCAGTCGGTGAAGCGGCCGTGGCAACCACTCACGTTACCGTCGAGAAGCCTTGATCATGAACGCCTCCCAGCGCGGTTTTACCTTGATCGAAGTCGTGGTGACGCTGGCCCTGATCGGCCTGCTGGCCGGCATGGCCGCGCCGCTGACCGAGACCCTGGTACGGCGTGGCAAGGAGCAGGAACTGCGCACCGCGCTGTATCAGATTCGCGATGGCATCGACGCCTACAAGCGTGCCTTCGATGCCGGCTACATCGAGAAATCCCTGAACAGCAGCGGCTATCCGCCGAACCTGAAAGTGCTGGTCGAAGGCGTGCGCGACGTGCGCAGTGCCAAGGGTGCGAAGTTCTACTTTCTGCGCCGGATACCGCGGGATCCGCTGGTGCCGGCCAAGCGTGACGACAACGGCGGTTGGGGCCTGCGGGCCTACAACAGTTCGGCCCAGAACCCGCGCGATGGCGAGGACGTGTTCGACGTCTACTCCCACGCCCGGGGTAAAGGCCTCAACGGCATCGCGTACCGCGAGTGGTGATTCTCATGCGCCGGGAAAAGGGTTTTACCTTGCTCGAGCTGATGGTGGTGATGGCGATCATCGCGACCCTGATGACCATCGCCTTGCCGCGCTACTTCAACAGCCTCGAAGCCTCGAAAGAGACCACGTTGCACCAGAGCCTGTCGGCCATGCGCGAGGCGCTGGATCACTACTACGGCGACACCGGGCGCTATCCCGATTCCATCGAACAACTGGTGGAAACCCGTTACCTGCGCAACGCGCCACTGGACCCGATCACCGAACGCAATGACCAATGGGTGCTGATCGCTCCGCCGGACGGTGTGGCGGGCGGCGTTGCCGACATCAAGAGCGGAGCTACCGGGAGGGCGCGTGATGGCAGCCAGTATTCCGAGTGGTAAGCACGTGGAGCAGGGTGGGTTCACCTACCTGGGCGTGCTGTTCCTGATCGTGATCATGGGCATGGGCCTGGCCAGCGCCGGCGAGCTGTGGTCGACCGTGTCGCGCCGCGATCGCGAGAAGCAACTGCTGTGGGTCGGCACCCAGTATGCCCAGGCGCTGCGCAGCTACTACCGCAGCTCGCCGGGCCTGGCGCAGTACCCGAAAGAGCTGGTCGACCTGCTGCAGGACGAACGTTTTCCGGAAGCCCGCCACCATTTGCGTCAGCTGTATCCGGACCCGATCGGCGGCGGCGAATGGGCACTGCAACGGGGTTTCGACGGACGCATCACCGGCATCAACAGTGCCTCCACCGAGGTGCCGTTGAAGCAGGCGGACTTCCCGTCGCAGTGGTCGGATTTCGAAGGCATGCAGCGTTATTCGGACTGGCAGTTCGTGGCCGAGAAAGCCTTTCTTGATGGCACCAACGGCCCTGCAAAAGGCCAGTCAGCGCTGCCGCAGGCGTTGCAGCCATGAGCCGCCAATGGTGGTGCGCGTTGATCCTTGCGGCCGTGGCGTCTTTCGCCAGCGCCAGCGAAGAAGACGAAATGATGGGCTTCATCGTCGACGACACGATCTCGCACATCGGCCACGACTTTTACTACTCGTTCAGCGAGCGCCTGCGCGACACCAGCCGCATGGATTTCAACCTGGTGGTGCGCGAGCGCCCCGACGCGCGCTGGGGGAGCCTTGTGACCGTCGAGTATCAACAACGCCTGGTGTATCGGCGCTTCCTGCCGCCGAACACCGTGGAACTGAAGGACGAGGCCTACGAGGCCGCCGACTCGGTTCGACTGGAGGTCGTCCGGCGCAAGCTGGAAGCCTTGTTGCAGGACACCACCGACCTTGAGAAGGACGAACTATGAACACGACAACGTTCTCACGGCGCAGCGGATTCTGGATCTCGGGGTTGTTGATCGGGCTTGCCAGCGCCGCTGCCGTCCAGGCCACCGAACTGGTCTACACGCCGGTCAACCCGTCGTTCGGCGGCAACCCGCTCAACGGCACCTGGCTGCTCAACAACGCCCAGGCGCAAAACGACCACGACGATCCGGATCTCAAGAAGCGCTCGACGGTGGCCGGCACTTCGGCGCTCGAACGTTTCACCAGTCAATTGCAGTCGCGGTTGCTAGGGCAACTGCTGGACAACATCTCCACCGGCAACACGGGGAGCCTGTCCACCGACGCTTTTATCGTCAACGTCGTTGATGACTCGGGGGCACTCACGATTGAAGTGACCGACCGAGCGAGCGGCGAAGTTTCCGAAATTCAGGTGAACGGCCTCAACCCATGACGGGATGACGGTTCCGGGGAGTGATGGACATGAAAAAAATAATAGCGCTAGGGCTGATGTTGGCAGCATTACAAGGGTGCAGTCTGCGCGAGCCGATGCCGGCCGAGCAGGACACCGATACCCCGACCCTGACCCCCAGGGCCTCCACTTATTACGACTTGCTGAAAATGCCGCGACCCAAGGGCCGGCTGATGGCGGTGGTGTACGGCTTCCGTGACCAGACCGGGCAGTACAAACCGACGCCGGCCAGTTCCTTTTCCACCAGCGTCACCCAGGGCGCGGCGTCGATGTTGATGGACGCGATGCAGGCCAGCGGCTGGTTTGTGGTGCTCGAACGCGAGGGACTGCAGAACCTGCTGACTGAACGCAAGATCATTCGGGCTTCGCAGAAGAAGCCGAATACGCCGGTGAACATTCAGGGCGAGCTGCCACCGTTGCAGGCGGCGAACATGATGCTCGAGGGCGGGATCATCGCTTATGACACTAACGTGCGTAGCGGTGGGGAAGGGGCGCGGTATCTGGGGATTGATCTGTCCCGTGAGTATCGGGTTGACCAGGTGACCGTGAACCTGCGGGCGGTGGATGTGCGTAGCGGGCAGGTGTTGGCGAATGTGATGACCAGCAAGACGATTTATTCGGTGGCGCGCAGTGCGGGGATTTTCAAGTTTATCGAGTTCAAGAAGTTGCTTGAGGCTGAGGTCGGGTATACGACTAATGAGCCGGCGCAGTTGTGTGTGTTGTCGGCGATTGAGGCGGCGGTGGGGCATATGGTGGCGCAGGGGATTGAGCGGCGGTTGTGGCAGGTGGCGGGGGATGCTTCTACGCCTTCGCAGGATGATGTTTTGAATCGGTATTTGACTCAGAACAAGGTGGATCCGGAGGCTGAGTGAACTTGGCGGCCTTTGGGCCGACCAGGTTCTATGGGTGGTTTGGGTGAATATCCGTTTTTTTGGGTGTTGCTGCTGGCGGTTTCGCCCTTACGGCGAGTCCCTTTTGGCAAACGCCCCAAAAGGAACCAAAAGGTCTGGGCCCCGGCGTTCGGCCCCTCGCTGGGGCTCGGGGTTCCTTCGCTCCGGGATTCATCCGGGGGCATCGCCTCCGGTTTGCTTCGCTGCACCTCCTCTCGATGCATGCGGCTTCGCCGCACGGTCGCTGCGCTCCCACCCCCGGATGAATCCCTCCACTCAGCCTGCCGAAGGGGCCAGTACGTCAAAAGCTTTACTCGAGCTAACGCTCATTGTGTTGAGTGGTGAGAAGCGGAAAGCGGAAAGCGGAAAGCGGAAAGCGGAAAGCAGAAAGCAGAAAGCAGAAAGCAGAAAGCAGAAAGCAGAAAGCGGACTGCTTTTGCTTTGATCGTTCCCACGCTCCGCGTGGGAATGCAGCCCGGGACGCTCCGCGTCCCATTCTCGAATGTTTAAAAGTTGTGTCTGTTTCAGCGATCCTTCCCACAAGGTTTTCAGGTTGTCCGTCGGAAGCGCGGGCTCTAGCCTGTTTCGGTCGCTGCCAATTCAGCGATCGGGATTGGAAACCCCGACTAGAACCGAGCGCACAAGCGCTTTTCATAACGTATGCTTGCGCACCTTGAAAAGTGTGCACTCCGTTATGGCGGCTGTGCGCGGGAGACCTTCGGGTCAACCGGGTTCTCCGTTCCCCGGGTTTCCAGCCTGCGTACAGCTGCCACCCACTCGTTCGGAAACCGAATGGGCCAGCTTCATTTCAGGATCGGAGATTCACCATGTTCAAACCAACACCCAACCCACCCGAAACCCAAGCCAACCCCGAAACCGACCCAACCTCCCCATACACCTCCACCCACTCCAAAAAACTCCACGAAGCCGCCGAACGCGCCCTCGATCATTACCTCTGCCCCGGCGCCCACATCATGGGCAGCGTCAACGAACCCGACCCGATGTACCTCGCCAACCCGGCCTACAACACCGAATCCCTGCTCGCCAACGCCAGCGAATCACTGGGCTCGGCCAGCGAAATGCTCAACAACTTCGCCGCCACCCTCGACCCCGCCCATCGCAAGACCGCCCTGGGCATCGCGCAGATCCTCATGCTGGGTGAACTGGCCGTAAATCAGGCCTTGGATCACGTCGAACTGAAGGGCTGATCCAGCACATGCCCAATAAAAAACGCGGCCCTGCAATGGGTCGCGTTTTTCACATTCAAACTGGAGTCACCATGGATTCCCTCATCTCCACAATCGTTTCAGACTTCGAAAGCGAAGAGCAGGCCGACAGCTACGACCGCTGGTTGATTGCCAAAATACAGGCTTCAATCGATGACCCACGACCCAGCATTCCGAATGAGCAGGTGATGGCGGAAATGTCGGCCCTGATGGAGGACAAACGAAGAAAGCATGAGGCAAGGTAAGTGCTTTGCGTTGGCAAGGTGAAAAGTAGAAAAGCGCAATGCCGATTTTGGCTACGCTACTGCTTCCTGACGGCTAACTATTTTTTGAGGAGCACATGGACCTTTCACCACCACTGGAAATCGACAGCGCAGCCTATGCAGAATTCTTGGGTCTGTGGGAAATGGGCTCTTTTGATAAGCAGCGATTGGGGCAAGCCTTCTACAACCATTTTCGCCTTCATCGGTTAACCGATCAGGCTTTGTTACTTGGGCTTTATGAGGCAGACGGCAAGAAGGCTCGAGCCGCTATAAGTCGTATATTTCATCTCAATTAGCATCAGCCCTTTTGCGCATCGATTCCATCAAGGCATATATATCGGCCATCACCTGGTCATGCGGAATGCTCGGACGCGGATCATCGAGAGAAGCCTGTACTTCGGCCCGAAACCAACGGTCATAACTCGCAGCCTGCTCCTCGGGATCAAGATCCGAAACCACCGGGCACAGTGGGTCGAACGGTATCGCTGTCGTCGCTGTCTGGATGAATTGCATGTGGGCCAAGCTCCATGGGGATCAAGTTGTCCCGGCAAATCCTAGAGCCTGCACTTCCGACGGCCAGCCGCCAGAACTCGTCAGAAAATTCCCGAAGCTTCTGAAAACGTTCCATTTTTCCGTAGGACGCGACCATGGGCTTTTACCCATGGGTGACGTTAGAATGCCATCACTTTCAGTGTGCAAATCAAAAGGAATGAATAAGTGCTCATACTGTTCGCGCTGGCGCTGTTGTTTACCGTGACGTTCGCCTTGATTGGGGTGGTTGGTGTGATAGCGCCGAAGCTTTTCAGGGACAGAAAAACCGGTCGGATCCCCAGCCGGTTCAGCCTGTTCCTGGCAGGGTTGGTCATGAGTGGAGCGTCTTTCGCTCTTCTCACCTATACCTCCACCAAGGTTCAGCAGGCCGCAGGCTTTGGCGGGTCGGGCGGCGTCTCCGCCAGCGCCAACCGGGACGCTTCACCTTCTGCGACTTCCATGGGATTGAGCGTCGACGAGTTTCATGACGCATTCAACGCCGCTATTGGTCGATACAAAAAAGAATACAAAGCCGCCGACTTTGATGTCGACACAACCGGCGTTACGGGAGTGTTCAATTACATTTTCAGCCAGGACCTGACGATGATGGGAACCCTTGACAAGGATGACGGCAACGTCGACTTGATCATCATCAATATCTCTCCAAACGAGGAGGAGGTGGAGCAGCTTCGTATGTTGACTGTTCTGTTGGCGACCACCGAGGCACTCAATCCTGACATTCCGGTGGAGGAGAACAAAAAGATGGTGATGGAGGTATTCCATGAATCCATTGTGAAGTTCAATTCTGAAGATTCAGTCGAGCGTCGGGTAGGCGACCTCAAATACTCGGCGAGGACGGGTGATCACACAGGCATGATGTTTTCTGTCGTGAAGAGCAGCGAAGGCTGAATCGTCCTGCTGGCATAAAAAAGCCGCGATCCCTCACCCGGGGATCGCGGTTTTTTTTACCCGACACTTACTGCTGCAACACCGTCGCCTGGTTAGCCGACCCAAACTGTTGAATGGTCGCGGTCTGCGTCATCCCGCTCTGATCCACATTGGCAATGTTCCCGGTGCCGCCCTGGGTTACATACGCCACGTTCATGGTGTCCGCCTGTTTCACGGTGATCATGTTGTCACTGCCATACAGCTGCGCGGTGTAGGCCTGGTTGCCGGTGCCGGATTGATCGAATTCGGCGCTGTTGCCCGAGCCGTTCGAGGAGCCCTGAACCAGGTTGGTGATGCCGCGTTGGTCGGCGATGAGGATGTTGTCGCTGCCGTTCTGATCGAAGTACAGCTCGTTGTAGGAATCCGCCTGGCTGACCGTGGTCTTGTTGCCAGTGCCGGTCTGGTTGGTGGTCATGATGTGGCCGATGCCGTCCTGTTTGAAGCTGGCGATGTTGCCGTTGCCGGCCTGGGTGACGGTGGCGCGCTGGCTGCTGCCGAACTGGCCGCCCAGTTGCGGGCCTTTCCAGTTGCTGGCGTAGACCTTGTTGTCATTGCCCACCGAGGCGGCGTTGAGGGTGTGGCTGTCGCCGTTCTGGTAGGTGAAGTGCACGTTGCCGTTGCCGACCTGGTACAGCGCCAGGGTCGAGTTGACCGATTCGAACTGGTCGGCATAGATGGCGTTGGTGTTGCCGACCTGGGTGACGGCGGCGGTGTTGTTTTCGCCGAAGCTCTGGTCGACCACGGTTTCGTTGCTGTCGCCGTACTGGTTGACGGTAGCCTGGCTGGCCAGTTGCGAGTCTTGCCAGATTTCGGTGCCGTTGAGGTTGCCGAACTGGTTGATGGTGATGTTGCCGCCAGTGCCGTTGCGCTGGTCGCCGTAGGCGTAGTTGTTTTCGCCGGCCTGGTTGATACCGATCTGGCCGCCGTTGTGCAGCACTTGTTCGGCGGTGCCGTAGTTGGCGGTGCCGTACTGGGTGATCACCGAGCTGTTGCCGGTGCCTTCGTACAGTTGCTCGATGTTGGCTTCGTTGCTGTCGCCGAACTGGAAGGTCTTGCCTTCGCTGCCGTTCTGCGAGTCTTGGTAGACGAACGAGAAGTTGCCGGTGCCTTGCTGTTGTTGCAGGGCCTGGTTGCCGGCGCCGAAACCCAGGGACTGGCTGGCGTGGGTGGTGTTGAAGGCACCGACCTGTTGTTGGGTGATGGTGCTGTTGTCTTCGAAAAGCTGCTCGGCGTAACCGGCGTTGTAATCGCCGACCGCGTCCTGGGTGATGACGCTGGTGGCGGTGTCCTGCACGGCGGCGGCGTTGTTGCCCTGGCCCAGTTGGGTCTGGGTCGCGGTGCTGAACGGGGCCTGGGTCTGCTTCACATCAGCGATGTTGGCCGTACCGAACTGGCTCTGGGTGGAAAGGCTGTCGTCGGCCATGGCCTGGGCACTGATCATGACCAGGATGGCGGCGGTGAGGGGCGTCAGTTTGAACATGATGAACTCTCCGATGATTGCAGTGCTTAGCGATATTGCTTGACCGAAACGCTC
>Ga0207696_1001525_pt1 | contig 12419 bp, 9 predicted proteins | sample KBSS54metaG_FD_184403 | JGI IMG/M metagenome (GOLD analysis project Ga0207696, IMG submission 184403) | Switchgrass rhizosphere microbial communities from Kellogg Biological Station, Michigan, USA - KBS S5-4 metaG (SPAdes) (version 2) | ecosystem: Host-associated > Plants > Roots > Rhizosphere >...
AAAAGAAAAGGCCGAACGCGTCGGCCTTTTATCTGAAAGGGGGAACTAGATCAGGCGGCGAGCCGCTTCAACCACGATTTTCACCGCGTGGCTTTCAGTTTTCTTCATGGTTTCTGCGTTTGGAATTTCTTGCTGGGTGCGGTTAACGATGACGCCCGCCACCATACCGGCACGCAGACCCTGGCTTGCGCACATGGTTAGCAGCGTTGCAGATTCCATTTCGTAGTTCATTACGCCCATGGACTGCCACTCTTCCATCGAACCTTTAAAACGGTTCACCACGCGACCGGAGAAGGTGTCATACCGCTCCTGGCCTGGGTAGAAGGTGTCAGAAGAAGCGGTCACGCCGATGTGAGTCGTTGCGCCCACGGATTTCGCAGCTTCAACCAGTGCAGTGGTACATTCAAAGTCCGCCACGGCGGGATATTCCATTGGCGCAAAGTGCAGGCTTGCACCGTCAAGACGCACAGATGCAGTCGTCACCAGCACGTCGCCGACGTTGATATGCGGCTGAATAGCGCCAGTGGTCCCGATACGCAGGAAAGTACGAATGCCCAGCTGTGCCAGCTCTTCTACGGCGATAGAGGTAGAAGGACCACCGATACCGGTCGAACACACGATAACGGCTTTGCCGTCCAGCTCTGCACGCCAGGTGGTGAATTCGCGATGCGCAGCCAGCTTAACCGGCTTATCCATCAGCGCGGCGATCTTTTCCACACGCTCAGGATCGCCAGGGACGATAGCCAGCGTAGCCCCTTGTAAATCGTTTTTAGTGAGGCCGAGATGAAAAACATCAGACTTAGACATAGGTGACTCCTCTGTGGGTCGGGTTGTCAGAAGAAGTAAAACGGTACTTTACAGAAGCACCGGGCACATTTTCGTGACAGACCTCACCACGAATGAAAATGATTGCAGTTAATTACCATAAAATAGTGACACTCATCACACTAACAAGTTATATCGTTTACTACTGCACAAAAGATAGCCCGTTTCGGGCACTGTGAATTGTTAACTTGAGGTCTATATTTATTTGCACCAACGGGTACGGAGAATACCATGACTCAAAAAACGAATTTTGCACCTGCCGCCGCCCCTCTCGCGTCAACCATCGTTTCAACGTCTGAAGACGCCATCACGGCAGGCGAAACCTCGATCCCTTCCCAGGGTGAAAACATGCCCGCTTATCACGCGCGTCCAAAGGGCGTGGACGGGCCTTTGCCGATCGTCATTGTGGTTCAGGAGATTTTTGGCGTTCACGAACATATTCGGGACGTCTGCCGTCGCCTGGCGCTGGAGGGGTATCTGGCCGTCGCGCCGGAGCTGTACTTCCGTCAGGGCGACCCCAATGAATACAGCGATATCCCCACGCTGTTCAGCAATCTGGTTAGCAAAGTACCGGATGCGCAGGTGCTGGCCGATCTCGATCATGTCGCCAGTTGGGCGGCGCGTAACGGCGGCGATGCGCATCGGCTAATGGTCACGGGCTTCTGCTGGGGCGGACGCATCACCTGGCTCTATGCCGCACACAATCCGCAACTGAAAGCCGCCGTGGCCTGGTATGGCAAGCTGGTTGGCGAGAAAACGCTGAATTCACCTAAGCATCCGGTAGATATCGCGGTCGACCTCAACGCGCCCGTTCTTGGGCTTTACGGTGGCGAAGATACGGGCATTTCGCTGGAGAGCGTCGAGACGATGCGGCAGGCGCTGCGTGCCGCGAATGCCAAAGCAGAAATCGTGGTTTATCCGGAGGCGGGCCATGCGTTTAACGCCGATTATCGCCCAAGCTATCACGAAGAATCGGCCAAAGACGGCTGGCAGCGAATGCTGGCGTGGTTCCGGCAGTATGGCGCGAAAAAGGGTTAAGCCGCTCACAATTTAACGTACGAAGCACAACGGTTGATTGACTTTTAAACAGCTTTTGACCGATATAAAAAGCACAGGCGTGTAACTACGATCCGTAGGCAAGACCTGAAGCCCATTTCTCCTCCCCGGGAGAAATGGGCTTCAGGTCTTTTTTTTTGATCTGGAGACAGGGGCCAGACATGAATCATTTGCAGACAGCACTGGACGTCATCGCCCATGTGGGTGGCGCTGAGAATATCGAACATATCGAGCATTGCTCTACCCGCTTGCGGTTGAGCCTGTACGACAACGGCAAAGTGGATGAAACCGCGCTGGCGAAAATTGACGGTGTGCTGGGCGTGCGCGTCAACGTGCAGTGCCAGGTGATTATCGGGCATGAAGTGGTTCAGGTTTACGAAGCGGTGCGGTCTCTGGTCGGCACGCCGCAGGGCAATACCCAGCCACACGCCAATAAACCCAACCGTTGGGCGCAAATCGTCGATTTTGTGATTAGCGTTTTCCAGCCTTTGGTCCCCGCGATTGCTGGCGGCGGTGTACTGAAATCACTGCTGCTGTTACTGGATGTCGTGGGCTGGCTCAGCCGCGACAGCTCCACTTACAAAGTGCTGGATAATATCGGCTCTGCCCCACTCTATTTCCTGCCGATCCTGGTCGCTATCACGACCGCGACAAAGCTCAAGGTCAACGTGCTGGTCGCCGTCTCAGCCGTTGCGGTTATGGTGTTACCGGCGATGACCAAACAGCTGGCCGATGGCGCGGAATTCATGTCGTTCGATCTGCGCAACGTGGCCTACGCCTCACAGGTCTTCCCGGCTATTCTATGCGTGCTGTTTTATGCGCAGACGGAAAAGTTTTTTAATCGTTACTCACCCAGCGCGCTGCGTATTTTCCTTTCACCGATGCTGTCGTTGCTGGCCACGGTTCCCGTCACGCTGCTGATTTTAGGGCCTTTGGGCTATGAACTGGGCGCAGGCCTGGCGACGGTCATTCTGTGGCTTTACGGGAAACTCGGTTTTGTGGCAACAGGATTGCTCGCCGCCGCGCTGCCGTTTATGGTCGCGGCCGGAATGCACAAACCGATGCTGCCCTATGCCGTGGCATCCATGAGCCAGTTTGGCCGCGAACTGCTGTATCTCCCCGCATCGCTGGCGCACAACATCGCTGAATCTGGCGCATGTCTGGCGATTGCGCTTAAAAGCAAAGACAAGGTGCTGAAATCGACCGCGTTTTCAGCGGGCATTTCCGCGCTGTTTGGCATTACCGAACCCGCGCTTTACGGCGTCACGCTGCTGAATAAAAAAGTGCTCTACAGCGTGATCCTCGGCAGCATCGTGGGCGGCGCTTTTATCGGCTGGATGGCGGTTGAAGCCTTTGCGATTGTGGGTCCAGGCCTTGCCAGTATCTCCATGTTCGTCTCGCCAGATAATCCGCTCAATATTCTCTGGGCGTTTGCCGGTGCCGGACTGTCATTTGCCATCGCGTTTATCAGTGCCCTGCTGTTGTGGCGCGATAAAGTCACTGAGCAAACCGACGAACTGACGTTCACGCGTCCGATTGAAGGGCAAATCATTCCGCTGGAAAACGTGAACGACGATGTTTTCTCCCGCAAAATCATGGGTGACGGCATCGCGATTGTCCCCTCTCAAGGCGTGCTGCGTGCCCCGGCGGACGGCACCATCGTTAACGTGTTTGAAAGCGGCCACGCGCTGAGTCTTCTCACCGACGCGGGTGTAGAGCTGATTTTCCACATCGGAATCGACACCATCAAGCTGCAAGGCGAAGGGTTTTCCCCCAAGGTTCAGGAAGGCCAGCACGTGAAAAGCGGCGAAACGCTGATTGAATTTTCTCTTGATACCCTCACCGCAGCAGGTCTCGATCCGGTGGTGATAATGGTGGTCACGAACGGCGAACGTTTCTCGCTCACGCCACATAGCCACGACGACAAAAATCCAAATCCTCACATCATCATGACGCTAAAGGAGTCCGTGTAATGGATAAATCCCTCCCGTTCCCGCAAGGTTTTTTATGGGGCGGCGCAATTGCCGCTAATCAGGCCGAAGGCGCCTGGAACGTTGATGGCAAAGGGCCGTCGGTGGCGGATGCCATCACCTGGAAACCCAATCTGTCGCTGAAAGATTATGATGGCCATATGGCGCTGACGGATGAAAATATTCAGGATGCGTTTGAAGGCAAAAACGACAAACTTTACCCGAAACGTCGCGGCATCGATTTCTATCACCACTATAAAGACGATATCGCGCTGTTCGCCGAAATGGGCTTTAAAGTCCTGCGTGTGTCCATCGCCTGGTCGCGTATTTTCCCGGACGGTGAAGACGCTGCACCGAATGAAGCAGGCCTGCAATTTTACGAAGAGATGTTCCGCGAACTGCGTCGCCATAACATCGAGCCGCTGGTGACGCTGTCCCATTACGAGATGCCGCTGGCGCTCAGTGAGCGATATAACGGCTGGGTACACCGCAACGTGCTGGACGCGTTTGTGCGATTCAGTAATGTCTGTTTCGACCGCTATAAAGATCTGGTGCGCTACTGGCTCACGTTTAACGAAATCGACAGCATCCACCGCCACCCGTTTACCACCGCCGGTATCCGCGAAGAGAAATGTGCGCCGGGCAAAGCGCAACAGGATATTTATCAGGGGCTGCATCATCAGTTTGTCGCCTCGGCGCTGGTGACGCGTGACTGCCACGCCAAAATTCCCGGCAGCCAGGTGGGCTGTATGCTCACCAAACTCACCACCTATCCGCACAGCTGCCGCCCGGAAGACGTTGAAGCGACACTGAAAAAGAATCTCGAAAACTATTTCTACGCGGATGTGCAGGTGTTCGGGGAATACCCGCCGCTGATCCTGCGCGATCTGGCGAGCCGCGACATTCAGATTGACATGCAGGCCGACGATCAGCGCATTTTAAAAGAAAACACCGTCGATTTCGTCTCGTTCAGTTACTACATGTCACTGACCGAATCGACGCAGCCGGACGTTGAACGCATCCCAGGCAATACCATTCTTGGGGTGAAAAACCCGTATCTGCCTGCGTCGGAATGGGGGTGGCAAATCGACCCGGTTGGGCTAAAAATTTCCCTGCTCGAACTGTACGACCGTTACCAAAAGCCGCTGTTTATCGTTGAAAACGGGCTGGGCGCGAAGGATATCGTCGAGAATGGCAAGGTGCACGACAGCTATCGTATCGACTACTTCCGCGCCCATTTTGAGCAAACTTTGGCGGCTATCAATGAAGGAGTGGATGTGATGGGATTCACCACCTGGGGATGCATTGACATTATTAGCGCAGGCACGTCGCAGATGTCCAAGCGCTATGGCTTTATCTATGTCGATCAGGATGACGAAGGCAACGGCACCTTAAAGCGCCTGAAAAAAGACTCTTTTGAGTGGTATCAGAAAGTGATCGCCAGCAATGGCGCTGACATGCGCTAAACGGCCAGGCCGCAGGAATAACCGTGATTACGATAAAAAAATCGCTCAATAACAGCATGCTGCTGGTCGACAACGATCAGCGGGAGATGATTTTGTTTGGCAAAGGGATTGGCTTTGGCGCGAAAGCGGGGAGCCAAATCGACCTGACGCAGGTGGAGAAAGTCTTCCTGCCGCTGAGCGATCTTAAGTCCCGTCACTTTTTATCGCTCACGGACACCATTCCTGCGGCATTCTTTGAAATAAGCCACGAGATTTTGACGCTGGCGCGCAGCGTTTGCGGCGACAAACTCAACTCGGTGCTGCTTTTCACCCTCGCCGAGCATCTGCACTTTGCGGTAGAACGCAGCCGCAGCGGGCAGGTGATCCTCAATAAGCTAAGCTGGGAAGTGAAGCGCTACTACCCGCAAGAATACAGCGTCGGGATGCAGGCGCGGGCAAACGTGAACGCGCAGTTTGGTGTTGACCTGCCGGAAGATGAAGCGGTGAACATCGCCTTTCATCTGATTAACGCCAGCGGCCAGACCGACGACAGTTCGGCGCATCAGCAGGTTGAGCTGGTCAATCGTATCGCCGAGATCGTGCGGTATAAATTGAGCAAAGCCATTGATACGCAGTCGGTGAACTACATGCGATTTATTACCCATCTGCGCTACTTTGCCGAGCGGGTTTTAACCGGGAAAATTGTGGTCAGCGAGACCGACGATTTTTACCAGGAGTTAATGCGTCATCGCCCGGATGCCATGACCGTGGCATGGGTGATCCGCGATTATGTGCAGGAAAAATATCAACTTACGCTGCCAAAAGACGAGCTGACGTGGCTGAGCATTCATATTAGCCGGTTGATGGAGGGCCATGCTTAGGGCTGGCGTTTGAGATGAACAAAGCGACTTTTCAGTCGCCTGTTCCCCTCACCTTACCCTCTCCCCAAACCGAAGAGGGCTATTCAGGCCATTAACCCTGACGCAGATTCTGCGCGGCTTGTACCATATTCGCCAGCGCGGCGCGGGTTTCCGGCCAGCCACGGGTTTTCAGACCACAGTCCGGGTTCACCCACAGGCGCTCCGCCGGAATACGCTGAGCGGCTTTTGCCAGCAACGCCTCGATCCATTCCACGCTTGGCACATTCGGGGAGTGAATGTCGTACACGCCCGGGCCGATTTCGTTCGGATAGTCGAACTCTTCGAACGACTCCAGCAGTTCCATGTCTGAACGCGAGGTTTCAATGGTGATCACGTCGGCATCCAGCGCCGCGATAGACGCCATGATGTCGTTAAATTCGCAATAACACATATGGGTGTGGATCTGCGTATCGTTCTTTGCCACGGCGGCGCTGATACGGAAAACCTCCACGCCCCATTGCAGGTAAGCATCCCAGTCGCTACGACGCAGCGGCAAGCCTTCGCGCAGTGCCGGTTCGTCAATCTGGATAATGCCGATGCCTGCAGCTTCGAGATCCGCCACTTCGTCACGCAGCGCCAGCGCAATCTGTCTGGCGATGGTTTCACGGGTCACATCTTCACGCGGGAATGACCAGCAAAGAATGGTCACCGGACCGGTCAACATGCCTTTCACCGGTTTGTCCGTCAGGGATTGCGCGTACTTTGCCCACTCAACGGTAATCGCTTCTGGACGGCTGACGTCACCAATCACGACCGGCGGTTTCACGCAGCGGGAGCCGTAGCTCTGCACCCAGCCGTTTTGGGTAAATACAAAACCATCCAGGTGCTCACCAAAGTATTCCACCATGTCATTACGCTCGGCTTCGCCATGCACCAGCACGTCCAGCCCCAAACGCTCCTGCTCAACAATCGCCTGCTTGATGTGTTCCGCAATGCCGGTGCGGTAGTGGTTGGCGTCGAGATTGCCTTTTTTGAAGTCCAGACGCAGGCTGCGGATTTCAGTGGTCTGCGGGAAAGAACCGATCGTGGTGGTCGGCCACGCGGGCAGGTTGAAGCGCGCACGCTGCGCTTCGGCACGCACTGCGTAGGCGTTTTCACGCTGGCTTTCTTTCGCGGTGATTGCCGCCAGACGTTTTTCCACCGCCGCGTTATGCACGCGAGTCGAATGACGACGCGCCTGAATTGGCGCGCTCCACTCGACCAGCTTCGCGGTGTCGCCGCTGTTCAGCGCATCACGCAGCAGGGCCAGCTCTTCACATTTTTGCAGTGCGAAGGCGAACCAGCTTTTGATCTCCGCATCCAGTCGCGTTTCGACGCTCAGATCGATTGGGCTGTGCAGCAAGGAGCACGAAGAGGCAACCCACAAATCACGTTTGCCGACGATGTCCTTAATCTGCGCGTATTTCTCCGTCAGATCGGCGCGCCAGACGTTGCGCCCGTTCACCAGACCCGCAGACAGCAGCCAGTCGGACGGCAGGCGTTTGTTAAGTTCAACCATATCATCTTTGCCGTGAACCAGATCCACATGCAGACCCTGCACTGGCAGCGCGGTGATGGCGTCGAGATTCGGCGTGACGCCTTCAAAATAGGTGGTCAGCAGCAGTTTGGTCTGGCCAGCCAACGCGTCGTAAGCCAGTTTAAACGCTTCCAGCCACGCCTGCGGCAACTCGAGCACCAGCGCAGGCTCATCGATTTGTACCCACTCAACGCCGCGTTTTGCCAGTTCAGCCAGCACCTGTTGGTATACCGGCAAAATGTCGTTTAACAGGCTCAGGCGGTCAAACTGCTCGCCTTTCACTTTACCCAGCCACAGATACGTTACTGGCCCGAGCAGAACCGGCTTAATGTTGTGGCCCAGCGCCAGCGCTTCGTCCACCTCATCCAGAAGCTGTGTCCAGGTCAGTTTGAACTGCTGACCTTTCACGAACTCAGGAACCATATAGTGGTAGTTGGTGTTAAACCATTTGGTCATTTCTGCCGCCGCCGCTGGCTCGCCGGTTGGCGCACGGCCACGGCCCAGGCGGAACAGGGTGTCGATATCCACCGATCCATCTTTGTTCTGATGACGAGCCGGCACGTTGCCAAGCAGCAGGCTGGTGGTCAGAACATGGTCGTACCAGGCGAAATCGCCCACCGGCAGCAGATCAATGCCTGCCTGTTTTTGCTGATCCCAGTGACGAGCGCGCAGCTCGCGCCCAACGGCCAACAGCTCTTCGCGTGTGGAGTGACCCGCCCAGTAACTTTCTTGTGCTTTTTTCAGTTCGCGGCGCAAACCAACGCGAGGGAAACCGAGAGTGTGGTTGATTACAGTCATGTGTCATTCCTCTAAATGTTTATAAATCCGATGGATTTTGAATTTAGGGAAGGCGGCAAGTTTGCTCATCCCCGGGAGCTTACATGAGTAAGTGACCGGGGTGAGTAAACGCAGCCAACGCACCATAAATTTAAAAGACGAAGGATTTGGACGTCCAGATGTTTACACATCCATAATTGGCGGTTACTGTATATTCCTCAAGCGCAAAATACTCATGGCGAAGTGAAGGACTTTCATGATCGAGATAAAACACCTGAAAACGCTACAAGCGTTGCGGAATTGCGGGTCGCTCGCGGCGGCGGCGGCCACGCTGCATCAGACGCAATCCGCGCTGTCACACCAGTTCAGCGATCTGGAACAACGCCTTGGCTTTCGTCTGTTCGTGCGTAAGAGTCAGCCGCTGCGCTTTACGCCGCAGGGTGAAATTTTGCTCCAGCTTGCCAATCAGGTATTGCCGCAGATCGCCACCGCGCTGCAGTCTTGCAATGAACCGCAGCAAACGAAATTGCGCATCGCCATTGAGTGTCACAGCTGTATTCAGTGGCTGACGCCCGCGCTAGAGAATTTCCGCCAGCACTGGCCGCAGGTGGAGATGGACTTTAAATCGGGTATGACGTTTGACCCGCAGCCGTCGCTTCAGCAGGGCGAACTGGATCTGGTGATGACGTCCGATATTCTGCCGCGCAGCGGACTGCACTACTCGCCGATGTTTGATTATGAAGTGCGTCTGGTGCTGGCTCCGGATCATCCGCTGGCAGTAAAAACGCGTATCACGCCGGAAGATTTGGCGACCGAAACGCTGCTGATTTATCCGGTGCAGCGCAGTCGTCTGGATATCTGGCGGCATTTCCTGCAACCGGCGGGCATCAGCCCGAACCTGAAAAGCGTCGATAACACGCTGCTGTTGATTCAGATGGTGGCAGCCAGGATGGGGATCGCAGCGCTGCCGCATTGGGTGGTGGAAAGTTTTGAGCGCCAGGGTCTGGTGGTCACCAAAACCCTGGGCGAGGGATTGTGGAGCCGGCTGTACTCCGCCGTGCGCGATGGCGAGCAGCGTCAGCCGGTCACGGAAGCGTTTATTCGTTCAGCGCGGAATCACGCTTGCGACCATTTGCCGTTTGTTCGGAGCGCGGAGCGACCCAATGGCGATGCACCCACAGTGAAGCCAGGATCACCGCTCCCCCAATGATAAAGCTCGGCCAGTGCGGTTGTTCCTGCCAGATGGCCAGGTTCACCAGCAGGCCAGCGGGCACATGAACGTTGTTCATAATGCCCAACGTTCCGGCGTCTACCTGCGTAGCGCCGTAGTTCCACATAAAGTAGCCCAGCCCTGACGCCACAACGCCCAGCCAAATCAGCACGCTCCACTGCACCGTGGTAGTCGGCAATTTCTGCGGATTACCCAGCATAAACCACGCCACGACGGCGACGATAAACGCCCCCATGTAGAACCATGCAAAGGCATTGTGCTGCGGCATTGGACGGGTTTCCATCAGGCGTTTGTAGCCGACCATGCCCATCGCAAAGCTGATGTTAGCGAGCTGAACGAACATCAGCCCGGTCCAGAAGTGATCGCTCACTTTGTCGTAGCGAATAATCGCCGCACCCGCAACCGCCAGCAGCGCGCTTAGCACGTAGCCCCAGCGTAAACGCCGTTTGCTCAGCAGGTCGTAAATTAGCGTGATATAGAGCGGCGTCAGCACGGTGAACAGCAGGAATTCTGAGACCGACAGATAGACATACGCGCGGAAGCTGAACAGATACATGACGCCTAGCTGCATCGCGCCAACCAGCATATACAGCAGAATGGTTTTGAACGTTTGTCCGCGCAGACGCAGAAAGGGCAGGAACACCAGCGCCGCCAGCCCCACGCGCATCAGCACGGAGAAATAGCTATCGACATGCCCGGCGAGATATTCACCGATCAGGCTGAACGAGAAGGCCCACAGAATAGTGGTGATAATGAGTAGCGCCACAATGCTTGTCTCTCAGGAAGAAGGACAGGCATTGTAGCGGACTCTTCAGTTGACAACTGAGCGTTAATTAACCAGTCGAGACGTTAGGGCAATTACTCAAGGAACAGCTTACGCAGATAATTCGGCACGGCGTTATCGCCGTTGGTGCCGATCACTTCCAGCTCCGGGTGCAGATCTTTCAAACGCTGGTGCGCGTTTTCCATGATGCAGCCTTTGCCCGCCATGGAGAGCATTTCTGCGTCGTTCATGCCGTCGCCAAAGGCGATGCAATCTTTCAGCTCAAAGCCCATGCGTTTGGCAACCGCTTCCAGGGCGTGGCCTTTCGACACGCCGCCCGCCATCACTTCCAGACAGGTCAGCGTGGAGAAGCTGACGTTCACGCGATCGCCCCAGCGCGCGTTAATCGCCTGCTCCAGCGGCAACAGCTCTTCGTGGGTATCGCAGGTGAAGAACACTTTGCTGATCCCTTCCGGCTCCAGTAAAGCGGGCTCATACAGCGTGTAGTTAAATACCGCTTCTTTGAAGAAACGCATCTCATCCGGGCGGTGACGGTTCATAAACCAGTCGTCGTTGCGATAGACGTTAGTGACGATCTTCGGGTTGTCATGCACGACGCCGAACAGATCGGCCGCGATATCGCGATCCAGATCGTGAGTGAAAATAAGATTGCCATCGGTGTCGTGCACGCGCGCACCGTTGGAGGTGATCATGTACGCCTTAATCTCCAGGCCGTCGCGGATTTGCCCGACGTCAACATGGTGGCGACCCGTCGCGAAGACAAAATTCACGCCACGCGCGGTCAGGAGTTTTAAGGTCTCTTTCGCGTACGGCGATAAGGTGTGATCGGGGGAAAGTAACGTGCCATCTAAGTCAGATGCAACAACCTGGTACATAGGAGAATTTAACCTCAATAGAAAATCAGTTATGCCTGTCGAAAAATTCAACAATGGCGTTTAGCGCGACTGAGCGCATGCCGTCCTTTTCAAAAAGGATCTCATGGAACGCACCGTTTATGACCAGCGGTTTTCCCCCTTCGCAAGGGTGACCCGCCGCAGCGCGCAATTCGCAAAAGCGTTCATGCATGCGGTTATCCACCACACGCTCCTCTTCTGCCTGAATCAATAATGTCGGCGTATTATCGTCACCCACGCCTGCCAGCGTAGACTCACCCGCGAGAATACCTTCACGCACCCAGTGATACGTTGGGCCGCCCACGCGCAAACGCGGTTCATCGGCATAGAAACGCAGATTTCGGCGATAACGTTGCCGACTGTGTGTCAGCACGTTAATCGCAAAGGGCAACGCGCGCCAGCGTCCGGTTCCGATAGCGTAGCCTTCGCGAATGCGCTGATGGCCCTCAGCCCAGTCGAGAATATGGCGCACCATCCAGTCCGGAAAACGCATGACGATGCCGAACATGGGCGCAGTGAGCGCAATGGCGTCGCACTGATGCTGGGGATAGCGCTGTAAAAACAGCGTGGCGATCGCGCCCCCCATAGAGTGCGCAAGAATATAACGTTTACGCCACGGGCCTGGCTGCACTTCCTGCTGCCAGAACGCGGCGAGATCGTCGACATAATCACTGAAATGATCAACGTGGCCACGATGCGTGTCCGACAGTAAACGCCCGGAACGCCCTTGCCCACGATGGTCAATAATGAAGACATCAAAACCAAGATGGAACAAGTCGTAAGCCAATTCAGCGTATTTAACGTAGCTTTCAATACGACCGGGGCACACGACGATCACGCGATCGTTTTTGCTATCCCGAAAACGCACAAAGCGAACCGGGACATTGTCCACGCCCATGATCTCGGCTTCTTCGCGCTGACGCCAGAAATCGGTCAGCGGCCCCATGGAGAAAGCAGCAAATGCGTTCTCGCGTGTTTCCCAGTCCTTTTTCTGCTGAAACA
>Ga0207696_1001537_pt1 | contig 12336 bp, 10 predicted proteins | sample KBSS54metaG_FD_184403 | JGI IMG/M metagenome (GOLD analysis project Ga0207696, IMG submission 184403) | Switchgrass rhizosphere microbial communities from Kellogg Biological Station, Michigan, USA - KBS S5-4 metaG (SPAdes) (version 2) | ecosystem: Host-associated > Plants > Roots > Rhizosphere >...
CGGTCGAGCAGATGTTCACCGGTCAATCCGGTGGCTCCGGCAAGCAAGACATGCTGAGGCGTCAAGTACATAGTGTCTCTCCCTTGATACTGTTCAGCTTAGTTGCTCTTTATCGCTCCGTCGTTCAACGCAGCACTTTGCAATGCTTTTCTCGCTTGCTGTTTACGCAGCAGTTGCCAATGTGCCAGTACGGTTTTCGGCGCCCAGATCTGCGGTTCAGAGGCTTCGAAGCTGTCCGCCAATTCCCGTTCGGCGACGGTGGCCTTGGCCAGCTTGAAGGCTTGTTCCAGGTCGTCGGTCTGGTTCAGCGCCTGGGCAAACAGGGCGTCGCCGAAGTAGGTGAAGTTGGCCTCCTCGGAGCAGCCGAACGACACGCGGTCGGCGCGCGAGGCGGTCATGATCAGCGTGCGTTCGTCCTTCAGCGCGGGAATGAAACCACCGGAATAGCACGAGGAGATGACGATGATCTTGTCGCGGTTCTTCAGTGGCGCGAGCACGGCGGCGAGTTCGTCGGCGGGCAGGTCGGCCAGTTCCATGCGCGGCTGGTCGAGCACCAGCTCGTGTTCGGCAGTGCCGTGGCTGGTCAGGTAGATGAACACCAGATCTTCCGGGCCACTGCGTTCGGCGAGGGTCAGGGCTGCGCGGCGCAGGTTTTCGCGGGTGGCCATCGGCCGGTCGCCGAGGTGGTCGCGATGGTTGACCAGGCGGATCTGGCCAAACGCGCCGAAACGGCTGGTGAGCATGTTGGCCACGTAATCGGATTCACGCAGGAACACGCTCTGTTTGCCATCGCCGCCGAGGGTCAGGGTGTACAGCTCCACTGCCGGGGTCGAGACCGGCACATTGGCCAGCGCTTCATCGAGCAGGCGACCCTGGGCCAGCAGGCCGAGTTCGAGGGTGTCCGGCAGCAACTTGCCGTCGGCATCGCGTACGCGCTGGCCGTTGATCCAGGTACCGCTGAGCACGCTGCCATCGGTGAGCACCAGGGTGCCGCGTCCGGAATAACTGTCGCTGTCGAATCCACCGACGTAGAAGCTGCCATCGGACAGGTTCAGGCGTCCCTGACCGCTGAAGCGCCAGTCATTGAAATAGCCGATGTAGTGGCTGCCGTCGGCGCCGATCAGTTCGCCCTTGCCGGTCAGCGCGCCTTCCTTGAACTGCCCGAGCCAGACATCGCCATCGGCGTTTTCGTAGCGACCCTTGCCGTGCAGTTGATTGTTCTTGAAGCCGCCGACGTAGATGTCGCCGTCGGCACTGTTGAAGGTGCCGTTGCCTTCGAGCTGGCCGTTGACGAAGTGGCCGGTGAACTGATTGCCGCTGGCATCGCCGCGCTGGCCTTCGCCGTTGGGTTTGCCGTGGGCGAACTGGCCCTGGTAGGAGCTGCCGTCGTCCAGCTCGAGGCGACCGAGCCCGGAATACTGGTCGGCCTTGAATTCGCCGCGATAGGTCATCGCGTTTTCTTTGAGGGTGCCTTCGCCGTCGCGCCGGCCCAGCTTGAAGCCGCCGGAGTAGCTGCCGGCCGTGGTGGTCAACGTGCCCTGGCCGTCGAACAGCCCTTGCTGGAAGTTGCCGCGATAGACCTCGCCATTGCTGCCGTGCCATTCGCCCTGGCCATGCCATTGCCCCTTGTCGAACGCCCCGGCGTACCAGCTGCCGTTGGGGTAGTCGACCCGCCCCTGGCCTTGCAGCAAGCCATCGACCAGTTCACCGCGATAGCGGCCGCCGTCGGGCAGGCGCGCATCCGGCGGCAACAGCGATTCGCCGTCGCCACACGCGGCCAGCAACAGGGTCAAGGCAAGGGGAGCAAGAGGAGCGAATGAGCGCATAGCGGGATCCGGGCAATTAGGCGACCGAGTATGCCGCAGCTATGTGACCTTATACAGCCGGCAGGGAGGAGCGGATGCGAAACAGCGTGAGCCGCCTCGCATCCAGGCGCTTAAACGAAGCAGAGCGACAGCGGTTCGGCGATGTAGGCCGGTTTGTCCGAGCCTTCGATCTCCAGGGTGGCGGTGGCCTTGAGCAGCCACTGGCCAGGCTTTTTCTCGGTCACTTCACCGAGGTCGACCTTGAGCCGGACCTTGGAATTGACCTTGACCGGCTGGATGAAACGCACGCTGTCCAGGCCGTAGTTGACCACCATCTTCACGCCTTGCGGCAGGATCAGGATGTCTTCCATCAGTTTTGGGATCAGCGACAACGACAGGAAACCGTGTGCAATGGTGCTGCCAAATGGCGTTTGCGCGGCTTTGACCGGGTCGACATGGATGAACTGGTAATCCCCGGTGGCTTCGGCGAACAGGTTGATGCGCTCCTGATCGATGGTGAGCCATTCGGAACGTCCGAGTTCCTTGCCGACATAATCTTTGAGCTCTGCAACTGGAACATAGGGCATTGAGACTCTCCTTGGGTTCATCGGTTTTATAGTTTTTCAGGTGGGGGATTTGACCGCCCTGCGAACCACTGTAGATCATCATGGCGATTTGCTCAGGTCAACCGACCATGCTTTTGGCGAATGCCGATCCATAGCGCAGGCGTGCTTATAATGCCCGGCCCGTGCTTGTCGGGAAGTCGGACGGAGATGACGGATGTTGCTACGCGGCCTGACCATGCTGGTGCTGTTTCAATTGCTCGGCACGGCCCTCAATCATTTGCTGTTGCCGGTACTGCCGGGGCCGATCATCGGCCTTTTGCTGTTGCTGGTATTTCTGATCGTGCGCGGTGAAGTCGGCGAGCCGTTGAACCTCGCCGCCGGCAGTCTGCTGCGTTATCTGCCATTGCTGCTGGTGCCGCCGGCGGTGGGCGTGATGGTCTACGCCACGGCGATAGCCGCGGATTTCTGGGCCATCGTCGGTGCGCTGGTGGTCTCGCTGATTCTATCGATGGCCTTCGCCGGCGTGCTGATGCAACGGCTGGTCAAGCGTCACGCGCCGTATTCGGAGGAGTCCTGATGCTGTTCGACTGGCAAGGTGCCTGGGCGTCGGTGATTCACCATCCGCTGTTCGGCATCGGCATCACCCTCGGGGCTTATCAACTAGTGCTGGCGGCGTTCGAGAAAACCCGCTGGATCTTTCTGCAACCGGTGCTGGTCTCGATGCTGTTGGTGATCGGCGTGCTGGTCGGCTGCGGCCTGACCTACGCCGAGTACCGCAAGAGCACCGAGATCCTCAGCATTCTGCTGGGCCCGGCGACCGTTGCGCTGGCGGTGCCGCTGTATCTGAATCTGCGACGCATCCGCCAATTGTTCTGGCCGATTTTTACTACGCTGGTGATAGGCGGCGTGGTCGCCACGGGTATGGGCGTGGCGCTGGGCTGGTGGTTCGGTGCCGATCACATGATCCTGATGACCATGGCGCCCAAATCGGTGACCTCGCCGATCGCCATGCTGGTGGCCGAGCAGATCGGCGGTGTCGCAGCATTGGCGGCGGTGTTTGTGTTGATCACCGGGGTGATCGGCGCGATCTTCGGTCCGGCGCTGCTGACCCGACTCGGCGTGCACAGCCCGGAGGCGCGCGGCATGGCGCTGGGCATGACGGCGCATGCAGTCGGCACGTCGGTGGCGTTGCAGGAAAGCGATGAGTGCGGCGCCTTCGCGGCGCTGGCGATGAGTCTGATGGGCGTGGCCACGGCGGTGTTCCTGCCGTTGGCGGTGTCGATGGTGGTGTAAGGAAATGTCTATGAGTCTGCCGCTTTTTCCGCTGAACACGGTGCTGTTTCCCGGCTGCAATCTGGATTTGCAGATCTTCGAGGCGCGCTACCTGGACATGATCGGCCGCTGCATGAAACAGGGCGGCGGGTTCGGCGTGGTGTGCATCCTGGAGGGCAGCGAAGTCGGCGTCGCGCCGGAAGGTTTCGCCATGGTCGGGTGCGAAGCGCGGATCACCGATTTCCAGCAGCAGGACAACGGACTGCTGGGTATCCGGGTGCAGGGCGGGCGCCGGTTCATCGTGCAGCGCACCGACGTGCAACGCGATCAACTGATCATGGCCGAGGTCGAGTGGCTGGACGAAGAACCCGAGCAACCGTTGCAGGATGAGGACGCCGATCTGGTGGCGTTGCTCAAGGCCCTGGCCGAACACCCGATGGTCGAGGCGCTGAACATGGGCATCGAAGCAGCGGGGCAGCAATCGCTGGCCAATCAGCTGGCGTATCTGCTGCCGTTCGCCGAGGAAGACAAGATCGACCTGTTGCAACTCGACGACCCGCAGCAGCGACTGGATGCGATCCAGGCGCTGCTCGATGAGTTGCAGGGCGAGTTGTTCGCTTAAGACTCAGCCCGGTTATTCCGGCCAGACGATGTCGTTGGCGAACCAGTCCTTGCCGCTCGGCAATGAAAGGATCGGCTTGCCGGCCTTGGCCACCGCATCGATCAAAGCGTCGTATTCATGTTGATTGGAAACGCCACTGTGGGTCCGCGCTTCGATGTCATTGCCGATGTAGCTGCTTTGAGCGAGGGCGGCAACGTCGTCGACCTTCGCGGCGCGGGTGAACGTCGAGTCGAGCAGCCACAGACGCTCTGATTCGATGCCTCGCCTGGACGTTGAAATCAGGGCTTCGAGTTCGTCCTCGGGAAACCAGGCGTTCTTTTCCAGTGCCGCCAGATTGAGCAAGTGGTTCTCCTCGTTGAGGACCACCTCCATCCTTCGCGTATCGATGACGTAAGAGAAGATGAACTGCTGATCGTGGCGGATCGTCTCGTAATTGCGTTCGGTGTCCAGTTCCACGTCCGATGCATCGGACCAGTCGTTGTCGGAGTTCCCCGACTCGTTGTCCGATTCACCCGGTTTCTTGCCGGGATATTTGTTTCTCTGACTGTTGTAACGCAGGTACTCCGGATCGGGAGCCTTGGTGCCCCTGGCGCCATACCTCTTGACCAGCTTGTGGCTGACCGTGGCACTGATCGGTTTTTCGGTCGTGGCGCCGCGCGGGTGTTTCAAGCGCGGCAGCATGCGTCCGTCGTTGTAGAGCTCGAAAGGCGTGCGTTCATCGGCCCTGAACAGGCCCGGAATATCCGTGCGGTACAGGCAGTCGCTGCTATTGCGCAGGTAACCGAGTCGGGTCAGAAAAGCATCGAGAAATTCCCGGGTGACGCTTTTGTCGAAGTCGACCAGATCGCTGCGCAGTGTTCCGTTCCTCACGGGTAGGAGCAGTGGTTCGATTTCCTCCTGTAGTTGATCGAAGCGGGTCGGATCGTTCTCGTCCCGGGAGCGTAAGTGATGCTGCTCGGCCCACTCCGGCATCACCCGGGGATTGGCGGTCAGATCACTGTGCAACCGGATGTGTTGGCGTGGCGACAGGTTATAGGCGCGCAAAAATTCGACGCGCTGGCCGAACGTCATCAGTGGATACATCGTGAGCAACGAGTCGTTCAGCAGTCGGGTGGTGGCTTCATGCGCCGACAAAGGAGAGGTCAGTGCTTGTTTGGCTGGCACCGGCGTATCAATGTCATGGACCTGAGAGTGAGGGCGTTTCAAAGGGTAATGTGAGGCCGGGCTCCAGGTCGATTCACCGGTATTTCTGTAGAGCGCCGGCCCGGGAGACAACTTTTTGTACAGATCCATTGCCCGATAGGTGCCCAGGTTCGCATCGAACTCCACATAGACCGTGCCGCTGTCTTTCACATCGACGAATGCGCGTCCGACGATGTAGCGCAGACCCTCCTCGTTGGCCGGTTGCAGGTTGCGCAGCAATCCGGAGTTCAAACGGTAACTGTCCAGTCCGGTCGACGTTTCACGAGAAGCGACCGGCAGGTCAGACACTTCGATTTTCGGCAATCCGGGTGTGTCCGCGAGAGGCGGGGTGTGTCCCGGGTTTCGCTGATGCGCGGCCGTCTGGTCTGGCAACGAATGCGGTAGCTGCGGGTCTGGAGCTTGCGGTCGCAATCGTGTGAGTTCAGCGAGCGAGTCAGCGGCCGTATTACCTTTGGAAAAACCTGGCGGCGAGGGTGTTTTTGGTCGCATGGTGTCATTCCTTGACGATGATCAGGTGCTCGGCAGATATCGAGCGGGACGCAGTGGTTTCGCTGCTCCAGACGTGGGTGGCAACGCTGTATGAGATCTTGCCGGCAGCGGTTTCGCTCAGGCGAATGTGGTGAACCGACACTTCGTCGGACTCAAGCTCTTCACGCCGTTGATGCTCATGAATGTCCTGGGCGATGGCCTGAACCGATGGGTAGGCTCGGGCATCGATGGCGCACAGACCGATCACCTCGAACAGTGCATTGATCCGATAACGGTTTCCCGAGGAGACCACGACTTCAATGGTTTCCAGTGTCAGCAGCGGATCGTTGCTGTCCGGCAGTTGAATCCGGATGCTGCCGATTCTGAGCAGGTTGTCCTTGATGGCGAGATCGCGGTGGCTGACCTGTTCCTCCAGATGTTGTGTGTGAATGAGCCAGGTGGAAGAACCCGAGATCTGGGCATCTGCGTCTGCGGTGGACAGCCGGATGGACGTTGCGCTGGCGGGAAACAGTTCATAGCTGGACGATCGTCCCTCCAGCCAATAGGTCGCGTTGTGCTCGGCTGCCTGAAAGTCGACCCGCTGCGGGGTTGCCTTCAACGTGCGTTTCTCCACAGAGGGTCGGACGAACATATACCGACCGGCTCGCTCGCGCAGCGCGGTGCGGCTTTGCACAACCGTATAACCCGGGTTCCTTGCGTCGTTTAGATACGTGGGACGTGGAAAGTCGAGGTGATAGGAAATCCCGTCTCGCATGACCAGCGTCATCGGATGAATCATCTGCCAGCCGGAGGCCAGAATTCCGGCTCCCATGTCGCGTTTCTTGCCCGGATTTTCTCTTGCAGCACCGTGCAACGAGAGCAGGCCACCACCCTCGTGGAACGTGAGGGTGTGGTGAATGTCCGTGTAGCTGAGCTGCGTGAATGCATTTGGCCGTGTTTTTGTAACGGTATAAATCGCCCGGACTTCATCGATCTCCGTGCTGTCGCGGTCGACGTACAGAGTGCTTCGGGTCGGATTTTCGTGTGGTGTTGCCGTCAGGATTGCGTGACGGATCTGGCGCGAGATGAAGTAATACGAGTGCGGTTTGTTCGAGATCCTGAAGGGATGATCGTTGACCGGCACCGGCGAGGTTTTCGTCGTGCCGACGGTCAGAACGGTAACTTTCACGGTCAGGTCGGCCAGGTCCGGGGTATCGGCAGGCCACGCCGGCTGCAAGTGGTAGCCGTCCTGTGTAATGAAGGTCCATTTGTCGTTGCGCAGGGTGCGTTTGCCATCGACCGTCCGGTACACCGCCTCCAGCACCAGTTCCCGCATTGGCGACCGGATGTCGTCGTCGCGCAGTGATTCAATGACCAGCGCGTCATTGCGCACGTACCAGCGCTGGACGGCTTCGAGTGTCACGCCCAGATAGACCTTGCTCGGCTCCTGGCCATCTTCGTGGAGGGAAACCTTGAGACAGTCAGGGGTAATTTCATAGGTATCGCTACCGCTGCCGCCGTCGACCGTGCCATGAAGGCCGCGCACGGAAATGCGGTCATCCCCGGCCCCGGCTTCGACGCGGTCATCACCATTGGCGGCAATGGTGTCGGCGTGATCGGAACCGGTCACGCGGTTGAGCGCGCCGGCCAGTGTCTCGACCTTTTCGATGGACCTGAAGGTTGAATGCAGCACCGGCTCACGCGACGGGTCCACAGGGCGCACTGCCAGCCTGCCGCTTTTAAGGTCGACATCAAAACCGATATGGCGCGGCGGGTTGGCGGCAGGGTCTTGGTTTTTGTGCTTGCCTTGCAGCCAGAGCAGATCGGTGCCGTCACCGCCGGACAGCTCACTGACGGTGGTCGGGTCGTCAGACAGCGCTTCTGATGCCGACTGAAACAGAAAGGAGTCATCCTTGTTGCCACCGTCCAGGGTTTTGCGGCCGCTGGCATAACTGAAGAAATTCGGCTTGTCCTCGACGCCTTGAACCGTGTCGTGGCCGCCGCCCAGGTTCCAGAAGACCCCTTTCGCCGGGTCGCTTTTCGCATTGGCGATGACAGCGTCCGAGTCGGGTAATCCCTTCCTGGCGTCGTAGGTGTCATCCGTGTCGCTGATGACAGGGCGGTTTTCGCTGGTATAGGGCGTTTCGCCTTTGCTTTCATCCCATTGGAAACGATAGAGGCGAGTCGGCTGCAACGTAACCTCGAAACGGCCATTGACGATCACGTCGACACTTTCCTTGAATTCATTGTCGAGCCAGCCAAGGCTGCGGGTTTTCAAGGCTTTGGCGTAGTCGCTGGTGGTTTTGGCAACCAGATAGCGATCCATCATGGCCTTGTCCTGGCTTTGTCCGGTGAACGCGAACCAGCCGGCACGCCAGCGTTCGTGCACGGTCAGCTCGATGTAATCGTCGATGTCGTCGACCATGCGCGCGGCACCGTAGATTCGGGCACCGACAATCATGATCGCCGCCGCTGCAATCCCCACCGGGCCCGCCGCCTGAAAACCCATCAGGGCTGCGCAGCCAAGGGCAATGGACAATGCGCCGCTGAACACGCTCAAGCCGCCGGTGACGTACAGATCCTGAGCTTCCTTGCCTTGGGCCTTGGCGGCATCGTTGAAGGATTTGATGGCGGTGTAGATGTCGAAGGGCAGCGTCAGCACGCTGGCGATCAGACCCGCGCCCCGGCTCAGCCATTTGCCCATGGTGGTCTTGCCGAATTGTTCGAGGGCCATGGATCCCTGACGGATCATCTGTTCGCCGGTCTTGTTCAGCGCGTATTCGAGGCCCAGTGAAGTGATCTCGGCGAGAGCACCCCCCGCATTGATCAGCAATTCGCCCATCTGACCTTTCTTGAGGCCGTCGATGGCGCCCATGTAGGCGCTGTACAAACCGTAGGCCTGCAGCCCGGCGCCCATACTGGTCATGCCGCGACTTTTAGCCTTGTCTACCCAGCCCGGCAGGTGTTCGGGCAGCGGGCTTCTGTGGATATCCAGCTGTTGAGTGGCGGTCAGCAGTTTGCCGATTTTCTGCAGGGGATGCTCAGCATCACTGGCGGATATTTCGCGCAGAAGCGGTGCTGCTTCGGGGGAGCGCAGAGTGACGATTTCGTAGAGTAATTCCGGTACATGTTGGTGCTCCTGACCATCGACTGACTTGATCCGCTGCTCAACCTGGGCGGGATCGAATTGCAGCCCATCGATAAAGGCCTGATCGGGCTCGGGGAAGTACGTGTTGGCCGCTGTAATGGCCTCGCCGTTGACCCGGGCACCCAGCGCCTGAAGTGTCTGGCGGCTCACGGTCAGTTCGCCAAATCGCATGGGCCCGAACAGTTTGTCCAGGTGATTCAGGTCGGGAACTTTGCCGGGCGTTGTATCGGTTTCGGCCGTCGTTGAATTTGATGGAATGTTAATGTCGGAAATTGTTATGGGGGCTGTAAGAATAGTTTCAGGATTGATGTTAAAGGGTTTGGCCAAAATCAATGCTCGCTTGTGAAGTGTCGAAAGACTTTGGCATGGCGGGTGGTTGTGTTCAGTTGTTATTGTTTTGCCGATTGTATTGTTGTTTTTTGTATTGCCTTTGAAGTGGTCTGTCGGGTGTTTTTGATTTAGCGTTGAATCCGACTCGCAGGAAGCGGGCTTCATGAACAAGGAGAGCGTTATGACAATTTATGAAGATGAGTGGGCGTTCTGGGATGATATTGCCGGAAAGTATATTTTCAAACATGCGGGCGTTGATCTGAATGCCGAGATTGTCCTGAAGGCTGCCGGTTACTACGCGGATTCCATGGTGCTTGAGCGCCGCAAGCGCAAACGTGTGAAGAACGAGCCGGCCCAGGCTGCCGATAAATGAAATCCTGTCTGTTGTTCAGTCCGTTCTTAACAAGAAGAGAATCTGCACATGTCTGATGCCAATAATATTACCTTCACGGGGCAACTGTTCGCGGATGGACTTCCGCTGGTGCTCAATTATCAAGTCATGGAGCAGCGTTTGAAGCAACCGCGAATCACCACTGGGCAGAGGTTGAATGCGGAGATTTCCCTGAATGATGAAATCAGTTCGCCAATCGTGACGCTTGCGGATCATGATGATGCCGAGCCGCTGTTATTGGAGTTTGTTCCGGATTATCAGGGACGATATGCCCTTAATGTCAAAACGGCCGGTCGTTACTTTAATTGGCAGCTGCGACTTGATCAAAGTACAAGGCATCTTCTGGCCGCGAAAAGTGGCGGCAGTTACTTTGAGCTGGAAACGTATGCCGGAAAGCTCAAGTCGTTTGGTGACCTGCCGTCCAATCCGGTTTCTGTGGCGCTTTTCAGCGTAGAGAAGAAGATGCGCCTGTTTCAGCATGAGACAAAGGAAGGGCTCACCTACTTCCTGGACAAGAATCCGAACGACACCGGGCACAATGCCTACAACCCTTCGTCGGTATCGTTCGTCTTGAGGACCAATCCTTCGCTGCTGTCTGCCGTCGCCTAGTACGAGTAGCGCAGCAGGGTATGCGGCAAGTGTCGCAGCACGAAGAAACCGAACAGGGCGATCAGCGCTGGCAACACCAGCCACCAGACTCTCTGCGGCATGGCGCCGAGCGGTGATTGCCGCTGGCTGAGCCAGAGCCCGGCGGCGCACACGCACGCGGCGAGCATGGCGCCGGCCAGCACATCCGTCGGCCAGTGTGCGCCCAGATACACTCGCGACAAGGCAATCGCCAGTGCCGGAATGCAGCCGATCAGCAACCAGGTCAGTCGCAGCCTCGGCGGTTGCCCGCGTCCGGCGAGTACGGCCAGGGTCAGGAACAGCGCGAACGATCCTGACGCATGGCCGCTGGGCATGCTGTAACTGGTGAGCGGATCGGTCAGCACTTCCGGGCGCACCCGGGCGAAGAACATCTTGGTGCCGGTGTTGGCCAGGGCCGTGACAAGCAGGGTGCCGCCCACGAAGATCGCGTGGCGCCACTGACGGCACAGCAACAGCAGCGCAGTCAGCAGGGCGCTGAACAGCAGCATGTTGCGAAATTCACCGATCAGGGTGAAGACCACCGCCACCTCATCCAGCGCCGGGCGACGATGTTCCTGCACCAGGGTCATGACGCCCTGATCGAGGGCGGTCAGGTACGGGTAGCCGATGAACAGGCCGATCAGGATCAACAGGCTCATGCTGCTGATCCAGATGGTCGCCCGGCGATGGCGGCGCAGGCTGCTGTTGGCGCTCAGGCCGACCATCACCGCAATGCTGCCGGCAACGATCCCGGCCTGCAGCCAGAAACCCTCCGGCAACGGCAGGCGAATCGCCGCCCCGGTGGCCCAGCCCGGCAGCAGGTACGCGAGGCTCCAGCCGGCCGCTGCCAGCAGACTCACGGCCGCGAAGCGCGGGAAGGGCATGTCGCACATCCCGGCGACCATCGGCAGCATCGGCCGCAACGGGCCGATGAAACGTCCGACCAGCAGGCTGGCGATGCCATAACGCTGGAAGTAGGTTTCCGCGCCGGCCATCCATTCCGGGTGATGGCGCAACCCCGGCAGGCGCCGGATATTCTGGTGGAAGTGGCGACCGAGGAAATACGAAATCACGTCGCCGAGAATCCCGCCGAGGAAACCCAGCAACAGGGTTTCGCTCAATGACAATGCACCGCTGCCGGCCAGCACCGCCACGGCAAACAGCAGCACCGTGCCGGGCACAATCAAGCCGGCTATCGCCAGGCATTCCACGCAGGCCACGACAAACACTGCAGCGGCCAGCCACTGCGGATTGGTGGCCAGCCACCCGGTCACGCTATCGAGCCATGGGCCCATACAAACCACTCCATTTCATTGATGTCCCTGATCGGCGAGCCGAAGGGGTGTGCATTCACAGCAGAAAATAATCGCGACCTTCGACCTGACCCCGGCGCAGCGGGTTCCGGGTGCACCACTGGGCGTAAGCCGCATCGACGAAGCGATACATCAAGTGTTCGTCACGGCCATGGGGAATGCCCAGGCGGGTGGTCTGAATCACATGAGTTGGCGCGGGGCCGGTGTCTTCCACCAGCAGGATTTCATGGTCGAAGCGTTTGGCATCCCACACCGGCACTTTCAGCCCCAGCGCCTTGCACAGCAACGTCTGTCCGGCACAGAGTTTCTGCGACGGACGCGGGCGCCCCTGGGCATCGGGGTTGTTCAGCAGCATCTGCGCTAGACTGGCCGGGCCGCTGATCTCGTCGACCCACGGATAAGCCGATTTGATCAGCACCGCATTGCCCGGACCCTGCGCGCTGAAGTTCAGCGAATCGCCGCCCCGGGCGTAGTACATATAGATGTGGCCGCCGTCCAGAAACAAAGCCTTACGCTTTTCTGTGTAGCCGAGGGACGCGTGGCTGCCTTTTTCTTCGCAGTAATACGCTTCGGTTTCGATGATTCGGGCGC
>Ga0207696_1001541_pt1 | contig 12328 bp, 10 predicted proteins | sample KBSS54metaG_FD_184403 | JGI IMG/M metagenome (GOLD analysis project Ga0207696, IMG submission 184403) | Switchgrass rhizosphere microbial communities from Kellogg Biological Station, Michigan, USA - KBS S5-4 metaG (SPAdes) (version 2) | ecosystem: Host-associated > Plants > Roots > Rhizosphere >...
GAGTTGTACCCGGCGCTACAAGCCTTGAAGGCGGCGTTCGATCCGTTCAACCAGTTCAACCCCGGCAAGATCGCCACGCCGAACATTCCCGGCGCGGCGTTGTTGAAGATCGACGAAGTGACCCTGCGCGGCGAACTCGACCGGCAGATCGACGAAAAAGTCTGGCAGGACTACGGCGCGGCCATGCACTGCAACGGCAACGGCGCCTGCTACAACTTTGATCCCGACGATGCGATGTGCCCGTCGTGGAAAGCCACCCGCCAGCGCGCGCAATCGCCCAAGGGCCGCGCTTCGCTGATTCGCGAATGGCTGCGTTTGCAGGGCGAGGCGGGTGTTGATGTGTTGGCCGATGCCAGCCGCCGTCCGCCGTTTTTCAGCACATTGCTGCAGCGCTGGCGCAACAGCCGTGCGCAGGAACAGGACTTCTCCCACGAGGTGTACGACGCCATGGCCGGGTGCCTGGCGTGCAAGTCCTGTGCGGGGCAGTGCCCGGTGAAAGTGAACGTGCCGGACTTCCGCTCGCGGTTTCTCGAGCTGTACCACACCCGTTATCTGCGGCCGGCGCGGGATTATCTGATTGCCTCGCTGGAGTACACGATTCCGTACATGGCGCGGATTCCGTTTCTCTACAACGGCTTGATGGGGGCTTCGTTCAGTCGTCGCTTGATCGAGCGCCTTGGTGGCATGGTCGATGTGCCGTTGCTCAGCCGTTTCGATTTCCACGCGGCGATGCGCCGCTGGCAGGTTCAGCCGGCGTCGGTCGAGGTACTTTCGGCGCTGACCCAGGCACACCGTGAACGCAGCGTGGTGCTGGTGCAGGATGCGTTCACCCGTTACTTCGAAGCACCGCTGCTGGCGGATCTGATCGAGTTGATTTCTCGCCTCGGCTATCAGGTCTATCTGGCGCCGTTCAGTGCCAACGGCAAACCGCTGCATGTGCAGGGTTTCCTGTCGGCGTTCAATCGCGCGGCGTTGCGCAATGCCGGGCAGTTGCGCGCGCTGGCCGAGATCGGCGTGCCGTTGGTGGGGCTCGATCCGGCCATGACCCTGGTCTATCGCCAGGAATATCTGAAAGTGCCGGGGATGGAGAAATGCCCGGAGGTGGCGCTGGTGCAGGAGTGGTTGCTCAAGGTCATGCCGGAGCAAACCAATCAGCGCCGCGACGACACTTTCCGCCTGCTGGCGCACTGCACCGAAAAAACCAACGCTCCGGCCGCCACTCGGCAATGGGAGCAGGTGTTCGAGCGTGTTGGCCTGAAGCTGGCGACCCAGGCCACCGGTTGCTGTGGCATGTCCGGCACTTACGGACACGAAGCGCGCAATCGCGAAACCTCGGCAGTGATCTACGAGCAATCCTGGGCGAAGCAGATCGAGGCGCCGGCGGAGAAAGGCGAGGCGCTGGCCACCGGGTATTCCTGCCGCAGTCAGGTCAAGCGCCAGGCCGATCAACAGCTGCGCCATCCGTTGCAGGTCGTGCTGGAAACCCTGCGCACAGCGTGATCGCCGTTTGAGAAACGCTAGCGATTGGATCGGTTTTTCATGTTATAAGGTAACGCAAATTTTACGGCCGCTTTCGGGCGGCCGCATTGATCAACCTTTCGATTGCGATACTTCCATGACGATTGCGGTTCCCCGTTCTGCCCCCTCGGCCACTGGCCGGTTGCTGTCCATTGATGCGCTGCGTGGCCTGGTGATTCTGTTCATGTTGCTGGACCACGTGCGCGAAACCTTTCTGCTGCATCGTCAGGTCACCGACCCGATGGACATCGCCAGCACCGAGCCGGCGCTGTTTTTCAGCCGCACTTTGGCGCATCTGTGCGCGCCGGTGTTCGTGCTGCTGACCGGGTTGTCGGCGTGGCTGTTCGGCGAGAAGTACGACGGCAAGGCTGACGTCAGTGCCTTCCTGTTCAAGCGCGGTTTGTTTCTGATCGCGCTCGAATTCACCCTGGTGAATTTCGCCTGGACGTTCCAGCTGCCACCGACCGTGATCTACCTGCAAGTGATCTGGGCGATCGGCCTGAGCATGATCGCGCTGTCGCTGCTGGTCTGGCTGCCACGCTGGCTGCTGCTGACGTTGAGCGTTGCGATCATCGCCGGGCACAACCTGCTCGACGGACTGCATTTCGGAGCCGAGTCGGCGCTGCACGTGCCGTGGGCAATCCTGCATGACCGCGGCTGGATCGAGGCCGGCGAGACTTTGCGCCTGCGCACCTCGTATCCGTTGTTGCCGTGGATCGGCGTGATCGGGTTGGGTTACGCGCTGGGGCCGTGGTTCGCTCGCGCAGCCGATGCCGGCGTGCGCCAGCGCCGTTTGTTGATCGGTGGTGTCGCCGGGCTGCTGGGCTTTGTGGCACTGCGGTTGGTCAACGGTTACGGCGAGAAACCCTGGGCCTTCGGGGACAGCGGTCTGCAAACCCTGATGAGCTTTTTCAACATCACCAAATACCCGCCGTCGCTGTTGTTCATCGCGCTGACGGTGAGTGTCGGGCTGCTGCTGTTGCTGGTGTTCGAGCGTGCGCAGGATCGGCGCTGGATTCGCTGGCTGACCGTGTTCGGTTCGGCGCCGATGTTTTTCTACCTGCTGCACCTGTATGCGCTGAAGGTGCTGTACCTGATTGGCGTGGCGCTGTTCGGGCTCAATCAGGGCACCTATTTCGGTTTCTCGTCGGTGACGGCGGTGTGGCTGGCGGCGGTGGTGCTGGCGGTCGCGTTGTTCCCGGCCGTGCGCTGGTTCTCGGGATTGAAGGCCCGGCGCCGCGACATTGCCTGGTTGAAGTATCTCTAGAACGGCTTAGCCCGTTTTGCCTTCGCGGGCATTGCGGGCGAAATCGATAAACGCCTTGAGCGGCGCCGGTACGTGGCGTCGGCTCGGGTAGTACAGATGGAGGCCGGGATAGTACGGGCACCAGTCCGCCAGCACCTGTACCAGCCGCCCACTCGCCAGGTGTTCCCGGGCCATGTCCTCGAACACATAGGCCAGACCCAAGCCCTGCAATGCGGGGCCGATCATCAGGCTGACATCGCCCAGGGTCAGCGGGCCGTTGACCTCGATTTCCTGAACGATGCCACCGCGTTCGAATTCCCAGCGGTACAGCGCGCCGCTGGGAAACCGGTGACGGATGCAGGGCAGGGCGTGCAGATCCTCCGGTTTTTGCGGCGCGGTGTGCCGCTCCAGAAACGCCGGTGAAGCGACCACCACCGAACGCTGGGTCGGGCCGATCGGTAGTGACACCATGTCCGCCTCCAGCCGATTGCCGAACCGCACCCCGGCATCAAAACCGCCGGCGACGATATCCAGCAGCGCGTCGCTTTCGACCACTTCCAGGCGGATGTCCGGATAGGCTTGCAGGAACGCCCCGGCAATCGGCAGCAGCACCAGTTCGCACGCTTGGCGCCCGGCAGTGATGCGCAGGTTACCGGAAGGTTTGTCGCGAAAGTGGTTGAGGTCTTCGAGGGCGTCGTCGATGTCGCGAAACGCCGGTTTCAGCCGCGCATACAGCCGTTCGCCAGCTTCGGTCAGGGCGACGCTGCGGGTGGTGCGATTGAACAGGCGCACGCCGAGGCGATTTTCCAGCGCTCGCAATGAATGGCTCAGGGCCGACGGTGTCAGGCCCAGATCCACCGCTGCACGACTGAAATTCAGATGCTGGGCAATGCAGAGAAAGATCGACAGATCCGCCGTGGACGGGTTTTTCATTTGTGAGCGCCTTTCACAAAGTCATGCAAATTTGTTGGGATTATCACATCAGTAGCACGGCTTTAAAGTCGACTCAACTCATCAAGAAGGCCCGGCAATCTCGCCAGGGTCACCGACAGGAGGAGTTGATATGCGTACCTGGCTGATTACCGGAGCTTCCCGTGGTTTTGGCACCCTTATCGCTGAACAGGCCCTGCGTGCCGGTGACGCGGTGATTGCCACCGCCCGCAACCCGCAAGACATCACCGACCGCCTCGGCGATCACCCGAACCTGCTGGCGGTGCGCCTCGATGTCACCCGCGAAGAAGAAGCCCACCAAGCGGTGGCTGCAGGCATCAAGCGCTTCGGCCGTATCGACGTGCTGATCAACAATGCCGGCTTCGGCGTGTTGGGCGCCGTTGAAGAAACCAGCGCCAGCGAAACCGAGCGCCTGTTCGCCACCAACGTGTTCGGTCTGCTCAACGTCACCCGCGCCGTGCTGCCACATATGCGCGCCCAGCGTAGCGGACGGGTCATCAATATCTCGTCGATTGGCGGTTATCAGGCTTACATGGGCTGGGGCGTCTACGGCTCGACCAAGTTCGCGGTGGAAGGCATCAGCGAAGCCCTGCATCAGGAACTGGCGCCTCTGGGCATCCATGCCACGGTGGTCGAACCGGGCTTCTTCCGCACCGACTTCCTCGACGAGCAATCGCTGATCAAGACCGCACTGGTGCTGCCGGATTACGACGAAACCGTCGGCAAGATGCGCACGTTTGCCGAAGCGGCCAACCATGCACAACCGGGTGATCCGCTGAAGTTTGCCGAAGCGATGCTGGCGCTGGTCAACGCACCGAACCCGCCGCAGCGGCTGGCGCTGGGCAGCGACACGATTGCGCGGATCGAAGCGAAGAACCGCTTGGTGGCGCAGGAGTTGGCCGAGTGGAATGAGCTGGCGCTGTCCACGGATTTCAAGGACTGAAAGTGTTAGCGCAAAAAAAACCGGGCCTGGCCCGGTTTCTTTTTGTTTGCTGACTCAGCGGCGATCCAGCCACACCGTCTGCGCATTGCAGAACTCGCGCACGCCGAAGTGCGACAGTTCGCGGCCGAAACCGCTTTTCTTCACGCCGCCGAAGGTCACGCGCGGATCGCTGGCGGAGTAGCCGTTGATGAACACGCCGCCGGTTTCCAGTTCGCTGGTCAGTTGCTGGGCGAGGGCGACGTTGGCGGTGTAAATCGTCGCGGTCAGACCGAACTCGCTGTCGTTGGCCAGGGCCACGGCATGAGCGCAGTCGCGGGCGGTGATGATAGAGGCCACCGGGCCGAACAGCTCCTGTTTGAACGAAGTCATGCGGTCAGTGACATCGGCCAGCACGGTCGGCTCGTAGTAGTTGCCCGGCCCTTGAGCCTTGCCGCCGCCGAGCAGCAGGGTGGCACCTTCTTCCAGAGTGTCGCGCACTTGTTGATCCAGTTCGTCGCGCAGATCGAAACGGGCCATCGGGCCGATGTAGTTGTCGGCGGACAACGGATCGCCCATCTTTAACTGGCGGGTGGCTTCGACGAATTTGCGGGTGAATTCTTCGACCACGCCTTCTTCGATGATCAAGCGTTTGGCGGCGGCGCAGACCTGGCCAGAGTTCTGGTAACGACCGATGACTGCGGCTTGCACGGCTTCGTCGATATCGGCGTCGTTGAGCACGATGAACGGATCGGAACCGCCCAGTTCCAGCACGCATTTCTTCAGCGCGGCACCGGCCTGTGCGCCGATGGCCATGCCGGCGCGGACGCTGCCGGTCAGGGTCACGGCAGCAATGCGCGGGTCAGCAATGGCGGTGGACACGCCTTCCGGGGTGACGTTGATCACTTCGAACACGCCATCGGCAAAACCGGCGCGGGTGAAGGCGTCGCGCAACAGATAGGCGCTGCCCATCACGTTCGGCGCATGCTTGAGCACGTAGGTGTTGCCGGCGATCAGCGCCGGGACTGCACCGCGCAGCACTTGCCAGATCGGGAAGTTCCACGGCATCACGGCGAGGATCGGGCCGAGTGGGCGGTACTCGATGCGCGCCTTGCCGCCTTCGACCGGCGTCGCTTCGGCGTTGAGCATGGCCGGGCCGTGTTCGGCGTACCACTCGCAGAGCTTGGCGCATTTCTCGATTTCACCACGGGCCTGGGCGATCGGCTTGCCCATTTCCCGGGTGATCATGGTCGCCATGGCTTCGCTGCTGTCACGCAGGGCACCGGCCAGGGCGGTCAGGGCGCGGGAGCGATCCTGCAGCGGTTTGCGTTTCCACTTGTTGAAGCCGAATGCGGCGCGGGTCAGCGCGGCGTCGAGAGCTTCGGCGGATTCGAAGGCGTAGTGACCGATCTGCTCGCCGGTGGCGGGGTTGATCGAGATGGCGTGGGTCTGGCTGGAAATCGGGCTCATGGCATCGTCCTGCGAGGTCAGTGGATGCGCTCAGAGTAGGGTGGCGTTTGGTTTCTGGAAACTGAATAATAAAGAGCGTTTCTTTCACGATTGGAGAATGACTGTGGATCTGGTGCAACTGGAAATCTTCAAGGCCGTTGCCGAGCACGGCAGCATCAGCGCGGCGGCGGCGCAGATTCACCGCGTGCCGTCGAACCTGACGACGCGCATCAAGCAGTTGGAGGAGGATCTGGGCGTCGACCTGTTCATCCGCGAGAAAAGCCGTTTGCGCCTGTCGCCGGCCGGCTGGAGTTTTCTTGAATACGCGCGACGCATTCTCGATCTGGTGCAGGAAGCCCGCGCCACGGTGGCCGGCGAGGAACCGCAAGGCGCGTTCCCGCTGGGCTCCCTGGAAAGCACGGCGGCGGTGCGCATTCCCGGTTTGCTCGCGACCTATAACCAACAACACCCGAAGGTCGATCTGGACCTGTCGACCGGGCCGTCCGGGACGATGATCGATGGTGTGCTTTCCGGGCGACTGGCGGCTGCATTCGTCGACGGCCCGGTCCTGCACCCGGCGCTGGAGGGCATTCCGGCGTTCGAAGAAGAAATGGTCATCATCTCACCGCTCCATCACGGGCCCATCCAGCGCGCTGCGGACGTGAACGGCGAGAACATCTATGCGTTCCGCTCGAACTGCTCCTATCGCCATCACTTCGAAAAATGGTTCAGCACCGACGCTGCGGTACCGGGCAAGATTTTTGAAATGGAGTCCTATCACGGCATGCTCGCCTGCGTCAGCGCCGGCGCCGGTCTGGCTTTGATGCCGCGCAGCATGCTGCAGAGCATGCCCGGCTGCGCGACGGTCAGCGTATGGCCGCTGGCGTCGGATTTCCGATATCTGACGACGTGGCTGGTATGGCGGCGGGGCACGGTTTCGCGCAGTCTGAGCATGTTTGTGCGCTTGCTGGAAGAGCGCGGTGTGGTGCGCGCAGAAGAGAATTGACACGTTGTGTCATGGTTGTATCTTAGGCGCCCTGTTTCGCAATATAAAAAACTATACAGCGCAACGATTAGCCAGAAGGAATCAGCGATGACCACAGCCCTGAGCGGGAAAGAAGCGGTAGGTGAGCGTTTTGTGCTGGAGACCATGCGTCACGCCCAGCAGTTGACCTGGAAGGCGGTGGACGAGATCGCCAAGGTGATCAAGCCCGGCATGCGCGAATCGGAAGCGCATGCGCGAGGCAAAGAGATTCTCGTCGAACTGGGCATGGACCGGATCTGGCATCCGCTGCTGATCCGCTTCGGCGCCAACACGCTGAAGACCTTCAAGGAGCGTTCCGACGGCGATCCGATTCTGGGTGAGAACGACATTTTCTTCATCGACATGGGCGTGGTCTGGGAAGGGCACGAAGGCGATGCAGGGGCGACGTTTGTCACCGGTTCCGATCCGCAGATGATTGCCTGCGCAGCGGCCTCCAAAGAACTCTTCGACAAGGTCGAAGCCTTCTGGCGTCAGGGCGTAACCGGTGTCGAGCTGTACCGTTACGCCACCGATCAGGCCGAGGCGATGGGTTGGAAACTGAACCTGGACATCAAGGGCCACCGGGTCAGCGATTTTCCTCATGCGATCTATCGGGGTGGCAATCTGGGTGACTTTGATCAGGCTCCGAATGCCGGTGTGTGGATTCTGGAAATCCAGATCGAACACCCTGAGCTTCCGTACGGTGCCTTCTATGAAGACCTGCTAATTTGATTGAAAAGCTTGCCCGGTTCGGTGATTCGCCGAACCGGGCATTTTTTATTGGCCGTCGATGCTGCGGGGCAGTTCGAGCGGATTACCGTCGCGCAACACCTCCGGCAGCAACGCATCCGGAAAGCCCTGATACGCCACCGGCCGCAAGAAACGCTCGATTGACGTCATGCCGACCGAGGTGAAGCGACTGTCTGAGGTGGCCGGGAACGGCCCGCCGTGTACGGTGGCGAAGGTCACTTCCTGCGGATGGGCGAAGGCGTTGACCACGATGCGTCCGGTGCGGCGTTCGAGGATCGGCAGCAGACGCCGGGCCAGATCCAGATCGCGATCTTCAAGGTGAATGGCTGCGCTGAGCTGACCCTTGAACGAACGGGCAACTGCCAGCAGCTCTTCCTCATCGCTGACCGTCACCAGCAGTGCAGCCGGGCCGAACACTTCATGGGCCAGCGCGGTTTCGTTGAGAAAGTGCTGGCCACCGACTTCCAGCAACGCCGAGCGGCCCTCAAACTGGCCATCCGACGGCGCGCCGACCGCCACCAGATTCGCCCCCACGCTTTCCATTGCCACCAGCCCCTTGACGTATGAACCGTGAATCCCCGGCGTCAGCATCGTACGCGCCGGCGCTTCGCTGACCCGCTTGATCATGGCGCTGCGCAGCGCTTGCAGACCTTCACCCTCGACCGCGATCAGGATCGACGGACACAGACAGGCTTGCCCGACATTCACCAGCATCCGCTCGACAAAGCCATCGCCGATTTCGCCGCCACGTGCGGACAGCGCTGCGGGCAAAATGAACGTCGGATTGACGCTGGTCATTTCGGTGAAAACCGGAATCGGATCAGGCCGCAACTGCGCGCGACGATAAAGCGCCATGCCGCCCAGCTCTGAACCGGTGAACGTCACCGCTTTAATCAAAGGATGATCGACCAGCGCCTCACCGATGGCATTGCCGCCACCGCGCACCATCGAAAAAACACCCTCGTGCAGGCCATGCGTCTGCACCGCTTTACGAATAGCGCGAGCCTGAATTTCCGAGGCGCCGGGATGCGCGTTATGGGCCTTGAGAATCACCGTCGCACCGGCCGCGAGTGCCGATGCGGTGTCGCCGCCGGCCACCGAATAGGAGATCGGAAAATTGCTCGCACCGAAGATCGCCACCGGGCCGATGGCGACTTTCTGCAGGCGATGATCCATCCGTGGTCGCGGCTGGCGATCAGGTTGCGCCGGGTCGATCGCCAGTTGCAGAAAGCGCCCCTTGCGCACCACCTCGGCGAACTGACGGAACTGGGTCGCGGCCCGGGCGGCTTCGCCTTCGAGCTGCGCCTGAGGCAGGCCGGTTTCCAGCGCCGCACGGGCGGCCAGTTCCTCACGGACGGCGTCGAGATTGTCGGCGATGCTTTCCAGAAACGCCGCGCGTTCGGCCAGCGAGGTGTGGCTGTAGCTGTCGAAGGCCGCATCGGCGAGGGTTGCCGCCTGATCGACCTGCGTCGCACCGCCGAAGGCGAATTCCGGTTCGATCAGCGTATTGGTTGCCGGATTCAGCGCCTTCATCGTGCCCTCGGTGGCGTGCACGTCAGCGGCGCCGATCAGCAGGTGGCCGGTCAGACTCATTTCGCTTCACCCTGCGACTGAAGAGTGGCGATCAGTTCGTCTGTAGTGGTGATGACATGAGCGAACGTCGGGCCGTTGAGTTCGTGGGCAGCGTGCATCATTTCTTCCTTGAAAGCGGCAGTGGCATCGCGCACCAGCGTGACGTGATAGCCGAGTTCCGATGCATAGCGCGCGGTGGCTTCGATGCAGGTGTTGGCCAGCAGGCCGACGATGATCACATGGGTGATGCCTTGCTGTTTCAGGCGAAAATCCAGGTCGGTGTTGGCGAAACCGCTGGAGCCCCAGTGTTCCTGAACCACGATGTCGCCGTCCTTCGGCGCGAAATCCGGGTGCCATTCACCGCCCCATTCGCCGCGCGCGAAGTGGTGCATGTGCATGATCTTTTGTTGGGTCGGGGTTGGGTGATCCCAGTTCTCGTAGTCGCCTTTGACCCAGCGGTGATGGGGTACGATGACGACCGGAATCGGCAGGGCCCGCACGGCGCGATCGAGTTTGCGCAGGTTGTCGAGCAGACCGTTCTGCTCGGCCATCGGCTTGATCAGCGGAAAGATCTTGCCGCCGTCCGAAAGAAAATCGTTGTACGGATCGACCAGCAGGTAGGCGGTTCTGTCGAGCGGATAGAGAGGTTTCGACATGACGATGTACTCCGGCAATGAGAGTGATCGATGCTCAGGGCTTGTTCCCGCATCGTGTTGATATGATAATCATAGTAACTGTGAAAGAGGCAAGCCCTGATGGCTGTAAACGATAGTCTTCCCGACACGCTGTGCCCGATTTCCCGGGCCGAGTCGATCGTCGGCGACCGCTGGACGGTGCTGGTTTTGCGCGAATTGTTCATGGGCAGCCATCGCTACGACGAGATTCTGGCCCAGACCGGCGGTACGCCGCAGATGGTCGCCGCCCGTCTGAAAAGCCTGGAGGCGGACGGGCTGGTCGAGCGCCGCTTGTACAACGAGCGCCCGAAACGCTACGAGTACCACCTCACCGCAAAAGGCGAGGCGTTTTACCCGGTGGTGATTGCGTTACGCGCCTGGGGCGAGACCTGGTGCAAGTCGCCGGAGGAAGGGCTGGCGGTGAATATGACCCACAAGAACTGCAACCACAGCGCCGGCCTCGGGCCGTTGTGCGATCACTGCGGTGAAGTGTTGCGCCGTGAGGATCTGATCAGCCAGCCGCAAGAGGCGTACGCCGCGGAACGACAGGCGCGGCGTGAGGCGTTCAAGGCGAAATAGGCGATTCCAGCCAACGCAAAAAAGGCCCTCACTTTCGAGGGCCTTCGTGTATCAGCGCAAAACGGATGACTTACAGATTGTTCACCAGCTTTCCGGAGGTCAGCCGCCGACGATAAGCACTGTCACGGGTCGCCAGCCAGAAATACAGCGGCGAGGTCACCAGCAGGCCAACCAGCCAGGACAGGTCCGCGCCGTTGATGTGTGCCGACACCGGGCCGACGTACAGCGGCGTGTTCATGAACGGAATCTGCACCGCGATACCGATCGCGTAAGCCAGCAAGGCCTGCGGGTTGTAACGGCCGTAGATGCCGCCATCGACCTGGAAGATCGAGCCGATGTCGTACTGGCCTTTGTGGATGGCGTAGAAGTCGATCAGGTTGATCGCGGTCCACGGCACCAGCACGACCAGCAACACCAGCACCATGTCGACGAAGTGGCCGATGAAGTCTGCCGAAGCGCCGACCGCAGCGAAGCAGCAGGCCAGCAGGACGATGATCGAAATCACGGCGCGGCTCTTGGCGGTCGGAATCCAGCGGTAGGCAAAGGTCTGCACCAGCGTGATCAGCGACAGCACTGCGCCGTACAGGTTGAGGGCGTTGTGGCTGATCACGCTGAGCAGGAACAGCACCAGCATCAACGGGCCGATGGCGCCGGTGGCGAGTTTCACCGCGTCCATGGTGTCCATGCCCACCGGGGTTGCCAGTACGGCGACCGCGCCGAACACGAACGACAGGCTCGAACCCAGCGCCGATCCCAGATAGGTCGTCCAGAAGGTCGCCGCCACCGGCACATTCGCCGGCAGGTAACGCGAGTAGTCCGACACGTAAGGCGCAAACGCGATCTGCCACAGCGCCGCCAGCGACACGGTGGCGAGCCAGCCCGAGATGTTGAAGCTGCCGCGAGTGAGGAAATCATCGGTCTGGATGTGGGTGAGGATGTAACCGAAACCGACCACGATGCCGATTCCCAGCACCCAGGTGCCGATGCGGTTGAGCACGTGGATGAAGCGGTAACCGATGATCCCGATGATCCCCGAACCCAGCGCGCCGATGACGATGCCGACCGGCACCGGAACGCTGTCGACCACGCCATGCAGCGACTTGCCGGCGAGCACGATGTTGGAGGCGAAGAAACCGATGTACATGACGCCGGCGATTAACACCACCAGCAGCGCGCCGAGGGAGCCGAACTGCGCGCGGCTCTGGATCATCTGCGGAATGCCCATCTGCGGGCCCTGCGCCGAGTGCAGCGCCATCAACACACCGCCGACCAGATGGCCGACCAGAATGGCGACGATGCCCCACACCAGGTTCAGGTGAAACAACTGCACGCCGAGGGCGCCGGTGACGATGGGCAACGGCGCGATATTGCCGCCAAACCAGAGGGTGAACAGATCCCGAACCTTTCCGTGGCGATCTTCGGGCGGCACATAGCCGATCGTGTGTTTCTCAATGAGCGGTGCGGACGTTGTTGCAGAGGTGGCCATGACGAACTCCAAGGCAAGGACGAGTACGTGGACGTACTTCAGTGAGCGCCGGCACGGACGGCGCATTTCTTGTTGGGGTTGATCATGGGCAAGGAAAGGGGAGAGATAAATTAGTAGTTTTGTTGCTTCAGGCGTTAAAAAAACGAGGCTCTCCGGTCAG
>Ga0207696_1001545_pt1 | contig 12291 bp, 15 predicted proteins | sample KBSS54metaG_FD_184403 | JGI IMG/M metagenome (GOLD analysis project Ga0207696, IMG submission 184403) | Switchgrass rhizosphere microbial communities from Kellogg Biological Station, Michigan, USA - KBS S5-4 metaG (SPAdes) (version 2) | ecosystem: Host-associated > Plants > Roots > Rhizosphere >...
ATCTGAGATATCAATCCTGCGAGTGCCCACACAGATTGTCTGATAAATTGTTAAAGAGCAGTGAGTTAGGCGCTTTCGCTTGCTAACTCGAGGTGGCGTATATTACGCTTTCCTCTTTCAGAGTCAACCCTTAATTTCAGGATATTTGACTCTCATCGCCGCCGTTACTCTGTGATGTTGTTCACATGTTCCGTGTCGATGGAGGCGCATTATAGGGATCTCTTTTTATTGCACAACTCTTTTTTCGATCTTTTCTTCCGACTGATTAGTTTTCGCCCTTTTCGCTGTGATCGTGTTCGATCTGCCCTGTTTTTGATGCTTTACCTCCTTGCCATAGGCTAAGAAAGCAGCCACAGTCTATCTATAAAGAGAACTGTCAGAGGTATTTATGTCCGCAGTATTACGACCTTTCCAAAAAACTTATCCTGAAATAGGCCAGCGCGTGATGCTTGATAGCTCAAGTGTTGTCATTGGTGATGTGCGCCTTGCCGATGATGTGAGCATTTGGCCATTAGTCGCTATTCGCGGCGACGTAAACTATGTGGCTATTGGCGCACGTAGCAATATTCAAGACGGTAGTGTGTTACATGTCACGCATAAGTCTTCTTATAACCCGGAAGGTAATCCGCTTGTTGTTGGGGAAGATGTGACTGTTGGGCATAAGGTTATGCTGCACGGCTGCACGATCGGAAACCGCGTGCTTGTGGGGATGGGATCGATTTTGCTTGATGGTGTAGTAATAGAAGATGATGTCATGATCGGTGCGGGAAGTTTGGTACCGCAGAATAAGCGTCTTGAAAGTGGTTACCTCTACTTGGGCAGCCCGGTAAAACAGATCCGTCCTTTAAAATCTGAAGAACTCGAAGGCTTAAAATACTCAGCCAATAACTACGTTCGCTGGAAAGATGAGTATCTCGCTCAGGAAAGCCAGACGCATCCTTGATTGTCCTCTTCACCTGCGGCAATTAGCTCCTCAGCTTCATCTTCCAGATCCCAGCGGTTTTGCCGAAAAAGCTCGAGCCATGATTCTTTATTATCGCCACCATAACGGCTGGCGATAATTTCCCCGGTAATCGCACACATCACCTGAAAACCATTTACTAATGCAGGGAAACAGATCGCCTGAAGTTGATCGTCCCATTGTTCACGGTCGGGAAATAGGATCGCCTGGTTCACTGCGCCATTTCCTGCTTTAGCTTCTCTATAACTGGGGCGATTTCAGGTAACACACCGTGCCACAAGAAAAAGGCATGCGCAGCCTGCCCCACCAGCATCCCCAAACCATCTGCATAATGTTGAACGCCGTGCTGTTTACACCAATGCAAGAAGGGGGTTTCGCCCTTTTGGTAGAACATGTCGTAGCAATGAACATTGTGCGAAAGCAACGATGCTGGAATAGCAGGAATGTCACCGGCAATACCACTGGAAGTCGCATTAATGATGAGATCAAATTGATGCCCCTCCAGTTCAGATTGTTCTAAAGACTGGATGCTGCCCATATGGTTAAACAATTGTGCGAGTTCCTGGGCCCGTGAAAAGGTGCGATTGGTGATCGTCACTGCGCAATCAAGCGAGAGCAGCGGCAATAGTACGCCTCTTGCCGCGCCACCAGCGCCAAGCAGCAAAACACGTCGGCCCGGTTCTATAAGCGATAAGCGTTCGAGATCGGTTAATAACCCAATCCCATCGGTGTTATCGCCTAACAGACGACCATCTTCCAGGCGCTTGAGGGTATTTACCGCGCCAGCTAACGCAGCGCGTTCTGTTAGCTCATCGGCCCGGGCGAATGCCTGCTCTTTGAAAGGGACCGTAATGTTGATTCCTTTACCGCCCGCCAGGAAAAAGTGCTCAAGTGTTTCAATAAAAGCATCAACAGGCGCAAGCACGCGGCCATAGGGATGCTCAATTTGTAATTGCTCAGCAAACATCTGATGAATTTGCGGAGATTTGCTGTGCTGAATGGGATTACCAAAAACGGCGAAGGTTTCCATTATTTACCCCTGGCGGAAAAGTTCGCCGGTCAAAGCGTCACGGATTTCAGAAGGATTCTGTCTGCCACCGGTATCGCCACGTAGCACCGGGAAATCATCGCCAAATTGCAGCAAGACTTCATCGGCAGTACGGCAAGGCGGCAGCCCGGACAGATTGGCACTGGTAGACACCAAAGGTTTGCCATAAGCCAAACACAGCTCACGAACCAATGGGTGGTCAGTCACCCTCACCGCTAAAGACTCAAATCGGCCTGTTAGCCAGCGCGGTGTGGATGGCAGTGCAGGAAAGACAAAGGTCACAGGCCCCGGCCAACAGGAAAATACTGCATCTCGCTGCATTTGAGTCAGGGTTGCACTATCTATATAAGGAAGAAGCTGCTCGAAATTCGCAGCGATCAGAATCAGACCTTTGTCGACGGGGCGATGTTTTAGTTCAAGCAAACGCATGACGGCCACTTCGCTGTCGGGATCACAACCGACACCAAAGACAGCTTCGGTTGGATAAGCGATGACTTGTTGTTGTTTTAGGGCGGCAACGATCTCTACGAGTTGCTCTGATTGCAGGTTTGTCTTCACAAGCTTTTATTCCGCCGTTACCGGCTTTCCACATTGTTTACTGGCACAGAATTGCTTTAGCCCCTGCGCCGTTTTCTTTTCGATAAGTAAAGGATAGTGACATGCAGTGCATTCACCAGCCACCGGTTTGCTATTTATAACAAACTGGCATGTTGGATAGCAGTCGCACGACCAAAAGGTTTTGCCGAATCGAGAGCGTCGCTGGACTAATTTCCCTTGCTGGCATTGAGGGCAGCTGATTGCTGTTTCATCAGGCTTGTCGATGACTTCCGAGTGTTCACACGTTGGATAATCACTACAACCGATAAACATGCCAAAACGCCCCTGCCGCAACACAAGATTTTTCTGGCATACAGGGCAAAGCTGACCTTCAAGCACTTTAACTACGTGGCCATCAGCCTGGCTTTTTAGCGGGCGTACATAATCGCATTCCGGATAATGGGAGCAGCCAAGAAAAGGGCCGTGTTTACCGGAACGAATGACTAACCCTGCCCCACATTGAGGGCAGGGTTCATTTTTAGGCACAGTGAACAGTGCTGATTTGGTCATAACATCTCATGCTGCGGCTTTAATTTAGTGCAGCATACCTTCATTTACTTCGAAGAGTAATTCTTCCATTTGTTGGTAAGCGTTTTCGCAACCCGGAATATTGAACAGCACCATCAGCACCACCCACTTTAAATCTTCCAGCTCGAACTCGGCGGTGTCTAATGCTAATACTCGCTCAATGACCATTTCACGGGTTTCGAGGTTCAGCACCTGAATCTGTTCAAGGAACAGTAAAAACCCCCGACAAGTTGCATCAAGTCGCTGGCATTCATCTGCGGTATACATACGCATTGAAAGTGGGTCAGCGGCCAGTTGCATGGGTTCAGTCAGACCTTCCTGATAGTCCGCCAGTTTTTCAAGCCATACAAGAGCGTTATAAATGTCTTCATGATCAAAACCGGCGTCGGCGAGATCACGTGTCAATTTATCTTGATCAACTCGCATTTCCACTTCGTTGTGGATGTAGGTTTCAAATAAGTACATTAGTACGTCGAACATGGCATGCCCTCCTCAATCGGACATAGCCGCCGGGTACAGCTGCGATCCATCCTGCTAACTCCAGTTCGAGTAGCTGGGCTACCGTCTCTGGCACAGGTTGGCCGGCACGTTCAGCGACGACGTCAACAGGTGTAACCTCATCTCCTACGTTAGCCAACAGCTCAGGAAATGGCAATGTGCGATCCCCCTCATTGTGTGAATATATTAATGCTTTGTGAGGTGAAGGAAGCCATTGCAGTTCGTTTTCCAGGTGCTCGAGTATGTCCGACGGGTGGCTTACCAGTGTAGCGCCTTGCTTAATCAACCAGTGTGGCCCTTCACTGCCGGGACTACCCACTGCGCCTGGTAACGCAAACAGTTCCCTGCCTTGCTCGAGTGCATAACGGGCCGTGACCAGCGATCCACTGCGCTCACTGGCTTCGACAACAAATACCGCACGACTCAGCCCACTGATGATGCGATTTCTGCGCGGAAAATTGCCTGGATAGGGAGAGGTCGTTAGGGGAAATTCAGAGATAATCGCCCCTCCTTCCGCAATTATCTGTTCGGCCAATTGCTTATGGCGCCTGGGGTAAATTCCAGCCAGCCCATTCCCCAACACCGCGATGGTTTTCCCGTGAACGTTTATTGCCGCGCGGTGCGCCACCGCGTCAATACCCAGAGCCAAACCACTGGTTATCGTTAACCCGGCAGTAGCTAATGGTTCGCAAAACATCCGGCACCACCGCTCGCCATATTGGGAAATACTGCGATTACCCACTACGGCAAGTTGGTTACTGGAAAGAAGCTCAATATCCCCCCTGACAAATAAAGCTGCAGGGTAGCAATCTATTGCACGCAACTGAGCTGGATAATGCTCACAGTCGGCCGTGAGAAGATGATGATCAGGTACTTCAAGCCAGTCCAATGACTCTTCCAGCTCTTTGCCACTAAATTCCAGAAAATGAGAAATCTGCTGGGTAGATAAGCCTGCTCTCGTCAGAGAAACAACCGAACACTCAGGCTCCTTCAACAAGAAATGGGCAATTTTTAATAGCTTATCGCCACTCAGGCTTTGAACCGCCATCAGACGTAACCAGATCTCTTTTGGTGGCATCTCATCCTCCTGCCATAAGCTATAAAAGCAATCCTTGCGATTGGTCACTGATGCTGTCAATCAGGCCGGGAAATGTCTAGAATAGAGGTAATAATCTTTCTATCAATTGAACACAGCTCTGGATATTTATGTCAGTTTTGCAGGTATTACATTTCCCGGACGAGCGCCTTCGCACTGTGGCGACTCCGGTCAAAGAGGTGAATGCGGAGATTCAGCAGATTGTCGATGACATGTTCGAGACAATGTACGCTGAAGAAGGTATTGGCCTTGCAGCAACACAGGTGGATATCCACCAACGAATTATTGTGATTGATGTTTCTGAAAACCGCGACGAGCGCCTGGTTTTAATCAATCCAGAGCTGCTGGAAAAAAGCGGTGAAACCGGCATCGAAGAGGGTTGCCTATCTATTCCAGAACAACGTGCGTTAGTGCCTCGTGCCGAACGAGTCAAAATCCGTGCACTGGACCGTGAAGGTCAGCCGTATGAACTAGAAGCCGATGGCCTGCTTGCTATTTGTATTCAGCACGAAATGGACCATCTGGTTGGCAAACTGTTTGTCGATTACCTTTCACCGTTGAAACGTCAGCGTATTCGTCAGAAACTGGAAAAAATGGCTCGTCTGAATAAGAGCGCCTAATCCATCACAAAAGGGAATAATGTGTCTGATTCACTGCGTATTATTTTCGCCGGTACCCCTGACTTTGCAGCGCGTCATCTTGACGCGCTGTTGTCTTCTCAGCACCAGGTTGTTGGCGTATTTACACAACCCGACAGGCCCGCTGGGCGTGGCAAAAAGCTGATGCCGAGCCCTGTAAAAGTACTGGCGACTGAAAAGAATATCCCCGTTTTTCAACCCGCCTCTTTACGTCCGGCCGAAAATCAGGAACTGGTTTCCAGCTTGAACGCCGATGTCATGGTGGTTGTAGCTTACGGCCTGATTCTGCCAAAAGCAGTTCTGGATATGCCACGCCTGGGCTGTATTAATGTTCATGGCTCGCTGCTGCCACGCTGGCGTGGTGCGGCACCTATCCAGCGGTCGTTATGGGCTGGTGATGCCGAAACTGGCGTGACCATTATGCAAATGGACGTGGGTCTGGATACTGGCGATATGCTGGTGAAACTCTCCTGCCCAATTGAAGCCACTGATACCAGCGCAACACTCTACGATAAGCTGGCAAATCTTGGGCCACAAGGGTTACTGGAAACGTTAAACCAACTGGCTACAGGGCTTGCAACACCAGAAGTTCAGAGCGAGGAATTGGTCACGTACGCGGAGAAACTCAGCAAGGAAGAGGCTCGTATCGACTGGTCGCTATCTGCTGCACAACTTGAGCGTTGCATCCGCGCCTTTAACCCATGGCCAATGAGTTGGCTGGAAATTGACGGCCAACCAGTCAAAATCTGGCAAGCATCAGTAATCAATCAACTCACTGACGCAGCGCCTGGAACCATCATTGAAACCAATAAACAGGGTATTCAGGTGGCAACCGGCGAAGGGATTTTAAATCTGGAATCCCTTCAACCAGCAGGAAAGAAAGCAATGACTGCTCAGGATCTCCTGAACTCTCGCAGCGAATGGTTTAAGCCAGGTGCACTTCTCGCCTGATAAAAGAAATTCTTTGCGCCCAGGCCAAACACCTGGGCATTTTTGTTTTTAAGCGCCGGAAAATCAGAGCGTGGTTATGAAAAAAACACTAAATCTTCGCAGTATGGCCGCACAGACGATTGAACAAGTTGTGGAAAAAGGTCAATCACTCAGTAATGTGCTGCCTGCGGCGCAACACAAAGTTTCTGATAAAGATAAAGCATTGCTTCAAGAGCTCTGTTTTGGTGTATTGCGCACTTTGCCGCAACTCGAATGGCTGGTCAGCAAGTTGATGTCCCGCCCAATGACCGGTAAGCAACGCACCATTCACTATTTAATTATGGTGGGTTTTTATCAGCTGCTTTATACCAGAATTCCTGCCCATGCCGCTCTTGCAGAAACCGTTGAAGGTGCGGTTGCAATTAAACGTCAATCGCTCAAAGGTTTAATTAATGGCGTTCTGCGCCAGTTCCAGCGTCAGCAAGAAGAACTGATGGTAGAAGCCTCTAAACACGAGAGCCGTTTCCTGCATCCAACATGGCTACTGCAACGTTTGAAAAAATCCTATCCAAATCAATGGCAATCCATAGTTGATGCGAATAATCAGCGCCCACCAATGTGGCTGCGTGTTAATCGCCAACACCATACTCGTGAAGAATGGATGGCGTTACTGGCTGAAAGCGAACTGGAAGGTCATATTCATCCTCAGTATCGCGATGCGGTACGCCTGGAAACGCCAGCACCTGTTCATACCTTACCTGGTTTTGAACAAGGGTGGGTTACCGTTCAGGATGCTTCAGCACAAGGTTCGGTAGATCTACTTGATCCGCAAAATGGTGAGATGATCCTTGATTTATGTGCAGCACCTGGCGGCAAGACGACTCATATTTTGGAAGCAGCCCCTAAAGCGCATGTGATGGCGGTCGACATTGATGAACAACGTCTGAAACGTGTACACGAAAACCTTCAGCGCCTGGGTATGACAGCAGATGTGAAATCTGGTGATGGACGATTTCCTGAACAATGGTGCGGCAACCAACAATTTGACCGTATTCTGCTTGATGCTCCTTGCTCAGCTACCGGTGTTATTCGCCGCCATCCAGATATCAAGTGGTTGCGCCGTGACAGGGACATTGCTGAATTAGCTGAGTTGCAGAAAGAGATTCTTGAGGCTATTTGGCCAAGACTAAAATCGGGTGGCACACTGGTTTATGCTACCTGCTCTATCCTGCCAGAAGAAAACTGGCAACAGGTAGCGGCTTTCCTGGCACAGCATCCGGAAGCACAACTGGTTGAAACCGGTACGCCTGAAAAACCAGGGATCCAGAATCTCCCTTCTCCGGAAGATGGTGATGGCTTCTTTTACGCTAAGCTAATTAAAAGCTGATTCAGGTTTGCTGAGTCTTAGGTTTCATCACCAATGAAGCTATAAAAAATGAAAATAATCATTCTCGGTGCGGGCCAGGTCGGCGGCACACTGGCAGAAAACCTGGTAGGTGAAAACAACGACATTACTGTTGTTGATACCAATCAAGATCGTCTGCGCAGCTTGCAAGATAAGTTTGATTTACGCGTTGTGCAGGGGCATGGCTCGCATCCACGCGTTTTGCGTGAAGCCGGCGCAGATGATGCCGATATGCTGGTCGCAGTAACCAGTTCGGACGAAACGAATATGATTGCCTGCCAGGTAGCGTATTCGCTTTTTAATACTCCAAATCGTATTGCGCGTATCCGTGCTCCAGATTATGTGAGGGATGCCGAGCGCTTATTTAACGCCGAAGCGGTGCCAATTGACCACCTAATCGCACCTGAACAGCTAGTTATCGACAATATTTATCGCCTTATTGAGTATCCTGGTGCGCTACAGGTTGTTAATTTTGCCGAGGGGAAAGTTAGCCTTGCAGTGGTGAAAGCCTATTATGGCGGCCCGTTAGTGGGCAATGCACTTTCTACTATGCGTGAGCATATGCCGCATATTGAAACTCGCGTTGCTGCTATTTTCCGACACGACAGGCCAATTCGTCCGCAAGGTTCAACTATTGTTGAAGCCGGGGACGAAGTATTTTTCATTGCCGCTTCTCAGCATATTCGAGCGGTAATGAGTGAATTACAACGGCTCGAGAAACCCTATAAACGTATCATGCTGGTCGGTGGAGGGAATATTGGGGCGGGTCTCGCGCAACGTCTTGAAAAAGACTACAGCGTTAAACTCATTGAGCGTGATTCGCAACGCGCGGCCGAACTGGCTGAAATGTTGCAAAACACTATTGTTTTCTATGGTGATGCCTCAGATCAGGAATTATTAGCCGAAGAACATATTGAACAAGTCGATTTGTTTATTGCCGTCACTAACGACGATGAAGCAAATATTATGTCCGCGATGCTAGCGAAGCGTATGGGTGCCAAGAAAGTTATGGTGCTTATCCAGCGCAAAGCCTACGTTGACCTGGTTCAAGGTAGCGTGATTGATATTGCTATTTCACCACAACAAGCCACCATTTCGGCTTTGCTCGGGCACGTGCGTAAAGCCGATATCGTCGGTGTTTCCTCTCTGCGTCGAGGTGTAGCTGAAGCGATTGAAGCCGTTGCTCATGGTGATGAAAGTACTTCACGAGTTGTCGGTCGTTCAATTGATGAAATAAAACTTCCACCAGGAACAATTATTGGCGCAGTTGTACGTGGTAATGACGTCATGATCGCTAATGACAATTTGCGTATTGAACAAGGCGACCATGTAATTATGTTCCTGACAGATAAGAAATTTGTCAGCGATGTAGAAAGATTGTTCCAACCAAGCCCATTCTTCTTGTAATACTATTTGGCGGGGAATTTCTCCGCCAAGCTATTCCAACAATTCTAAAAACCACCATGTTATTAAGGAATTAGCATCAAAATCTTATTACCATAATGTAATGGCAATCGGGTTATCATTTGTTAAACTTATTAACGTCAGCCAGTACAAGGAGAGAAAAATGAGCATGTTAAAAGAATTCCGCGAATTTGCTATGCGTGGGAACGTTGTAGATTTGGCAGTGGGTGTGATTATTGGGGCAGCATTCGGGAAAATTGTTTCATCATTGGTTGCGGATATTATTATGCCGCCACTTGGATTGCTGATTGGGGGCGTTGATTTTAAGCAATTCGCCTTAATTCTACGACCTGCGGCTGGTGATATTCCAGCAGTGGTTATGCATTACGGTATCTTTATTCAAAATATCTTTGATTTCGTGATTGTTGCTTTCGCAATTTTCCTGGCAATCAAAGGAATGAATCAATTGAACCGCAAAAAAATAGAAGAACCTGCAGCGCCAGCGGCACCAACTAAAGAAGAAGTATTACTTAGCGAAATCCGCGACCTGCTAAAACAACAGAACGAGCGAGTTTAATTGCGCTAATTAAACGAGGAAGGCCAGTGGTAAAAAAGCAATTTGCTTGTTTGCCACTGGCCTCCCAGTTACCTTTTTTACCATGCTTAACAGTACGCTGATAGCTTCCCTTCCCTTTCTTATTCTGCTCAACTCGCTGACGAAACAGCGGGTCATGTAACAAAGCCTCAATGGCATTATCTTTGATGACCCCTTTCTTATGCTGATATTTACTCATACAAACTCCAGATTGTTTAAAATAACGGCGCAAGTGTATGCCCGTATTTGCTGAATCGCAATTTATTCTTTTCTCCGACTTGCACCTTGTTCAAGGGCCTCAAGAATTGAACAATATGCAGTGCTGTGAGCACTTCCACAACAAGCATCATTGAGTCTCTGCAACGATCGTCGCATATGCTGAAGTTCTTTTATTTTAGACTCTACTTCTACAAGTCTCGACTGCACGATGCTCTTTGACTCCTGACACGTGTGATGTTCAGGATCAATTCGGATCGACAACAACTCGCGGATAGTTTCCAGTGTAAAACCTAATTGCTTGGCGTAACGAATGAACTTCAGACGCTGCAAATCACTTTCACTATAAAGCCGAAAACCACCTTCAGTTCTGACTTCATGATCCATCATTTGCTGTTTTTCATAGTAACGTATGGTGTCAGGAGTTACATCCGCCAGTCTGGCCAACTCTCCAATGCGAAACATGATCATTCATTCCTCATCAATTTTATGAAGTAATTTGTCGGCATATTCACCGCGAAGAAAATCGGTGCTCATACCTGCCTGTTGCAGTTTTAACTCAAGTAATGCCAGTTTCTTACTTATACCCAGGTACTCTGAATTTTCTCGATCAATTGAATGAAGAAGCTCATTTAGCTCAATGGCATCTTTTCGTTGCTGGAGTACCGGAGGTAAACAACCCGAGTTTTTCAAAATACGCCAGGCTACTCGAAGCTCTGGTGGAATAAATGAATCATCGTCGAGTTTAAGAGGAGCACCGGAGCCCCGTAGAGAGTCAAACTCCCCATTGCGTTGCGCATCAAGAATATGACGTTCTGACCACTGGTCGATTAACCACATAACTTATGTCGGCGTTTGTTAGAGATGAAATAAAGATACGATGAATTGATGCATGAAGGGAAACTACAGATATAAAAAAACCGGGCAAGCCCGGTTTTTCCATGTTACTACAGATTACTCTGCAGCAGCTTCTGTTTGAGACTCGGCGCGATCAACCAGCTCGATGTAAGCCATCGGAGCATTGTCACCTGCACGGAAGCCACACTTAAGAATACGAGTGTAACCACCAGTACGGGCTGCAAAACGCGGACCCAGTTCATTAAACAGTTTTGCCACGATCTCGTTATCACGAGTACGGGCGAATGCCAGACGACGATTAGCAACGCTATCAGTCTTGGCAAGAGTAATCAGCGGCTCAACTACGCGACGCAGCTCTTTCGCTTTAGGCAGAGTCGTCTTGATGATCTCATGACGAACCAGTGAACCTGCCATATTGCGGAACATAGCCTGGCGATGGCTGCTGTTGCGGTTCAGTTGACGACCACTCTTACGATGGCGCATGACCTTATCCTTCTCAGTAAAACCTTAACCTGTGATCCGGTTACTCGTCAGCGATGCTTGCCGGTGGCCAGTTTTCCAGGCGCATGCCCAGAGACAAACCACGGGAAGCCAGCACATCTTTAATCTCAGTAAGAGATTTTTTACCCAAGTTAGGCGTTTTGAGCAGCTCAACTTCGGTACGCTGTACCAGATCACCGATATAGTGGATAGCTTCTGCCTTAAGGCAGTTAGCAGAGCGGACAGTCAATTCCAGATCGTCAACAGGGCGCAGCAGGATCGGATCGAATTCTGGTTTCTCTTCTTTAACTTCTGGCTGACGTACATCACGTAAATCAACGAAAGCTTCAAGTTGTTCAGCCAGAATGGTTGCCGCACGACGAATCGCCTCTTCAGGATCGATTGTGCCGTTGGTTTCCATTTCGATGACCAGCTTATCCAGGTCGGTGCGCTGTTCTACACGCGCAGCTTCAACATTGTAGGCAATTCGCTCTACAGGGCTGTAGCAGGCGTCGACCAGCAGACGGCCGATTGGGCGCTCATCTTCTTCCGAATGAATTCGGGCAGAGGCCGGCACGTAACCGCGACCGCGCTGAACTTTGATACGCATACTAATAGATGCGTTCTCATCGGTCAGGTGGCAGATCACATGCTGCGGCTTGACGATTTCGACATCACCATCATGGGTGATATCGGCTGCAGTCACAGGGCCAATGCCAGACTTATTCAGAGTAAGAATAACATCATCTTTACCTTGAACTCTCACCGCCAGCCCTTTCAGGTTGAGCAGGATTTCCAGGATATCCTCCTGAACGCCTTCTTTGGTGCTGTACTCGTGTAGTACACCATCAATCTCAACCTCTGTCACCGCGCAACCCGGCATCGATGAGAGCAGAATACGGCGCAGTGCATTACCAAGAGTATGGCCAAAGCCACGCTCTAAAGGCTCAAGGGTCACCTTGGCGTGCGTCGAACTCACTTGCTCGATATCTACCAGGCGCGGTTTTAGAAACTCTGTCACAGAACCCTGCATTGTG
>Ga0207696_1001553_pt1 | contig 12245 bp, 5 predicted proteins | sample KBSS54metaG_FD_184403 | JGI IMG/M metagenome (GOLD analysis project Ga0207696, IMG submission 184403) | Switchgrass rhizosphere microbial communities from Kellogg Biological Station, Michigan, USA - KBS S5-4 metaG (SPAdes) (version 2) | ecosystem: Host-associated > Plants > Roots > Rhizosphere >...
GAAACTACGGGGGCTAGGTTGCAATTGGCTAAGCTATCAATCAAATTGTTTGTTGTTATGCCAGCCATAAGTCAGGCCGATAGACATGAACCTGTTCCAGCTCCGCGCTTTCGATGCCGTCGCCCGCGAGGGCAGCTTCACCCGTGCTGCTGCGCGGCTGTTCATCAGCCAGCCGGCCGTGACCGGGCACGTCAAGGCGCTGGAGGAGCACTACCAGATCACCCTGCTCAGGCGCACGGCGCGGCGGGTGGAGCTGACCGAGGAGGGCACGCGGCTGGCGGCCATCACCCGGGCCATGTTTGGCCTGGCCGAAGAAGCCCAGGCGATGCTCGAAGCCAACCGGCAGTTGCTGACGGGGCGCCTTGAGGTGGCGGCGGACGGCCCGCACCGCGTGATGCCGATGCTCGCCCAGTTGCGCGAGCGCTACCCGGGGATCACCGTAAACCTGCGCTTGGGCAATGCCCAGGAAACCTTGGCCGCGCTGTTGTCCGAGCACGCCGATGTCGCGGTGCTGACCGAAATCGAACCGCGCAAGGGCTTGTACCTGCAAAGCCTGTGCGAGTCGCGGCTGTGCGCGTTGCTGCCAGCGGGGCATGCGTGGGCGAACGGTGAAGGCGACTTGCCGTTGACCGCGCTGAATCAGCAGATCATGGTGCTGCGCGAGCCCAGTTCGACCACCCGCCGTACGTTCGACAAAGCCTGTGCCGCTGCCGGGGTGCAGCCCCGTGTGCTGTTGGAGCTCGACAGCCGTGAAGCGGTGACCGAGGCGGTGGCGTCGGAACTGGGGGTTGGCGTGGTGTCGTCGACTGAGGTGGCCCACGACCCGCGGGTGGTGGCGCGGCCGCTGGCGGGAGACGGCCTGGTTAACCAGCACATGATCGGCTGCCTGGAGCGGCGCCGCGAACTGCGGTTGATTCAGGCGTTTCTGGGTTTGGCGGCCACCCTGTGAGGCAACGCTGGCGTTTTTCCTGCCCCGGCCTAAGATGGCCGGCATAGACCCACCTGGATGGCCGATGAGCGATAAAGACACCATCTCCATGCAACTGGTGCGTGAAGCCCTGTTGCAGACCTGCCCGGCCGGGCAGCCCGATGTCGGCGTGCTGCAGCGTGCTGGCATCGACCCGGCGCAGCTCGAGTTGCCCCAGGCACGCGTCTCTGCCGATGCCTATGCGCGGCTGTGGCGGCTGCTGGCGCGTCGCTGCAACGACGAGTTCTTCGCCATGGACCCGCGCGGGTTGCCGGTGGGCAGCCTGGCCTTTCTCACACGTGCAGCCATGGCGCAGCCTACTCTCGGGGCTGGCCTTGAAATTGCCATGGGCTTTCTGTCGCTGATGCTCGAAGACTTGCAGCCAAGCGTGGTGCGCCAGCAAAGCCTGGCCGAAATCGTCATCAACGAGCCGCGTGAGCACCCGCGCCGGGCCTTTACCTATTTCACCTTCTGGATGATCGTGCACGGCGTCGCTTGTTGGCTGGCGGGGCGGCGCATTCCGATTCTGGCCATCGACCTGCGCTGCGCCGAGCCGCCGTTCTGTGACGATTACCGGGTGATGTTCTCGGAAAACCTGCAGTTCGAACGCCCGCGCTCGCGCATCATCATCGCGGCCGACTGCCTGGACCTGCCGCTCAAGCGCACACCGCAGGAATTGCAGCGGTTCCTGGCCGAGGCGCCGGGCAACATCCTGGTCAAGTACCGCGACCCGGCCAGCCTGGCCCGGCGCATCCGTGGCCAACTGCTGGCCCTTGACCCGGCGCAGTGGCCGGATGCCGAAAGCCTTGCCCACGACTTGTGCCTGTCTGGCGCGACCCTGCGGCGGCGCTTGGCCGACGAGGGCCAGACTTATCAGCGGCTCAAGGACAGCGCCCGCCGTGAGCTGGCCATTGCCTGGCTGGCGCAAACGCAGCCGGCCCTGGGCGAAATCGCTGAGCGGCTGGGGTTTGCCGACAGCAGTTCGTTCTATAAGGCTTTTCGCAAGTGGTTTGGTTGTAACCCGGGGCACTACCGGGCGTTGATCCAGGCAGAAGGCCTCGGCGAAGCGCGAGGCGATTGAAGCGTTTCCAGCTGATGGGGAGGGCATGCAGGCACAAGCATGTACGGCCCATCGCCTACCACTGGAACCGCCATGCCCACGCCAACTGCCACTCAGCAATCGCCTGCCGTGCAAGCGAAGCTGTCGACTGCAACGGATGACTTCATCAAGGGCCAGTTACCCGACTGGCTGAAGCGCGCCACACCCGCACAGATCAATGCGCTGCGCAGCCTTTTCAGTGAGCACAAGAAAAGCCAGGAGCTACTGCACGACGCAATCGGTGGGTTGCTCCCGCTGCGGCAATTTGCCGAAACGCATTTTCAAACGCTGCTGCCGGACACCTTGCCCCCAGGCGTGCGACTGGCTGATTTGTCCTGGATCAAAGTGGCCAACGCAGCCCAGCCGGATCTGAACAGGTTTACCTACCCCCGCAAGTACAGCTACGAACCCGCGCTGGCCCGCTTGATGCAGGGCTTGCAAGCCGGTGCTGATTTTTTGTTGAGCAAGGGCCTGGGCTTTGAAGGCAGCACCACCCTGCTGGTGGAAGCCGATGAGGCGTTTATTGAACGCTGCCGGCAACTGGACGTGGGCAGGCGCTACCAGGATGAACTTGACCAGGTCTACAACCCGCAGAACCTGAACCTGCTTGCTGCGGACAAACGCAACGGCTTCAGCCTGGCCGTCGAGCTTGCTGCACTCAAAGGGGACCTTACCGTGTGGGAGCATGCAGCCCTGCGCGAGGTTGCGGCGTTTTCCCCGAACACCTACGGGCAGCCCAAACCGCACAGTGTCAGCACGCTCGAAATGCTCGGGCAAACGCTTTCCAATACCTTGCTGATCGAGCTGCGCACACCCGCCAACGTCAGCCGGTGCGTGCTGCTCTATCTGCCCGGGGATTCGCATAACGCCTTGCGCCGCTGCGGGTCGATGGCCGAGATGCAGCAGACGCTTGCCGTCGAGTTGCAGCAAGCGGGCTTTCGCCAGGCGCTGGCGCAACAGGTGAGCCTGAAGCAGCGTCCTGAGTTTACGCAGACACTCGGCTTGCGCTTGCAGGACACGCAGCCGGACCTGTCGCTGACACGGGGTGAGATGGTCGAAGACGCCTTTCTTACGCTGGCCAGGCTGCAGGTGCTACAGGCGAAGGCCGATGCCCGTTTGCTGCTGGTGCCCACCGTCGACGTCGACAAAGCGGCAACCGAACACAGCTTGCAGATGTGGAAGGTGCTGGGCATCGGCGTGGTCAACTTGGCCGGGCTGTTCGTGCCAGCAGTGGGCGCGTTGTTGTTGGGGCAACTGGTGGTACAGACCTTGTCCGAGGTGTTCGAGGGCGTCAGGGATTGGTCGCAGGGCCACCAGCATGAGGCGCTGCAGCATTTCCTCAGCGTCGCTGAGGTGGTGGCGCTCGCCGGCGCCACGGTTGCTGGGGTGGCGGTGGTGCGCAGTGTGTTCGTCGACAAGCTCGAACCCGTCGCGCTGGGCACGCAGCAGGCGCGGCTCTGGAACAATGACCTGGCCCCTTACGAAACAACCCCTGAAGACCGAAGCCTGCAGCCTGATGGCCTGTATGGCGCGGGCAAGCGCCGCTGGCTGCGGTTGCAGGCCCGCTATTACGAAGTGCATCGCCCTGTGGCCAACAGCTCTTGGTGCTTGCGCCATCCGCTGGACGACAGTGCCTATGGGCCGGCGCTGGTGCACAACGGCGAGCGCGGCTGGCGCTTGCAGCTCGACCAGCCACTGGCGTGGGACGACAGCGCCCGCATGCTCGATTGCCTGTGGCCACAGGACCCGCCCGTCGACAGGCAGATGGCCGAGCAGATCCTGAAGGTGGCCGGTATCGACCAGGATGAGCTGCGCGGTGTGCTGGTGGAGAACCGTCCGGCCCCCATCACCCTCGCCGACACGCTGCGCCGTTTTGCTGCGGATGCACGCATCGAGGCCTTCGCCCGCCACTTAAGCAACGAAACGCGCCTGCCCCGTGATGAAGAGCTGCTGACCTGGCTAAGCGCGCAGCGTGAAGTGGCAGGCCCCCAAGCCGGCCTGCGCGACAGGCTGCTGCAACAGCTACCTGGCATGCGTTGGCGTGCGTTCGAACATTTGGCCTATGCCCCGCGCTCTGCCGCATCGGTGGCCGGCCTGGTGTTGCGCGAGTTCCCTGGCCTGCCGAAGGGTTACATTCCTGAGGTATTGAAAGACTGCAGTGCAGTCGAATACGCCATTGCCCGTCGCGAGCAGCGCTTACCACTGCCACTGGCCAGCAAAGCGCGAGCGCTGCTGCGCGCCGCACGCCTGACCCGTGCCATCGAAGGTTTTTACCTGGCCAGTGCCAGTTGCAGCGAAACCGATGAGCTTGCCGTCGCTTTGCTGCGCAAGCTGCCAGCATGGCCCGCCGGGCTTGCGCTGGAGGTGCGCGAGGCGACACCGCAGGGCCGGCTGGTGGCCAGTTTTGTTCCAGAGGGCCAGGAAGCGGCGCGTGTTCAGTTGGTTCGCATCGATCGGTATTTCCACCTGTACGATGCGCAAGGGCAGGCCTTGGCACAGACCCCCCCGATGCCTGCCACGGTTTTCGAAGCCTTGGTCGCGGCGTTGTCGCCAGCCCAATTGCAAGCACTCGGCCTTGAAGGGAATGACCCCGCCCTGGCCTTGCGAGAAAAGCTGCGAGCACAGTTACCAGCCTCACACCAGGATTGTGTGGCACTGCTTGGATGGACGCCGCAACAGCGCTGGTTCAACCCGGGCCAGCGCCTGGCTGATGGCCGCGTGGGCTATCTGCTCAGCGGCCGTGGTGCGCTGGTACAGACACCGCGGCAAACCTTGCTCACCGGCTTGCGCCGGCTTTTCCCGGGCCTGGACGGCAACCAGCTGAACCAGGAACTGGAGCACCTGCTGCAGGGCGAAGAGATGCCGTTTGCACGGCTGGCAGGTTTGCAGGATGACCATGAGCAATTGAATCGGGCGGTCAACCGTTGGGTATCCGCAGAGTTCAGCAACAACAGGCGGGCCAGTCGGCAGTTGATCGCCGATGGGCTGCTCCGTGCCTGGCGTGGACAAGGGGAGCGCCTGTCACTGGGCTTCGGTGAACTGGCCAGCCTGCCGGCACTGCCGGGGCATGTGCAATTTCGCTTCGTGATGTCGCTGGTCATTAACGACACCGCTATCAGTAGTGTGCCGAGTGACTTTCTGCACAGCTTCACCCACGTCAACTACCTGAACCTCAGTGGTAACCGGTTGTTGAGTGTTCCACCCGGGCTCAGCTACCTGCCCCAATTACGGACACTGCGGCTGTCGCGTAACTTGATTCGCCTGAATGCGTCGGCTGTCGAGACACTTGCCGGGCTGTCCGAACTGTCACGGCTGGACCTGAGCTACAACCCGTTAGGGGCGCTGCACTTGCGCTTCAATCGGCTGCAGCAGCTGGTGCACTTGAACGTGCGACATTGCCGGCTCGGTATCTGGCCGCAGTACATTGAGCTGTGCCAGAACCTGCAGGTGGTTGACCTGCGTGACAACCAGCTCAGCGCGGTGGCTGATGAAACACTGCAGATGCCGCAAGCCTTTCGTCAGGTGTTTCTGGTGGAGCGCAACCGCTTGAGCAACCGCCAAGTCATGGCCCTTTACGCGCCAGAGGTGATACCGGAGGTCCCGGAGACCGCAGTGGACCCCGCCTACGTGCGCGACCTGTGGCTTCAGGCCTCGCCTGAGTCACTGCAGGCCGAGCGGGGCTTGGCATGGGCAGCAATGGCGACGCATCGCAACAGCGACGCTTTCGTTCAATTGTTGGGGCAATTGGAGCATGCCTCGGATTACGAGCAGGCACGCTCGCATATCGCCGGGCAGGTGTGGTCCCTGCTGGAGCAGATGCAACGCGATGACACGCTGCGCGATGCCGTGTTCGAGTAGGCTGCTGATACACCCTCGGGCGAAAGGCGGGCAGTGGATGTGTTCAGCCGGATGCAACTGCATAGCTTGCAGGCACGTGCTGCGGCTAATGCCCATCGGCTCGAGCGCATCAACGAGCATATCGGCTTGGGGCTCAGCCTGTTCCGGTTGGACTTCCTGGCAGTGATTGCACGGGAGATGGCCGCACACGTGAATGAGCAGCGGGAAATCGCCCGGCTGGCTGACCCCGCGTTGATAGGCTTGGCGGATGTCGATGTCCGGGACATCGACATGCTGTATCGCGTCAGGCTGAGGGCGGCCCTGAGCCTGCCTGGCCAACCCCAAACCCTGCGTAATGCTGAGGCGCTGGGTGTCAGTGAGGCGTCGATAGAGGATGCCAGGCAACGTATCGCACGGGTGGGCGATATCGAGACGTTCGCCGAAGACTTGAGTCAGCGTGGCTTCTGGCAGCGCTACTTGCGTAGCCAGCATGCGGAAGATTTTCTCGCCTTGGAGCGTGCTCATGGTGAGCGTGTCCGCAGGTTCCACGCCGAGCAGGCAGACGCATCTGCGCCAGTGCGTGCGCAGGCCTTGGAGAACCTGGAAATCGAGCACGAGTCAGCCCTGCACCGGCACAGCGTGGCACTGACGCGCTTCGAGCTGAGGACCAACCTGGCCCGCCAGGGCTGACACCAGTTGCGCCATCAGCCCTTGAACGTGCCTGTGGGGGCGGTTTTCCGGGTTCAGGCAGGGGGTGGAGGGCCGCAGAGTTAGCGGCTCATCCACCACTGTGATCACCATCATGACCGAACCGACCCCAGACCTCCCGCGCCAACAGGCAACCGATGCGTTCATCGCGCAAACGCTGCCTGATTGGCTGAAAAACGCCGATCACGAACAGTTGCTGGCCCTGCGCAGCCGCTTCGACGCGCACATTCAGAGCCAACAGAAGATTCAGCAGGCGTTTGCCCGGCTGCAGTCGATCGATACGTTCGCCACGGCGTTGCTACAAGAGCGGTTGCGCGTCGCCATGGCACTGAATATCACGTTGGCCAAAGCGCAATGGCGAGAGCAGCGTTTCAAGAAAGTCGACGATGCGCCAGCTACGCAGTTCGAACCTTACTTCCTGCGCCAGCCGGCATTGCAAAGACTCATGCAGAACTTCAAGTCCGGTGAGTCGTTTTATCCAGATACTGGTTTGGTGTATCCGGACGATTCAGCGACGGGCGAGGTGGAGGAGGTGCTGACCACCTCGGGTGACACGCTGGTCGAGACCTGCCGGGCGCTGGATATTGGCAAGCAGTACCAGCAGCACCTCGACACGCTGCTCGATGCCGACTGCATGGCCCTGATTGCCGATGACAAGCACTTGCAACTGGCCTTGGCGATCGAAATCGCGATGTTGAAAGAACAGCTACCGGACGATGACCTGGCGATGTTGCGGCGAATCTTGCAAGGCAAGCCACCGACACACGCCCGCAGCAACCGCGCCTATGTGGGGGCGTTGACCGTGCTCGGCTGCCGGGTAGAGGGCGCCATGGCATTCGAGCGTATGGATATTGCCCCCTTGTTCGGCTCTGGGTCTTCAACCGTGGTGACCGGTGTCATCCTGTATCTGCCAGGCGATCCTGAACAGTCGCTACGTGTCTATGGCACTTGGCGCGAGGCCAGCATGGACCTTGGCAGGCGTTTGCGCGAGCCCGGCTATCAGCGGGCATTTAGCCAGCGCATCGCGTTAGCCGACCGCCCTGAGTACCTCACCACCTTGAGCAAACGCCTGGCCGATAAGAAGACCGATGCCCAGTGCGGCTGCGAAGAGATCCATGAGGCGTTGTTCGCGACCTTGGCAGCTCAGCAGGTGCAGCGGATTCGCGACAACGCGGGGTTTATCGCGGTGCCCACCGCGCAGGTCGATGCCCGGGTCAGCGCCCAACGCCTGAAAACGCTGGAAGCGATAGGGATGGGCCTGCTCAACCTGGCCGGCCTGTTTGTACCCGTGATCGGTGAGGTGCTGGCGGCCGACATGATCGGCCAGACGCTGAAGGAGGTGTGCGAGGGGGTCGAGGACTGGCATCAGGGGCATCGCCATGAAGCCATCGAGCACCTGCTGGGCGTGGCCGAAACGCTGGCGGTCGGCGCTGCCTTGGCTGGCGGTACAGCCGTGGTCGCCCGAGGCTTCACCCGCAGCGCGCAGGTCGATCAATTGTTGCCGGTACTCAACGATGGCGGAGCGCCGCGACTTTGGAACGGGGATATCAGCCATTTCGAAGACAAGGCGCCGCCCGCCGACCTGCAGGCCCTGGACAACGGCTTGCTCGCCAAGGGGGACGGGCGCTGGTGGCGCGATGGCGACACCTACTACCCAGTCAGGCCGGTGCCTGGGCGCAGTGCCTGGCAGCTGTGCCACCCGCAACGTGAGGCAAGCTTTGGCCCAGTACTGGAATTCAACGGCGAGCGCAGCTGGCGCTTGCCGACCGAGCGACCCCTGGCATGGCAAGGGGAGGGGCTGCTGTTGGGGCGCCTTTGGCCGCCGGCGGCAGCGCTGAGCGAGCAACGTATCGGGCAGATCCTCAAGGTGGCCGATGTCGACCAGGAACACCTGCGCGGGCTGTTGGTGGAGGCGCGGCCGTTACCGGTGGCGTTGCGTGACACGGTCGAACGGTTTGCCGTTGAGGCGCGCATCGAGGTGTTCTTCACACAATTGGCCGAAGGCCAACCCGCAGATGCCCCACTGTGGCAGTGGTGCATGGACAGCTTGCGCATCGAAGCGTTGTCTTTGGAGGAGCAACGCCTGGAACTGCTGGATGACGCGGCAGATTTGAGGGAGCAACTGCTGGAACATTTTTCGCGCCAATACCTGGCAACAGACCCTTTGTTGCCGTTGATCCGGCGAGACTTCAACGGCCTGCCTGACGCCTACGCGCTCGATGTGCTCAAGTCGGCAACCGACACCGAGCGCCAGTGGATGCTGAGGGAGGACCGCATCCCCTTACCGGTTGCCGAAAAGGCCCGTGAGCATTTGCAACTGGCGCGGCTGACGCGCATGCGTGAAGGCCTGTACCTCAAGGGTAGCTATCACCCCGACACGATCAAACTGGTGTTTGCGCTGTTGCGCCAACAGGCCAACCTGACCGGGGCGGTCGACTTGCAATTGCGCGAAGGCTCAGATGTCGGCCGGTTATTGGCGCAGTTGCAGCCGGACAAGGGCTCGGAATATGTCACCACGGTGTTGGTGAAGTGCCCTGGCGGGTTCAAGTGCTATGACGCGCAGGGGCGTGAAGTGGATATCGACCGGCGCGACCCCGTCGATATCGCCGACGTGTTGGCCAGGCACCTGGCCCCTGGTGATCTTGCTCGCCTGACCTGGGATGGCAGCCAGGCCCCTGAGCAAATCCGCAATGCGCTGCGTAGCTGGTTGCCTCGCGAGCGTCAGGCGCTGGCCGACCTCATCGGGTTGCGCGAGATCAAGCCTACGCGCAGCCCTTTGCGAAGGCTTGCCGATGGGCGAGTCGGTTACCTGCTCAACGGGCGTGATGAACTGCCTGATTCGCTCCGGCGTGACCTGGCCGGTGCGGTGGGGGATTTGTTCCCATCCTTCCGCACACTGGAAGTGGACCGCTACGTGTCGGTATTGCTCGAATCGCCGGAGACCGCGTATGCCGCGATGATCCGGCTGTACAGGGAATATATGGGAATGGACCAGGCTCTGCATGCCTGGATGTTGGACGTACCGCCCGGCAACGTGCGTGGCGCGCGTCATCATGTGGCCAGCATGTTGCGCCGCAGTTGGCGCCTGGAAGGGCTGCGCATCGATGCCCAAGGCGCGAGTCGGGAGTATCGGCGCTTGAGCCTGGTCGGGATTGAGGTCGGGAGCTTGCCCACATTGCCTGTCGGCACGCAGTTCGGTCATGTCACCGACCTGGGTTTGATCGGCCTGCGCCTGCAGACGCTACCCCAAGGTTTTCTGCGCTGCTTCACGGGGTTGCGCTTGCTCAACCTCAGCAACAATGCCCTGGCTACGTTGCCAGCGGAGATCGCCGAGCTGAACCTGCTGAGCAGCCTGCGTGTGTCACACAACCGCATCCGCATGACCGAGGCGTTAGCGACCAGCCTGAGCGGGTTGTCGCAGCTGGATACGCTGGACCTGAGCTTCAACCGCTTGGGCAGCGTCAGCCTGCATTTGGGTGAGTTGACGCACCTCAGGGTGCTGAACATGCGGCGGACCAACCTGCAGACCGTACCCGTCGGGCTTGAGCGTTGTGTACAGCTGGAGTCGGCCAACCTGCGTGACAACCACATCGCCCACGTGCGGCAAAGCATGTTCGCCATGCCCTTGCAGCGTCGTCGCGCGGTACTGCTGGAGAACAACCCGCTGGCACTGGCCGAGCGTGAACGTTTTCATGCCGTCAATCCATTGCCGGCCCTACCGCCTGAGCCTGCCGAGAACTTTGCGCAAGCCCGGGCGCAATGGCTGGAGCAGTTGGATGAGCCCGCCAGGGCTGGCCGCGAGCTGCAGTGGAATGCATTGCAGGCCCTCGATGAAAGTTCTGAGTTTTTCAGTTTGCTGAGGGCGTTGACCCTGACCAGCGACTTCCGGCGCGAACCCCTGGACCTGGCGCGCCGGGTATGGACGGTGATCGCGGCGGCCAGCGAGGATGCAGCCTTGCGTGATGAGCTGTTTGAAACGGCCTCTTCACGTGGCTGTGTGGACAGCGTGATCTCGTGTTTCAGTGCGCAGGAGGTGGGCGTCATGGTGGCGCAGGCGATCCGCGCCGAAGGGGCTCCGGCGCAGCAAGGCGCCTTGCTTGAACTGGCAACAGGCTTGTTCCGTCTGGATCAAGTCGAGGCCCAGGCACGTTTGGATATCGAGCGACGCGTGGCGCTGGAGGAGGACAGGTTGCGCGGCGCCGGGTTGGCCGAGGCTGATGCGGCACAGCGCGCCCGTGACAGCGTGGATGAGATTGAGGTCAGCTTGGCTTACCGAATTGGCCTGGCGCGTGTGTTGAACCTTCCGGGTCAGCCAAAAACCATGCAGTTCGAGGCACTGGGTGGCGTCAATCAGCAGCAGCTCGACAATGCCGCGGCTTCAGTGCGCTGGGCGGAAAGTACCGATGCACTGGTGAATTTCATCAGTGATCGGGATTTCTGGGTCAAATACCTGCGGGCACGCCATGCCGATGAATTCGTCCAGATCAGGCAACCGTTCGATGAACAAATGGAGGCAGAAAGCCCGCTTGATGAGGCACGTGGGATGCAGATCCAGCATGCCTATCTTGAGGCTGAACGCCGGCTGATCCTGCGCTCGACGCGCAAGGCCCTGAGCGAACAGGCCTCAGGCCAAACCGCTCATCACGATTGAGCAATTAGGCCATTGCCGAGCGGCAGGTGTAGCGACACCATCGTCAGATAACGGGTGCACTCCAACAATAAAAAGCCAGGAGTCTGATGATGCGTAACTACGCCGAGGCCGCTCGTGCCTTCGACCATGCCCAGGCCGCCGCTGATGCCCTGCAGGGCGATCTGTCTGCGCTCAACGCCTGCGTCGAATGCTGCGACCGCCATGTGGGCCGCGACAAGCTCGCGCTGCTGTGGGTGAACCGTGACGGCGAAAGCCAGCCGTTCACATTCGATACGCTGTGCGAGCAGGCCGCGCGCTTTGCCAACGTGCTCAAGGCCCAGGGTGTAAAAGCGGGAGACCGCGTTGCCGGCCTGATGCCGCGCACCCCGCAGTTGCTGGTGACCATCCTTGCCACGTGGCGCCTGGGTGCTGTCTATCAGCCGCTGTTTACTGCGTTCGGGCCCAAGGCCATCGAGCATCGCCTGGAGCAGTCTGGGGCCAAGGTGGTGGTCACCGACAGCCAGAACCGCGCCAAGCTGGATGAGGTGCACGGTTGCCCAACGATCATCAGCGTGCAGGCCCGCGCCGGTGAGCTGGACTTCCAGCAGAGCCTGGACAATGCTGCCGAGCACTGCCCGCCGGTCATGCGCACGGGCGACGACCCTTTCCTGTTGATGTTCACTTCCGGCACCACGGGCCCGGCCAAGCCTCTTGAAGTGCCGCTGCGCGCAATCGTCGCCTTCCAGGGTTACATGCGCGACGCCATCGACTTGCGACCGGAAGACAACTTCTGGAACCTGGCCGACCCGGGCTGGGCCTATGGGCTTTACTACGCGGTCACCGGCCCGCTGGCGCTGGGCCATGCCACGACGTTCTATGATGGCCCGTTCAGCGTTGAAAGCTGCGCGCGGATCATCGACCAGTTCGGCATCACCAACCTGGCCGGTTCGCCAACCGCTTACCGCCTGTTGATCGCGGCAGGCAGCGAATTTTCGGCACCGATC
>Ga0207696_1001557_pt1 | contig 12230 bp, 10 predicted proteins | sample KBSS54metaG_FD_184403 | JGI IMG/M metagenome (GOLD analysis project Ga0207696, IMG submission 184403) | Switchgrass rhizosphere microbial communities from Kellogg Biological Station, Michigan, USA - KBS S5-4 metaG (SPAdes) (version 2) | ecosystem: Host-associated > Plants > Roots > Rhizosphere >...
TGTATTTATACTTTACCATACCATTTTTATTTTAAAAAGATTTTTCTGATTATTTTTCCCGTTTTTTCGTTTAATTGCACTTTCTATAAATAGGAAAAAAGTAAGTTTCATTCTTCCCTCATTATTTTAAACAAACGTTTGATTAACAAAAGAAAAGACTATCACTCTGGCGTATTTCACTTTAAACAAACGTTTGATTAAAAGCCTTATGCCTCGTTCAGCACAACTAAAAAAGAAAAAGCACTCGCAATTCGCAAGTGCCCTACCTTCTTCTTCTTTTCTTCTTTTTTCTCATAAGCTTTTTCCGGCGCGTATTCAATCGATCCGCTATAATATGGAGTGCACTCGCAGCGATAACTCCAATTACAAATGTCGTTAAAGCAACATCATGTTCCTTTGCAATCTCAAGCAACCTTCCGTCTAGCACCATTTTATTTACTATGTATAGGAATGGAGAAAAGACAAGAAGCATATACAATATACGAATGAGATCACCGATTACAAGCGTATGCGTTAAAAAAGAACGATGCGGCATCACACATTGATACGGATACCAAAAAATACGAAGTAATCCCCATTTATTATAGGCGTTACTATGAATATCCAAATCTGGTGTTAAGAAAAACGTGCCGATTAAAAATCCTATCGCAAAAGTAAGTAAAAAATCAAAATTTGTTAGTCCATACGAAACAAGCATAAATAAAACAATCGGAAGAGAAAGTAAGTTTATTTTCGTATGTGTTTTTCCTGATGGCATAGTACACTTCCTCGCTTATGTTTGCCCTGCCAGCACATGACAGTTCTCACCTATTGATCTAATTTTTGATCGATAAACGATGTGTCTATATCCGAACCAAACCAATCCGCTAATTTCATCTGCGCTTTTTCTTTTACATCTTCATTTACATACATGGATGCTTGCAAAAGTGCAGCTGTTAATGCCCCTAAATCATCCGTATAACCAATTCCAGCTATAAAATCCGGAATCGCATCAATTGGCGCAATAAAGTAAGCAAGCGCTCCGATAATGGTTGCCTTTACTCGTTTTGGAACATCCGGTCTTTGCATAACGTAAAACAGCAATAAACTTGCATAAATAACCGATTGTCCCGCTTGTTTCGCTACATGTTTCACTTTATTCCAAAACGCTTCAACTGAAAATTTTCGTTCCATATAAAGAGCCCCCATATTTTGTTTTTTTCATTATACGCAAAAAGTAGATGTGCCTTCAAAAAGAAAAAACTAGCCCCATTAGTCAATAAAAAGCTCATCAAATATACACATAACCGATCGATAAAAACTTATTGTAACAGACAACACAAGAAAGAACAAGTGTTCGTAATCATTTCCCGCTATTTACTCTACTTATATTAAGATTTTTCACATATAAATCACGACTTCGGGAACAAAAGAAGACCTACTCTCTTCTCCTCCCTTTGTTTTAAACTCATCATGGGGCGAGCTTCTATACTCAGGCGGACGCTCTCTCCCACCTAAAAAGAGGGGGGGTTATATATTAAAACTCCCATCACCAATTGAAATTTTGCTAGACAACTCCTTTTTGTTCTTTCACTTATAAGTTGCTTTGCATACAAAAATGGACCTGCTCTCTTCTCCTCCCTTTGTTTTAAACTCATCATGGGGCGAGCTTCTATGCTTAGTCGGACACTCTCTCCCATCTAAAAAGAAAGGGTTTATATATTTTCTATCAATATTTCTCAATATAAAATGTTCTATTTCTCTTAACATTCTCTTTTATCTTTGTTATATTTTCTAGTTGACGAGCATATAAACCAATGTTAAAGTTTTCTCTGGTAGTAACAACGAAAATACAAAAACTGTAAAATGTTATAGTGTTTCTAAGAATTGAATTTTGTTGTATAATACAGAAATGACGTTATGCTTATGGATCAACAAAAGAAATGGCAGGAAACCAAAAGGGTATGCATAGTTAAAGTCGTATATGGGTGATATAGAAAACCCTGCTCATGGCCAAGAAAACTATGTATTTTTTATTTTAGCATTTTTCTCTCAAAAATCGACCAAGCCTGATAGAGAAAGGGTGGAAATGGATGAAGGAATCTTTAAAATCGCAATTTCATAGTGTGCGTTTTACTTTGTTCGTCGCTTTGGCCTTATGGCTAAAAACTTACATCATAACGCGTACGAGCTTTGATTTGAAACTTGAATCTTTCATGCAAGAATTTATCTTATTTATTAGTCCATTGGCAACATCATTACTGCTTGTGGGTCTTGCATTATTCGCAAAAGGGAAAAAACGTAATTATATAGCACTTGGAATTGATTTTGTTTTAACAATCGTTCTTGTTGGTAACGTAATGTTCTACGGATTCTACAATGATTTCGTTACTTTACCGGTACTTGGGCAAACGTCCAACTTTGGACAGCTAGGTTCTAGTGTAAAAGAACTACTCAACTACAAAATCATTGTTGCATTTGCTGATATTATTCTTTTCTTCGTTTTATTAAAAAAGAAGAAAGACTTTGCAAAAACGGAGCGTGTGTCACGTCCAATGCGTTCTTTATACTTCGTATCAACGGTTGCTATTTTCTTCGCAAACTTAGGTCTTGCAGAAACTGAGCGTCCGGAACTATTAACGCGTTCATTTGACCGTGTTATGCTCGTAAAAAACTTAGGTTTATATACTCACCAATTATATGATCTTGGCTTACAAGCAAAATCAAGTTCACAAAAAGCATTTGCTGATGGTAGCAAATTACAAGAAACAGAAAACTATGTGAAGACACTCAAAGAGAAACCAGATCCAAATATGTTTGGCGTTGCGAAAGGGAAAAACGTAATCGTCGTTTCTCTTGAATCCTTGCAAACATTCTTAATTGGTGCGACAGTAAATGGTCAAGAAGTTACACCATTCTTAAACCAATTTGCAAAAGAAAGCTATTACTTCGATAACTTCTTCCACCAAACTGGACAAGGAAAAACATCGGATGCTGAATTCTTAGTAGATACATCACTATATCCGTTAGACCGAGGTGCTGTATTCTTTACACATGGTAATAACGAATATACTGCAACACCAGAAATCCTGCGTCAGCAAGGGTATTACACAGCTGTATTCCACGCGAACAACGCAACATTCTGGAACCGTAACATCATGTATCCTGCACTTGGTTACGATCGTTACTATAACGAACTTGACTACAAAATCACACCAGAAACAAAGTTAAACTGGGGATTAAAAGATATTGAGTACTTTAATCAATCCGTGGATATGTTAAAACAAGTGAAGAAGCCATTCTATACTCGCTTCCTTAGTTTAACCAACCACTATCCATTTACTTATGATGACGGTACAAAATTAATCGAGCCTTACAACTCTGGTGATGGTGTATTTGACCGTTACATGGTAACAGCTCGTTACTTAGACGAAGCACTGAAAAACTTTATTGAACGTCTAAAAGCAGAAGGTATTTATGATAACTCGGTTATCGTATTCTACGGTGACCACTATGGTATTTCTGAAAACCATAACCGTGCGATGGCACAATTCTTAGGAAAAGAAGAAATTACAACATTTGATCATATGAACTTACAACGTACACCAATGTTCATTCACGTTCCAGGTCAAAAAGAAGGTAAAACAATTTCAAAACCAACAGGTGAAATTGATATTAAACCAACAATTCTAAACTTACTTGGTGTTGATTCAAGCAATGACATTAGCTTCGGTCATGATGTATTCTCACCAGATTATAAATCATTCGTTGTTCTTCGTGATGGAAGTTTTATAACAGAACAATATATATATACAAACAGTACATTCTATAACCGCGAAACAGGCGAAATTGTAGAAGTACCGAAAGAAGAAGCTCAAGCGATGATTGATCGTGCGCAAAATGAACTGCACATGTCTGATAAACTCATTGAGGGAGACTTACTTCGCTTCTCTGAAAGCAACAAAATTAAAACGGGCGAAGTAAAAACAATTATTAAAGAAGACAAAAAAGGCGCTGAGTAATCTCAGCGTCTTTTTCTCTACATTAGTATGATAAAATTACACAATCTTCACCAAATATTTACATGAAATTCATGAAACATCTCTATAATAGAATTTGTAAACAGTGTTCTGTTCATTCCTCATGGGGAATAATAGTATCATTTGTGTAACAATTTCCCTGATGTTACCGGGAAGTAACATCCATTGTCTTAGTAAAGCCGTTTGGTTTACTGGTCACCTTTCTAAGCTATACCAAGACAATATCCCTATGAAACAAGCTACCCTCTTATGCAACATTGTTGCAAGCAACGTTCTATATGAATGTTGCTTTTTTTATTTCTAAAAAGCAGGATTCTCATTTCTCATTTGCGAATTTGTATATGCGCAATACAATAAATTGGCGTTTCCATACGGGCTCTCACCACTCATCATTTAAACAATTAAGAAAGGATGGGAAGTAAAATGGCATACGAAAGATTTGTATTATGGAATGACACAATTATTGATACAAATAACAAACAACCGTACATACAATTAGAAGAACGTGGTTTACAATTTGGAGATGGTGTCTATGAAGTAATTCGTATTTATAAAGGAAACATCCACTTATTAGATCCACATTTAACTCGGTTATACCGTTCAATGGATGAAATAGAACTAACACTCGCTTTCTCTAAAGCAGAACTCATTACACTACTTTACAAATTACTCGAAAATAATAACTTGCAGGTAGATGGTACCATCTACCTGCAAGTTTCTCGAGGAGTACAGCATCGTGCGCACACATTCTCTTTTGATGTAACCCCAACGATTTATGCTTATATCTCAAAAAAAGAACGACCCGCTTTATGGATTGAATACGGAATACGTGCCATATCAGAACCTGATACACGTTGGCTCCGCTGTGATATTAAATCCTTAAATCTATTGCCAAATGTATTGGCTGCCACAAAAGCAGAACGCAAAGGATGTAAAGAAGCCCTTCTCGTTCGTAACGGAATAGTTACAGAGGGTAGTCACTCGAACTTTTTTCTTGTAAAAAACGGGATCCTTTATACCCACCCTGCTAATCACCTAATCCTAAATGGGATTATTCGTCAATATATTCTTTCCTTAGCCCATAAACTACAGATTCCTGTTCAAGAAGAATTATTCAGTATTCGTGATGTCTATAATGCTGACGAGTGCTTTTTTACAGGAACAACTGTAGAAGTGCTGCCTATGACACATCTTGATGGAACTGCCATCCAAAATGGGCAAGTTGGGCCAATCACCAAACTACTACAAAAAACATTTGTCCAAAGTTTTTCAACTTCTAATATCTCATTACCTTAAACACGAACATTTTAAATTTCACAATAAAATAATGTATGTATTTTCGTTCAAAATCAAGGTGGAGCATGCACCCTGATTTTTTTTTCGTAATATTTTTGACATATTCAGATTACCGCATAAGCCTTGACAGTAATCGACATGCCTTTTAGAATTTTTAACAGTTGGTAAATATTTCATTACTATATTACAGACAGAAAGGAATCGACAAAACATGAAAAAATATCTTGCCGGTCTTGCGGCAGTGTCTGTAGCAGGAGGAGCAGCCCCGACATTAGATAGCGTTCAAGCTGCACCTGAAAATACACAAAAGCCTGCTACACAAACTGTTCAAGCTGCACCACAAAACAATTCAAACTACACAGTTACTGCTGACGTATTACACGTTCGTTCAGGAGCTAGCACTTCTCACGACATCATCTCTCGCGTATATGAGGGTCAAAAATTAAACGTAATCGGTGAAGAAAACGGTTGGGTTAAAATTAACCATAATGGTAAAACTGGTTACGTTAGTGGACAATTCGTATCAAAAAATGGTGCAACACCAAACGTAAGCACAGGTGGCAAAAACAAAGTTACTGCTGATGTATTGCGTGTTCGCACAAGCCCAAATGCTTCTAGTTCCATTATGGGACGTGTATATGAAGGACAAACATTGCAAGTTATTAGCATAGAAAACGGATGGGTTAAAATTAACCATAACGGCAAAACTGGTTATGTTAGTGGACAATTCGTATCTGGCATTTCTTCAAATGCTGGTTCTTCAAATAACAACAATGTTCAAGCAGCAAGCGGAAACTATACAGTAAATGTATCTTCTCTTCGCGTCCGTACAGGCCCTAGCACTTCTCATACAGTTTTAGGATCTATTCATAAAGGACAAGTTGTACAAGTTGTTGGCGAAGTTCAAGATTGGTTCAAAATTAACTATGCTGGACAAACTGCTTACCTTAGCAAGGACTACGTAACAAAAGGTGGTTCTAGTAACGATGTTGTCCAAGGTAATGATCAACAACAAGAAATCAATAACAACGTAACTGTTCAAACTGGCGGTACTTATGTTGTTAATACAACATCATTACGTGTTCGTACAGGCCCAGCTACATACCACGGTGTACTTGGCGGCGTATTAAACGGTCAAACATTAAACGTAATTGGTGTAGAAAATGGTTGGTACAAAATTAATCATCACGGTAAAACTGGCTATGTAAGCAGCGAATTTGTGAAATTTGTTAAAGGTGGCACAACGACACCGGAACAACCAAACCAGCCTGAGCAACCACAAACCTCTGTTGGTGAATACTACATTAATGCGGCCGCATTAAATGTACGTAGCGGCGAAGGTACAAATTACAGCGTAATCGGTGCTCTTCCACAAGGTCAAAAAGTACAAGTTATTTCTGAACATTATGGATGGAGTAAAATTAACTACAACGGTCGCACTGGCTATGTAGGAACTCGTTTCCTATCTAAAACACCAGTCGGTGGCGCTGTAGACAATAAACCTAACAACAGTAACAATAACAACAACCAAAATAATAATAACAACGCAGGCAACACAAGTGGTGATACATCATCTATTCTTGCATATGCAAAATCAATGCAAGGCGTACCATATGTATGGGGTGGCACTTCTGCTAATGGCGTTGACTGCAGTGGTTACATTTTCCACGTATTTAACAAATTCGGTCACAACGTTAGCCGTCAAACTGTAGCAGGATATTGGAGCAGTCTACCAAAAACTTCAAATCCACAACCAGGCGATTTAATCTATTTCCAAAACACTTATAAGCCAGGTCCTTCTCACATGGGTATCTACCTTGGTGGCGGATCATTTATTCAAGCTGGTGACAACGGAGTTAAAATTGTTTCAATGAATAACTCTTACTGGAGCAGCCACTTCTTAGGATATACAAAAGCACCTTAAGTCATAGTTTCAGAGTCTTCTAGATTACTAGAAGGCTCTTTTTATATAAAGTGAAACTTTAATCAGTGGGGGTTTTACGGGCAGTTGATCTCCCACCTAACCTCTTTGCTTTCACCGCATTTTGAGGTGGGAATATTACTGCCCGTTAATGCGGGATAAATCCTTTTGATTTTTTGCATATAAGTCGCTGCTACGAAGAACAAAAGGTGACCTGCTCTCTTTTTCTCCTTTTGTTTTCAATTCGGCACGAGGCGAAAAAAGGCCCTGGCCGCTTCTATCCATGGCCGGACGCTCTCTCCCTACCTATAAAAGAAAAGTCTTTATCATTTTTTTAATTCGTATTTCTACAAATATGTTTCTCTCCTCTTATTTCATACACTATATTCTATAAAAACAGCTCATAACGTTATAATAATGAATATATCCCCCTAAAAAGCATAACCTATTTCACCTCCATAAGATTGATATGTGTTTTCTTAAGGAATTTTCTTTCTATTAAAATTTTTCAATAGACGTTTGACCTCTGATGTCCGGTGTGATAAGTTACTTAAGATGCTATTTTCGTAGAGTATAGACATCTGTTATATATACTTTTTTACTATGAGAGAGGAGATTTACACTACATGAATGTTTTATGGGGAATTGGCGGCGTGATTGGAATTTTAGCAGTTGCTTTTTTACTATCTTCCAACCGCAAAGCTATTAATTGGCGCACAATTTTAATCGCGCTAGCATTACAAATTACGTTTTCTTTCATCGTGTTACGATGGGATGCCGGAAAAGCTGGCTTAAAAGTTGCTTCTGACGGCGTTCAAGGCTTAATCAATTTTTCTTATGAGGGAATTAAATTCGTCGCTGGTAACTTATTAGATAAAGATGGTCCTTGGGGATTCATTTTTGTCATTCAAGCACTACTTCCAATTGTATTTATTAGTTCATTAGTAGCAATTTTATATTATTTAGGTATTATGCAATGGTTCGTTAGTATCGTTGGTGGTGCATTAAGCAAACTTCTTGGCACTTCTAAAGCAGAAAGTTTAAATGCAGTAACAACTGTTTTCTTAGGACAAACAGAAGCACCAATTTTAATTAAACCGTACTTAGCACGTCTAACCAACAGTGAATTCTTCACGATTATGGTAAGCGGTATGACAGCTGTTGCTGGGTCAGTTCTTGTTGGTTATGCAGCAATGGGAATTCCGCTAGAGCACTTATTAGCAGCAGCAATTATGGCAGCACCATCAAGCCTATTAATTGCAAAACTAATTATGCCAGAAACAGAAAAACCGGATAACAATGTAAAACTTTCTACAGAGCGTGAAGATGCTAACGTTATCGATGCAGCAGCACGCGGAGCTTCTGAAGGAATGCAACTTGTTATTAACGTTGCAGCAATGTTAATGGCGTTCATCGCATTAATCGCTGTATTAAACGGCCTATTAGGATGGGTTGGATCTTGGTTCCATATTAAACTTAGCCTTGATTTAATCTTTGGATATATTCTATCTCCATTTGCTATCTTAATCGGTGTTTCACCAAACGAAGCTGTACAAGCAGCAAGCTTTATCGGACAAAAGCTTGCAATCAACGAATTCGTTGCATATGCAAACTTAGGTCCACACATGGCAGACTTCTCTGATAAAACAAATATGATCTTAACATTTGCAATCTGTGGCTTTGCAAACTTCTCTTCTATCGCAATTCAATTAGGTGTAACAGGGACACTTGCTCCTTCTCGCCGTAAACAAATTGCACAGTTAGGGATTAAAGCAGTAATCGCTGGTACACTAGCGAACTTCTTAAATGCAGCAGTTGCAGGTATGATGTTCTTATAATAAAAATCGAGCTGATCCGAATTTTCGGGTCAGCTTTTTTTATGAATGTATTTCACATACGCCCAGCTCTTTACGTACCTATTTATCAGAAGCCTCTTCCTATACTTACGCGCTAAAAATAAAAAACAAATTATCGGATGGGACAAGACAGTCAGGTTTAAAAAGTAAAAGTGGCAGCGGCTCGTTCAAAATTAAACAAACGTTTGATTAAAAAAATAAGCACAGAGCGCCGTATGCTCTGTGCTTATTTTTACTTTAAATCTATATATCGGACAATACCCCTTAGTCGAAAGTAATTTTCACGTCCATCCCCCAACGAACGATCTACTTTCATTTATATACGAAAAAGTGACTGCTATTTTTGTAAAACCAATTGCTTCTCTTGCTGTTCTTTAGACACTTCAGTCTTTGGTTCCGTGTTTTCTTGGACACTGCGATGTGCCACACGTTTCAAACAAATATGCTTCCACTTTCTTTCGTAACGCTTCATTATTCTAGTTGTCCCCCTTGAATACGCTTAAAAACCATTTGAAATCGCTTACAGGAAATAATATAGCACATATACGCAAAAGTGACAACACATTTCCGACAAATTTTTGACAAAAATATGGATTACTTTTGACAATATATCAGCGGTTCGACACAACTTATCGACCATTCGACAACCTGCGACAACTGCTAATCAACAGGAATTCGCACAACCTACCAAAAAAGAGCTGATTCAAAATCAGCTCTTTCCTTCTATTATTTATGGTGATGACGAACTTCCTTCTGTAATTCTTTAAATAGGGAAGCAGCCATAAAGAAGATAACAAATACAAACGGGAATGCTGCGATAATCGAAGCAGTTTGCAATGCCTCTAATCCACCTACATATAATAAAATCGCTGCCAATGCTGCTTGAACAAGACCCCAAACCAGTTTAATACGATTTGGTGGATTTAAACTACCATTTGTCGTTAACATACCAAGAACAAATGTCGCAGAGTCTGCTGAAGTAATAAAGAATGTTGAAATCAGTAAAATCGCAAGAACAGATAAAGCTGGTCCTATGCTGCCCATATGATCTAACATAGCGAATAATCCAATTTCTGTACCCATCTCTTTAATTTGTCCATAAATATTTGCTCCATCAAACATCTCCATGTGAATACCTGTTCCCCCAAATACAGAGAACCAAAGCGCACCAATAATTGTTGGAACGAGCAACACACCAATAACAAACTCACGAATCGTACGTCCACGTGAAACACGGGCAATGAATGTACCAACGAATGGGGACCATGCAATCCACCATGCCCAGTAAAATATCGTCCATGATTGAATCCATTGGTTACCACCCTCATTTAATGGGCTTAAACGGAAGCTCATACTTGGCAACTCTTGAATGTACGAACCGATTGTAGAAGTAAAGTAATTCATAATAAAGTTCGTTGGACCTGCAAATAATAAGATTGCCATAAGTGCAAAGGCTAAAATAATATTTATATTACTTAAATATTTAATCCCTTTATCTAATCCTGTTTGTGCAGATAACATATATAGGACCGTTACTACCCCAATAATAACTAACTGCGTTGTTAATGAGTTTGGAATAGATGTTAAGTAACTAAGGCCACCTGCAATTTGTTTTGCTCCAAGTCCTAATGAAGTTGCAACACCGAATACTGTCGCAAATACAGCTAATACGTCAAACGTATGTGCGATCCGTCCGTGCTCACCACTCTTAAATAAAGAACCAACTGTTGCACTAATTGTACTTGGTTTCCCTTTTCGGAACGTAAAATAAGCAATACAAAGTGCTACAAGTGCATACAAACCCCATGGATGTAATCCCCAATGGAAGAATGAAAAACGAAGTGCAAGACGTGCACTCTCTTCTGTTGCACTCTCCCCAAATGGCGGTGCGTATAAATGATTTAATGGTTCCGCAACTCCCCAAAAAATCAAACCGATTCCCATGCCGGCACTAAAGAGCATAGCGAACCAGGTCATATAACTATAATCAGGCTTATCATCATCTTTCCCTAAACGGATCGAACCATATTTTGAAAAGATTAAAAAGATAGCTAAACCTAAGAAAACAGAAACAGAAATGATATAGAACCAACCAAATTTACTAACTAATGCAGTTTGAATTGCAGTAGTCACATTTCCTAAATTACCTTTTCCGATTATAGATTCGGGAATAATCCCCCAAATTGTAAATGCAATACATAATGTTAATGAGACAATAAATGTTTTTGTCAGTTTCCTCATAAAATCCCCCTTTTGTAGGTTTCTTTTTTTCGTAAAATGACTCTAATTACGATATGTTAAATCGGATAAAGTGAAATATTTCTTGCGGTGATTTTCTTCCAGCTCTCTAAAATCAGCCTTCACCAATTAGAATTCTTATGGACAGTTCAGCCTCCATATAACCGTTCGGATTATAAAATGGAGATGTTACCGCCAAATCGTGCGAGATAGATGCGGATGGGAGTGTGTTTCCCAAAAAAGGTGTGTTACAGTTGGAAAAAAGCCAAATTTACGGATGGCAGCTCTTTCTTTTTGTAACAATTATGCGGTTGTTTTTGTAAGGATATAGCACTTCTTTGTGAATACACAAACAAATTGTTTATGTTTATATAACTATTTTAGTCACAAATCGACGAATTACTCAAGGATTGTAACCATTTAGTAAACCTACCGTAATAACTGCGTAACATTATTAGCTCAGTTGAAAAACATCCTCTGTGCTATAGGTAATAGAGATATCTATCAAACCTCTTAAAAACACGGAATGAAAACCGCTTTCTATTATTTCTTTCTATATTACAGAGTATTAATGATTTGTTACGAATGGTTTGTAATTGTGTGATTTCCCAAATTCCGAAAAAAACTGTTGCTATAATGAGGACACGAAAACAAACGCAATGGAGGCTATCATGAAAAAATTAATTGGTATAGCAACGGCAGCGGTTTTTGGTCTTGGGATTTTCACTACTTCTGCAAAAGCAGAAACTGTTGTAACAACAGACGTATTAAATGTACGCGAGAACCCAACTACTGAATCACAAGTTGTAGGCAAATTATTAAATGGTCATAAATTAGATGTTACAAATACAGAAAACGGATGGTCAAAAATCAAATTAGATGGTAAAGACGCATTCGTAA
>Ga0207696_1001559_pt1 | contig 12215 bp, 7 predicted proteins | sample KBSS54metaG_FD_184403 | JGI IMG/M metagenome (GOLD analysis project Ga0207696, IMG submission 184403) | Switchgrass rhizosphere microbial communities from Kellogg Biological Station, Michigan, USA - KBS S5-4 metaG (SPAdes) (version 2) | ecosystem: Host-associated > Plants > Roots > Rhizosphere >...
TGGCGCTGGAAAACGGCAACGAGAAGCCTGACGTTATCTATCTGACCGGCGGTAGCGCCCGTTCACCGTTGATCAAAAAAGCGCTGGCGGAACAGCTGCCTGGCATTCCTATTGCGGGTGGTGATGATTTTGGCTCGGTGACCGCCGGACTGGCGCGCTGGGCGAAGGTGATGTTTAGTTAAGCGTAGCTGATTGCTCTCTCCCCTCCTACAGGGAGAGAGAACCCCCATAGCTATAGCCATAGAATTGTCACAGAATTCGAAAGTTTCGAAGCGAGGCCTTCGTCCGGCTGAAAATCGCCGAGATGTTTCCCGGCGGCCGGGGAGAGGCGCATGGATGCGCCGAGAGGGCGCGACTTGCAGGGACGCTGCACCGCGCCCGACCCGAAGCCAAAGGGAATAAATCGAGGGCACCGCCTTGCGGCGATTTTCTTGCCGGGAGCCGGGGTCGCCAGGGTGGTGGCGATTGAGCCACCCTGGCACGTTCACAAGCGCAACTGTTCAGATAAGCAGAAATCATGAAGTGAACGGAACGCACAACAGGCTCGCATATCCCCCTCTCCCCAGCCCCTTCCCTCAAGGGAGAGGAAGGCCGTCGCGCAGATTTTCAATTTTGAGGCTCAATCAGATCTGATTGAAAGAGGCACGATATAGGCATCGGACCGTCCAGGTGTGCCTGCCACCATTCAGACAATTCCAGACAGTCCTTCATATTTCCTCCATTTTTTCGCGGCGTTGCGTGACTAAACTAGTATCATTCCCCGAAGTATTCAGGATGAGAACGTATAACGATGAAAGGCAGTAACACATCACGCTGGGCAATCGCCGCAGGTATCATTGTGGTGGCGCTTGCCGCCGCCTGGTACTGGCACAGTCACTCCTCTGCGAATGAAGCTACAACGCAACAACAGCGTCCCGCTGGCGGTGGGCGTCACGGCATGCGCGGTGGCGCACTGGCCCCTGTGCAAGCGGCCACAGCCGTCAGCAAGTCGGTTCCTCGTTATCTTACTGGCCTCGGTACGATCGTTGCCGCCAACACGGTCACCGTGCGTAGCCGCGTTGACGGTCAACTGATGGCGATTCACTTCCAGGAAGGCCAACAGGTGAAAGCGGGCGATCTGCTGGCAGAGATCGATCCAAGCCAGTTCAAGGTGGCGCTGGCTCAGGCGCAGGGACAGCTCGCAAAAGACAAAGCCACGCTGGCTAACGCTCGCCGCGATCTCGCGCGTTATCAACAGCTGGTGAAAACCAATCTGGTTTCTCGTCAGGAGCTGGATACCCAACAGTCGCTGGTCAGCGAAGCACAGGGCACGATTAAAACGGACGAGGCCGCTGTCGCCAGCGCGCAGCTGCAGCTCGACTGGAGCCGAATCACCGCCCCGATTGACGGACGCGTCGGCCTCAAACAGGTGGATATTGGCAATCAGATTTCAAGCGGCGATACCACGGGTATCGTGGTGATCACCCAAACTCATCCTGTCGATTTGGTCTTTACGCTGCCCGAAAGCGAAATCGCTACCGTCGTACAGGCTCAGAAAACAGGCCAGACGCTGGCAGTCGAAGCATGGGATCGCACCAACAAAGCAAAATTGAGTGATGGCACGCTGCTGAGCCTGGATAACCAGATCGACGCGACGACGGGCACAATCAAGGTGAAAGCGCGCTTTAACAATCAGGATGACGCCCTGTTCCCGAATCAGTTCGTCAACGCGCGCATGCTGGTCGCAACGAAAGAAAACGCGGTGGTGATCCCAACGGCGGCGTTGCAGATGGGTAACGAAGGCAATTTTGTCTGGGTGCTGAACAGCGACAATAAAGTCAGCAAACACCTCGTGAAACCGGGCATTCAGGACAGCCAGACGGTGGTGATCGACGCCGGACTCTCCGCGGGCGACCGCGTGGTGACTGACGGAATCGATCGCCTGACGGAAGGCGCGAAAGTGGAAGTGGTGGACGCACACAGCACCAGCACGGCAAGCGAAAAACCTGCGCGTCGTGAACACGCCAAACAGGGAGCGAACTCCTGATGCAGGTGTTACCACCAAGTTCGACAGGTGGGCCATCGCGCCTGTTTATTATGCGCCCCGTCGCCACCACGCTGTTGATGGTGGCGATCCTGATCGCGGGGATTATCGGCTACCGTTTCCTGCCGGTCTCCGCCCTGCCCGAAGTGGATTACCCGACCATTCAGGTGATCACCCTCTATCCTGGCGCCAGCCCGGACGTGGTGACCTCCGCCATTACCGCGCCCCTTGAGCGCCAGTTCGGCCAGATGTCCGGCTTAAAACAGATGTCGTCGCAAAGCTCCGGTGGCGCGTCTGTGGTGACGCTGCAGTTCCAGCTGACGCTGCCGCTCGACGTCGCCGAGCAAGAGGTCCAGGCCGCGATTAACGCCGCCACCAATCTGCTGCCGTCTGACCTGCCCAATCCGCCGGTCTACAGCAAAGTAAATCCCGCCGATCCGCCGATCATGACGCTCGCCGTCACCTCTTCCGCCATGCCAATGACGCAGGTGGAAGATATGGTCGAAACGCGCGTGGCGCAGAAAATTTCTCAGGTGTCCGGCGTCGGGCTGGTGACGCTCTCCGGCGGGCAGCGCCCGGCCGTACGCGTCAAACTCAACGCCCAGGCGATTGCTGCGCTAGGGCTGACCAGCGAAACCATCCGCACAGCGATCACCAGCGCCAACGTCAACTCGGCGAAAGGCTCGCTGGATGGCCCAACCCGCGCGGTCACGCTCTCTGCGAACGATCAGATGCAGTCCGCCGATGAATATCGCCAGCTGATTGTGGCTTACCAGAACGGTGCGCCGATTCGCCTGGGCGATGTCGCCACCGTTGAGCAAGGGGCAGAAAACCGCTGGCTCGGCGCGTGGGCCAACAAAGAGCAAGCGATCGTGATGAACGTTCAGCGCCAGCCTGGCGCGAATATCATCGACACCGCCGACAGCATCCGTGCAATGCTGCCGCAGCTGATTGAAAGCCTGCCAAAATCGGTAAACGTAAACGTGCTTTCCGATCGCACCACCAATATTCGCGCATCCGTCAGCGACACGCAGTTTGAGCTGATGCTGGCGATAGCGCTGGTGGTTATGATTATCTATGTGTTCCTGCGCAACGTCCCGGCGACGATTATTCCCGCCGTCGCGGTGCCGCTGTCGCTGGTCGGCACTTTCGCGGTAATGGTGTTCCTTGATTTCTCGATCAATAACCTGACGCTTATGGCGCTGACCATCGCCACCGGATTTGTGGTCGATGACGCCATCGTGGTCATCGAAAACATCTCGCGCTATATCGAAAAAGGCGAAAAGCCGCTGGCGGCTGCGCTCAAGGGCGCGGGCGAAATTGGCTTTACCATTATCTCCCTGACCTTCTCGCTGATTGCGGTGCTGATCCCGCTGCTGTTTATGGGCGATATTGTCGGTCGCCTGTTCCGTGAATTTGCGGTGACCCTGGCGGTGGCGATTTTGATTTCCGCTGTGGTGTCGCTGACGCTGACGCCCATGATGTGCGCCCGCATGCTGAGCGCCGAATCGCTGCGCAAACAAAACCGCTTTTCCCGCGCGTCTGAACGCATGTTTGAACGCATTATTGCCGCCTACGGGCGCATGCTGGAAAAAGTGCTTAATCATCCGTGGGCGACGCTAAGCGTGGCGCTCGGGACGCTGGCGCTGAGCGTGATGCTGTGGATTATTATCCCGAAAGGTTTCTTCCCGATTCAGGATAACGGAATTATTCAGGGCACATTGCAGGCACCGCAATCGGTCTCGTTTGCCAGCATGGCGCAGCGTCAGCAGGCGGTGTCGGATGTGATCATGAAAGATCCGGCGGTCGAAAGTCTGACCTCGTTTGTTGGCGTCGACGGCACTAACCCGTCGCTGAACAGCGCACGCCTGCAGATCAATCTTAAACCGTTGGATGACCGTGACGATCGCGTCAATACCGTGATTGAGCGCCTGCAAAACGCCGTTGCCAGGGTGCCGGGCGTTGAGCTGTACCTGCAACCGACGCAGGATCTCACCATCGATACCACGGTGAGCCGCACCCAATATCAATTTACGCTTCAGGCCACCAGCCTGGAGGCACTCAGCACCTGGGTGCCACAACTAGTCGCTAAACTCCAGGAACTGCCGCAACTTTCAGACGTGAGCAGCGACTGGCAGGATAAAGGGCTGGCGGCATACGTGAACGTCAACCGCGACACGGCCAGCCGTCTGGGTATCAGCATGGCGGATGTCGATAACGCGCTGTATAACGCCTTTGGTCAGCGGTTGATCTCGACAATTTACACCCAGGCCAATCAGTATCGCGTGGTGCTGGAACACAACACCGAGCAAACGCCAGGGCTTACGGCGCTGGATACGGTGCGCCTCACCAGCAAAGACGGCGGCATTGTGCCGTTGAGTGCGATTGCAACGGTTGAACAGCGGTTTGCGCCGCTGTCGATTAACCATCTTGATCAGTTCCCGTCGACCACCATTTCGTTCAACGTCCCGAATAACTATTCGCTCGGCGAAGCGGTTGAGTCGATTCTGAACGCAGAAAAAACGCTGAACTTCCCGGCTGATATTCAGACTCAGTTCCAGGGCAGTACGCTGGCGTTCCAGGCCGCACTCGGCAATACCATCTGGCTGATTGTCGCCGCCGTGGTCGCGATGTATATCGTGCTCGGCGTGCTGTATGAAAGCTTTATCCATCCGGTGACAATCCTGTCGACCCTGCCGACCGCAGGCGTTGGCGCGCTGCTGGCGCTGATGATTTCCGGCAGCGAGCTGGACGTGATCGCCATTATCGGCATCATTTTGCTGATCGGTATCGTCAAGAAAAACGCCATCATGATGATCGACTTTGCGCTCGCCGCCGAACGCGAACAGGGCATGGCACCGCGCGACGCGATTTTCCAGGCCTGTTTGCTGCGTTTCCGTCCGATCTTGATGACCACGATGGCGGCGCTGCTGGGCGCGCTGCCGCTGATGCTCAGCACCGGCGTCGGTGCCGAACTGCGCCGCCCCTTAGGGATTGGCATGGTGGGTGGCCTGCTGGTGAGCCAGGTATTGACGCTGTTCACAACACCGGTGATTTATCTGCTGTTTGACAGCCTGGCGCTGAAGATGAAAGCGCGTTTCCCAAAACGTGAAGAGGAGGCGTAAGTGAAGTTTTTCGCCCTCTTCATCTACCGCCCGGTCGCAACGATTTTGATTGCGCTCGCCATCACGCTGTGCGGCGTGCTCGGCTTCCGGCTGCTGCCGGTGGCACCGCTGCCGCAGGTGGATTTCCCGGTAATCATGATCAGCGCCTCGCTGCCGGGCGCTTCACCGGAGACCATGGCCTCGTCAGTGGCCACCCCGCTGGAGCGCTCGCTTGGGCGCATTGCGGGGGTCAACGAAATGACCTCCAGCAGTTCGCTGGGCAGTACGCGCATTATTCTGGAGTTCAATTTTAATCGCGATATCAACGGTGCGGCACGTGACGTACAGGCAGCGATTAACGCCGCGCAAAGCCTGTTGCCAAGCGGGATGCCGAGTCGTCCAACCTATCGCAAAGCTAACCCGTCCGATGCGCCGATCATGATTTTGACGCTCACGTCGGACACCTATTCTCAGGGGGAGCTGTACGATTTCGCCTCCACCCAGCTGGCACAAACGATCGCCCAGATTGACGGTGTGGGCGACGTAGACGTCGGCGGCAGTTCCCTGCCCGCCGTGCGCGTGGGATTAAACCCGGAAGCGCTGTTTAATCAAGGCGTGTCCCTTGACGACGTGCGAAGCGCCATCAGCAATGCCAACGTGCGTAAACCGCAGGGGGCGATTGAGGACAGCAGCCACCGCTGGCAAATCCAGACCAACGACGAACTCAAAACCGCCGCCGAATATCAGCCGCTAATTATTCACTACAACAATGGTGCAGCGGTGCGTTTGAGCGACGTGGCGAGCGTCACCGATTCCGTCCAGGACGTGCGTAACGCCGGGATGACCAACGCCAAACCGGCCATTTTGCTGATGATCCGCAAGCTGCCGGAAGCCAATATTATACAGACGGTGAATAGCATTCGTGCCCGTCTGCCGGAACTGCAGGAGACGATTCCTGCGGCCATTGATCTGCAAATCGCGCAGGACCGCTCGCCGACGATTCGCGCCTCGCTGGAAGAGGTCGAACAGACGCTGGTGATTTCCATTGCGCTGGTGATCCTGGTGGTGTTCCTGTTCCTGCGCTCCGGACGTGCCACGCTGATCCCTGCCGTGGCGGTTCCCGTCTCGCTGATCGGCACGTTCGCCGCCATGTATCTGTGCGATTTCAGCCTCAATAATCTGTCGCTGATGGCGCTGACCATCGCCACCGGATTTGTCGTCGATGACGCCATCGTGGTACTGGAAAACATTTCGCGCCATTTGGAAGCCGGCATGAAGCCGCTGCAAGCCTCTTTGCAGGGCACGCGTGAAGTGGGCTTTACGGTGCTCTCCATGAGCGTGTCGCTGGTGGCGGTTTTCCTGCCGCTGCTGTTGATCGGCGGGCTACCGGGACGCTTATTACGGGAGTTTGCCGTGACGCTCTCGGTGGCGATTGGCATTTCGCTGGTGATTTCGCTGACCCTCACGCCGATGATGTGCGGCTGGATGCTCAAACGCAGTAAGCCCCATTCACAGCCGCGCAAAAAAGGCTTTGGCCGCGTGCTGGTGGCGATGCAGGAAGGCTACGGCACATCGCTGAAATGGGTGCTGAACCATACGCGGATTGTGGGGCTGGTGCTGGTAGGGACTATTGCGCTGAACGTCTGGATGTACATCACCATTCCCAAAACGTTCTTCCCGGAACAGGACACCGGCGTGCTGATGGGGGGGATTCAGGCGGATCAGAGCATTTCGTTCCAGGCGATGCGCGTGAAGCTCCAGGATTTTATGAAGATTATTCGCGAAGACCCGGCGGTAGATAACGTCACCGGTTTTACCGGCGGTTCGCGGGTGAACAGCGGGATGATGTTTATTACCCTGAAGGCGCGCGGGGAGCGTAACGAAACGGCCCAGCAGGTGATTGACCGCCTGCGTGGCAAGCTGGCTAAAGAGCCGGGCGCGAACCTGTTTTTGATGGCCGTTCAGGATATCCGCGTGGGCGGACGTCAGTCGAACGCCAGCTATCAGTACACGCTGCTGTCCGACGACCTGGCGGCGCTGCGCGAATGGGAGCCCAAAATCCGCAAAGCGCTGGCGGCATTGCCTGAGCTGGCAGACGTAAACTCCGACCAACAGGACAACGGCGCGGAGATGAACCTGACCTACGATCGCGAAACCATGTCGCGGTTGGGGATTGACGTTGCAGCTGCCAATAGCCTGCTGAATAACGCGTTTGGTCAGCGGCAGATCTCCACGATTTACCAGCCGATGAACCAGTACAAAGTGGTGATGGAAGTCGATCCGCGCTACACCCAGGATATCAGCGCGCTGGATAAAATGTACGTCATTAACAACGACGGAAAATCGATCCCACTGTCCTATTTTGCCAGTTGGCAACCGGCCAATGCGCCGCTGTCGGTAAACCATCAGGGGCTGTCTGCCGCCTCGACAATTTCGTTTAACCTGCCGACCGGCTCGTCATTATCCGCAGCCAGCGACGCGATTAATCGCACCATGACTCAGCTTGGCGTGCCGTCCACCGTGCGCGGCAGTTTTGCAGGCACCGCACAGGTGTTCCAGGACACCATGAATTCGCAGGTGATTTTAATTCTGGCGGCCATTGCGACAGTCTATATCGTGCTGGGCATTCTGTATGAAAGCTACGTGCATCCGCTGACGATCCTCTCCACCCTGCCGTCAGCGGGCGTGGGAGCGCTGCTGGCGCTGGAATTGTTCGATGCGCCCTTTAGCCTCATCGCGCTTATCGGGATCATGCTATTAATAGGTATCGTGAAGAAAAACGCGATCATGATGGTGGATTTCGCCCTCGACGCGCAGCGCAACGGCAATATGTCGCCTCAGGACGCCATCTTCCAGGCCTGCATTCTGCGTTTTCGCCCGATCATGATGACCACGCTGGCCGCCCTGTTTGGCGCGCTGCCGTTGGTGATTTCCAGCGGTGACGGCTCTGAGCTGCGCCAGCCGCTGGGGATCACTATCGTGGGCGGGCTGGTGATGAGTCAGCTGTTAACCCTCTATACAACGCCGGTGGTGTATCTGTTCTTCGACCGCTTGCGAGTACGTTTTTCGCGTAAAAACAGAACGACGGTAACCGAGTAAATGACCGATCTCCCCAACAACGTGCGCTGGCAATTGTGGATTGTCGCCTTCGGCTTTTTTATGCAGTCGCTGGATACGACTATCGTCAATACCGCCCTCCCCTCGATGGCGAAAAGCCTTGGGGAAAGTCCGCTGCATATGCACATGGTGATTGTCTCCTACGTGCTGACTGTGGCCGTGATGCTGCCTGCGAGCGGCTGGATGGCGGACAAAATCGGCGTACGAAATATCTTTTTCGCCGCCATCGTCCTGTTTACCCTCGGCTCGTTGTTTTGCGCCCAGGCCGATACGCTGAATGAGCTGGTGATGTCGCGCGTGTTACAGGGCGTCGGCGGTGCGATGATGGTGCCCGTCGGGCGACTGACGGTGATGAAAATCGTCCCACGCGCGCAGTACATGGCGGCAATGACGTTCGTCACCTTGCCTGGACAGGTCGGTCCGTTGCTCGGCCCGGCGCTGGGCGGGATTCTGGTCGAATATGCGTCCTGGCACTGGATATTCCTGATAAACCTGCCGGTCGGTATTGTCGGCGCGATTGCCACGTTATGGTTGATGCCAAACTACACAATGCAGACGCGGCGCTTTGATATTTTCGGCTTCGTGCTGCTGGCAGCAGGGATGGCGACGCTCACGCTGGCGCTCGACGGGCAAAAAGGGTTAGGCATCTCCACGCTCACGCTGTGCCTGCTGATCGTTATCGGGATTACCGCCATCCTCTGGTATCTGTGGCATGCGCGTGACAATGACCGTGCGCTGTTCAGCCTGGCACTTTTCCGTAACACCACCTATCGGATTGGGTTGCTTGGGAGCTTCGTCGGACGCCTCGGCAGTGGAATGCTGCCGTTTATGACGCCCGTATTCCTGCAAATTGGGCTGGGTTTTTCACCGTTCCACGCCGGTTTGATGATGATCCCGATGGTGCTGGGCAGTATGGGGATGAAGCGCATCGTGGTCCAGGTAGTGAATTATTTTGGCTATCGCCGAGTGCTGGTTGCCTCCACGCTTGCGCTGGCGCTGATAAGCCTGGTGTTTATGGCCGTAGCGCTCATGGGTTGGTACTACGTTTTGCCGCTGGTGCTGTTCTTCCAGGGGATGATCAACTCGACGCGCTTCTCGTCAATGAACACGCTGACGCTGAAAGATTTGCCCGATGAACTCGCGAGCAGCGGCAACAGCCTGCTGTCGATGATCATGCAGCTTTCGATGAGCGTGGGCGTCACCGTCGCGGGTTTGCTGCTCGGAATGTATGGTCAGCAACATCTGAGCGCCGACACGGCCGGCGCCCATCACGTCTTCCTGTACACCTATCTGAGCATGGCGGTGATTATCGCCCTGCCCGCGTTGATTTTCGCCCGGGTGCCGAATGATACCAGCAAGAACGTCGTCATCGGCCGACGCAAAAGGAGTGAACGATGAAATTCTGGCGTCCCGGTATTACTGGCAAACTGTTTCTGGCGATTTTCGCCACCTGCATCGTCCTGCTGATCACCATGCATTGGGCGGTACGCATCAGCTTTGAGCGCGGCTTTATTGACTACATTAAACGCGGTAACGAGCAGCGATTGCAGGGGTTGAGCGATGCCCTGGCCGATCAGTATGCCCTGCACGGTAACTGGCGCTTTTTACGCAATAACGACCGTTTTGTTTTCCAGATTTTGCGCTCGCTTGAGCACGATAACGACGACGATCGTCCCGGCCCGGGCATGCCGCCGCACGGCTGGCGCACGCAGTTTTGGGTTATCGATCAGGATAAACACGTGCTGGTTGGCCCACGCGCCCCGGTTCCGCCTGACGGCACAAAGCGCTCGATTACCTTTAACGGCGCGCCCGTTGGCTGGGTGATTGCATCGCCCGTCGAACGGTTAACGCGCAATACCGATATCAATTTTGACCGCCAGCAGCGCCAGACCAGCTGGCTGATTGTCGCCCTTTCCACGCTGCTCGCCGCGCTGGCGACGTTCCCGCTGGCGCGCGGTCTTCTGGCCCCGGTGAAACGACTCGTGGAAGGCACGCACAAGCTGGCGGCGGGCGATTTCTCAACTCGCGTGGATACGCGAAGCCAGGACGAGATCGGCAAACTGGCCCAGGATTTTAACCAGCTCGCCAGCACTCTGGAGAAAAACCAGCAGATGCGCCGCGACTTTATGGCCGATATTTCCCACGAACTGCGTACCCCGCTGGCCGTATTGCGCGGAGAACTGGAGGCGATTCAGGACGGCGTGCGTCAGTTTACGCCGGAATCTGTGACGTCGTTGCAGGCGGAAGTGGGTACGCTCACCAAGCTGGTGAACGATTTGCACCAACTGTCGATGTCCGACGAAGGCGCGCTGGCCTATCAAAAATCACCGGTGGACGTGATCAATATTCTGGAAGTCACCACCGGTGCGTTCCGCGAACGCTTCGCCAGCCGCAACCTGAACATCGACCTGTCGCTGCCGGATAGCGCTGTCGTATTTGGTGACCCTGACAGGCTGATGCAGCTGTTCAATAATCTGCTCGAAAACAGCCTGCGCTACACCGACAGCGGCGGCGCGCTGCATATTTCCGGCGCGCTGAATGACAGGTCTTTCGCGCTGACCTTCGCGGACACCGCGCCCGGCGTGCAAGACGCGCAGCTGGAAAAACTGTTCGAGCGTTTTTATCGCACAGAAGGTTCCCGCAATCGCGCCAGCGGCGGGTCCGGTTTAGGGCTGGCGATTTGCGTTAACATCGTTGAAGCTCACGGCGGCTCGATTCGCGCGGCCCATTCGCCTTTTGGCGGGGTTAGCATTACAGTAGAGTTACCGCTGGAACGGGATTTATCGAGAGAAGTATGACTGAGTTACCCATTGACGAAAACACGCCACGCATTTTGATCGTGGAGGACGAGCCTAAGCTTGGGCAACTGTTAATCGACTATTTGCGTGCGGCAGGCTATGCCCCGTCGCTTATCAGCCATGGCGATCAGGTTTTACCGTATGTCCGCCAGACGCCGCCCCATCTTATCCTGCTGGATTTGATGCTGCCCGGCACCGATGGCCTGACGCTATGTCGTGAGATCCGCCGTTTTTCCGAAGTGCCGATTGTGATGGTGACCGCCAAAATCGAAGAGATCGATCGCCTGCTGGGGCTGGAAATTGGTGCGGATGATTACATCTGTAAGCCGTACAGTCCGCGTGAAGTGGTGGCGCGCGTTAAAACAATTTTGCGCCGCTGCAAGCCGCAGCGTGAACTTCAGGTGCTGGATGCCGAAAGCCCGCTGATTGTCGATGAAAGTCGCTTCCAGGCCAGCTGGCGCAGCAAATTGTTAGATCTGACGCCTGCGGAGTTTAGGCTGTTAAAAACGCTGTCGCACGAACCGGGAAAAGTGTTCTCCCGCGAACAGCTGTTGAACCAGCTGTATGACGATTACCGCGTGGTCACCGACCGTACCATCGACAGCCATATCAAAAACCTGCGTCGTAAACTCGAAGCACTCGACGCTGACCAGTCGTTTATTCGTGCCGTGTATGGCGTGGGGTATCGATGGGAAGCGGATGCATGCAGGATCGCCTGACTGATGATTCCTCAAACCCGCCGTCTGGCGGGTTTTGTGTCTCTGGATAATGAGGTTTTATCCAAAATATTTATAAATGCGGCATCGCCACACAGAGCGCGGCGTGAGTCGTTAGGGTGTCTCGTGGTAAACCGCTTCAATGTTGTAGCCATCTGGATCAAGAACAAAGGCGGCGTAATACCCGGGATGATACTGCGGCCTGTATCCCGGCGCGCCGTTATCTTTCCCCCCCACGTCGAGGCCAGCACGGTGGAAGGCATCAACCTGTTCTTTGCTTTTTGCGCTAAAGGCCAGATGCATCCGGGGGGTCGAAGGTGTGCCTTGCGTTATCCAGAAACCGCCTCCCGGATCGGCCCCTTCGTCCGATTGGGCGGGACCAAAACCTACCGCGGCTTCCGGGATTTCATGCCGGATAACATGGCCCAGGCTCGCCAGAATGCGCGTGTAAAACCGT
>Ga0207696_1001571_pt1 | contig 12132 bp, 19 predicted proteins | sample KBSS54metaG_FD_184403 | JGI IMG/M metagenome (GOLD analysis project Ga0207696, IMG submission 184403) | Switchgrass rhizosphere microbial communities from Kellogg Biological Station, Michigan, USA - KBS S5-4 metaG (SPAdes) (version 2) | ecosystem: Host-associated > Plants > Roots > Rhizosphere >...
AGCAAACGAGAACCAACTGAAGTTACGCTGTTCAATGCCGTTTGCGCGGCTGTTTTAGCAGCGATGTTACGTGTCAGTGAAGCCTGCGCTGCGGCCAGCCTCTTTTCAGCAAGTGTCTGGGCATCTGCGTTTTTTGCAGCTATAACAGCCTGCTGTGCCCGGTACACAGTTGCTCGTGCCCGTGATGTCGCTATCTGCGTACCTCTTAACTTCGCCGCGGCAAGAGAGACTTCATTCTTTTGCGCTTCGATTAGTTTTCCGGTCGCTGTACCAACTGATGTTGCGTAATTCCCAAAATATCGCGCAACGCCCAGCCCGGTAAGTACGCCGGTTACGTTTGCTACAGTATCGAGATTGTCGGCAAGCTTGCCTATAGCATCAGACGTAACCTGGGTGGCACCATAAGCATTGTTTGTTTCACCAATATACTTCTTCCAATGGTTCGACAGTTTTGTAATGGCGTCACCGACCGTCGTCGGCATATCTTCCGCGAGACGTGCGTTACGTTGCTGCGCGGAAATTACAGCGTCGGAAAATGTCTGCATCGACAACTTGCCTTCTCTGGCAAGCTTTTTAACAGCCGTTTCAGTGATGTCCAAGTGGCGGGCCACGTCGCCAATCACCGTCGGCATGACCTCCATAACCGTATTCCATTCATTGCCGGACACCTTCCCAACTACCATCGATTTCGACAGGGCATTAATGGCGCGAGCACCCTTTTCAGCGCTGGCCGCATTGATGGTCAGAGCGGACGAAATCGAGTCGATAAAATCAATCGTCGATTCTGTCGAATAACCCAGTTCTTTCATCGCCGTGGCGCTGCGGATGAAAAGTTCCCCTTGCTCTTCAATTGGTTTGTAGGTGCGGTCACTGATTTCCATCAATCGCGACTGAACACGGTTATATTCGTCAGCGGAATCCGTCGCCATTTTGATGCGTGATGATAGCTGCCCCCAGTTATCAGCCGCCGTAATTAATGACGTGACCGTAAACGCACCAGCAATTGCTCCCGTAAATCCGGCAGCAATCATTTTTGTACTGGCTAACTGATTGTTTAAATCGGCAATCGCGCGCTGGCTTTCTCTTGCAGCCGCTGCAGCCTGGCGTCCACCATTCTGCATGGTTTTGTAGTAGTCCTTCCCCATGCGAGATGCGCGTGAAATTTCTGACTGAAACGACTGTGAGTTTGCGGATATTTTAATTATCAACTCTCGCAGATTGGCCATTTACTATCTCACATAAAAAAACCGCCGAAGCGGTTTTTTGTTAATTATCGGCAGAATAATTTATATTTTTCATACTCTGCCCCCTCTAACTCATTAACAATTGTGACTGGTCCGTTCGTTTTTACCTTCCCTTTGTATAGTTCCAGATAAACATAAAATTTCTTTTTACCCGTATATCCGCCGTAGGAATTCTTTGCATTAACTGTGCCGCAAACATAGCCATCATTTTCTCCAGATGAATGAAAAAATGATTCAAACTTAGCGCTTTCAGGATCTTTAAGGGTCTCTTTGACAAGTGATTCTCCAGCCCGGATAAATTCATCTAAAGACGGTTTACATGCACTTATGGCTAATACTGCAACAACAGAAATAAATACCTTTTTCATAATCATTCCCTCTTATAGATTTGGCTAATGCTAAATCATAACAAGGATATATGTCACTGAGCTGCTGCCATTAATGCGCTCTCAAGCCCTGCAAACGGATCGCGTTCTCCTTCTGCGGCCTGCTCGCCCCCCCACTTCAGAAGTGCTTCATCAATGCCAATCTTAACCCCCTGCGAACCGTAAATCGCTGATACCAGTTGCGCGTTTCTTATGTCAGATCTGACCTCGCTGACTGGGCTTTCACGGTCAAACTCTGCCCACATCAGTAACTCACTAACTGTCATTGACTGTCGCAATTCTGAAAGAGTGCGCCCCATTCGAAGCGCTAACTCCATCAGAAACCGCATACCAGGGGACGCTACTTTTTTTTGGTGTCCTCGGCACCGGTTATCAGATCAAGCGCCAGACGCACAATGCGGGAATGAACCGGACCGTAAACGGCTTCCACTTTTGGGATATCATCTGCGGTAAATACCGGCTTATGGTCTTCGTCACATACCACATCAACAAATAGCGTGACATCGGCGGCGAGGTTGCGCTTCATTCGCTCGGATACCGACAGTTCCACATCGCCATCGTTTTTTACAATGTCCTGCCAGCGTATCCATGCTTCTGCCGACGGCTCACGAAGAACGATTTTAGCTCCTTCCCATTCCGGGACTGTAACAGTGGTATAACGAAAACCCGCCAGCGGAGCCAGGACTAATGACTTGATACTTTTCTTCGACATAAATAATTATTCGCCGGTTTCCCGGCGCTCCGTTATTCGATGGTGACGGTACAGGCGGCTGAAATCACCATATTTGCAGGCGTGGCTGAATCGGAAACCTGACAGGTGTACACCCCGGCATCACCCGCCACCGCACTCGATTTATTGAAGGTTGCCGCCGTCTGGCCAGATACTGCTGTACTGCCTTTCATCCACTTATAGGCATAGGGAGCTATGCCTCCCAGTACTTCAACAGACATTGTTAGCGCCCCGCCAGTGGTCGCTGATTTGGTCGGAGGCAAATCGGTGTTTATTACCAGCGGGAGGGCGGCGTTAATGTACGTTGGTTTGCCTTTCAGGCGCAGAGAGAAGGTCGCGGCCACAACGCCGTTAGTACCGGTAGACCACGTGTGTTGACGAACTTCCGACAAAAACATAAAACCGTTTCCGCTCGGAAAAATGATTTTGAAACCGTAAGTGGTGTCATCATCGTATGCACTTCGCAAGGCATCCTGTGCCTGGTTGCGGTAGAAGTTACCGGACAGGGCGATTTCAGACGGTGACGGAAGGCCGTTTATGTTTTCCTGCTCAACGCTGCACAGCGTGGTGACATCGATGTCCTGTTTCTGACCGCCTGTAAAATTGGCCTCTTTCAGCGCACAGGACAAACTCAGATACTCAGCGGTTTCAACTGTCGCAGCGGTGACCGGTACAGCAGAAATCAGGATCTGCGTGTTTTGCGATTTTTCGTATAGTGCTGCCATTTATTTACTCCGGAAATAAAAAAGCCACCCGAAGGTGGCGTGAGTTGAGAGGTATTAATGATTAGTGCCAAATCTGCACTTCGAGCGTAGCCCGGTAAAGTTTCGTGTCCTGTTCGTAACCACCGGTTCGGTTAATGTTGACCGGTGCCAGCGGTTTTAATGCCTGCTGCGCCTGCATGCGAATAGATGCGGCCTCATCGATGGTTTTCGAATAAACATCAACCTGAACGGTTAGCACCGATTCGGCCTGTCCGCATAACACATCGCTGTCGACATGAGTCACCAGCGAAAACACCAGCCACGGCGGGGATACTGCCGGTTCGCCCTGGGCGTTGAGTTTGACCACATACGGGTAAACGCGGCCCCCGGCGAGCAACTTTAATAGCGGGAAAATGTCGGCTTCGCTCATCGTGATAACGCCTCGTCTATGGCACGGTTTGCAGCATCGAACGCGACCTGTGCGGCCTCCTCCTGTTTCACGTCATATGCCGGGCGAATAAACGGCACCGGGGCCATTTTCGATGTACCCAGTTCTAAAAACCGCCAGTAAAACGGGCGATTTTTTCCGCTGCGAATATGCACGCCGGAGGATATGCCGCCATCCCGATCGCGTTTTGTCACCACAACGATATTCCGTTTAAGTTTGCCGGTCTGCTCAGACGCACGCGCCTCAACCTCATCACGAATAACTCCTGCAGCGGCGCGAGTTGCATTTCGCAGCACACCCCGGCTTTCCGCTTTGCTGAGTGAGGCCAGTTCGCTGGACAGGTCCAGCAGGTCAGAGAAATCCAGTCCATAATCAATCACTGATCACCCCCTGTTTACACATTATTTCCAGCCGGGTTGATTTTGGGTCCGGGATGGGCGTCCCGGTAATCTCCAGCAGCGCACCTGCGAACGGCCCGTTAATGACGTGCAGACGTGAGGCGGCTGTAACATCCCGGCGATAGCGCATCCAGACACGGATCGTTGATTCTGCTAACTCAGCCCCGGCTGTGAGTAGCTCCCGCCCTGACACTCCTTTAACCTCGGCCCAGACGGTCGCGCCGTCTGCCCAGTTTTCTGTTTCCTGCCCGGACGGTAAGGTTTGCGTGACAAAATTCTGGATGGTGACGCGGTGCCGGAGTCGTCCTGCCTGCATAGTTCCCCCTACGTCCCGGAAATGTTGCGATAGTCGCGTAAAAGAAGGAAGAATGAAGCCGGAATCGTGTTAGATTGCTCCCGGTTTTCATACCACAGGCCGACAAGCTGCAGGATGGATAGCTTAATAAGGTCGTTCATAGCCAGACCTGAATCATCATCTTCCGGTACGTCCTTATCGTAGATTTTCCGGTTAAGATAAATCTCTGCTTTTATACGGGCCGCCGAAACATACATCCTCAGCAAATCGGCTTCACCGGGCGTCGGTTCATCAATCCGGCACTGTACATACAGCTCATCAAGCGAGGGGATCATGTCGGCCATAAATCACTCCTCTATTTTTTGCCTTTTTTAGGCGGTTGCTCTGACTCATCGTCTGATGGTCCCGAATCCGTTGTAAGAATACCAAGCTGTCCGGCAATCTCCACTGCCCGTGGCGGAAGCTCAGGGTGCTCTCCTGCGGGGATGGTCTCAACGTGACAACCATCCGGTGACCACCTGAGTGATTCTGAGAGTAAAAACATGCTGACCTCCATTAGAAAAGGGGCCGAAGCCCCCTTGATTATTCCCCGGTACCAATTTTCAGCAGTTTGATAGCCTGTGAATCCACCAGCATTCCGCCGGTGCGCTTGGTGGTGTAGAAGCCCACAAAAGGCTTGTTGGTGTACGGATCGCGAAGAATGCGAGTACCGATACGGTCAACGATGGTGTAACCACGCCTGAAGTTACCGAACGCAATGGCTTTAGCATCCGCCGCAATATCCGGCATCTGCTCATTTTCCGCCACACCATAACCAACCAGAGATGAAGGCTGACCCAGTTCCAGACCTGGACGCCACAGGTAGTTGCCTTCTGAATCTTTCAGGATTCGGATAGCAAACAGGCTATTGTTGTTCATCATGAACTTCGCGCCATTGCGATGCACTTTACGCAGCGTGTAGACCAGTTTGATGATCGTCTCAGCCGTTACACCCGCCGCAGCGCCAGAGAGAATGTGCTGGAGAGTACCAAATGCACGAGTCTTGTCCGGATCAAGCGTGGAGGCGTATGCCAGAAAACCTTTCGGCTTCTTCATCCCGTTCCCGCTGGTAAAGGCGATTTCTTCCTGCTCAGCAAACTCAATGGCCAGTTCTCTGTTGATCCAGCCTTCGACGTTGAAAAAGGCATCATCCAGCATGGTTTGAGTCGCCTGCGGGTTACCGTAAATTTCCCCCATGAACGGCTCAATCTGACCGAGCTTAGACGCATCGGTTTCCGGGCGGGCATCCGTTTCACCAACCCATCCCGAAGCCGTACCGCCGAGATTAACCAGTTTTTTATAGTTAGCCCCGCCGACTGTAATGGTTGTCGCCTCCTGGCGCATCACCACTTCATCTTTCAGAAGATTAAGGATCGTGCGATCCAGTTCTTCCGGCACGGCATAGCCACCATCTTCATCCACACCAACCTGCAGAGCTTTGCGCTCAAGTTCGCGAAGCCCGTCATCTTTACCTTTACGCATGAAGCCAATGAAGGCGGTTTTATGCTCGCTTGCGGCTTTGCTCTGAGGACCACCTGCTGGACGTTTAACCTGCTTCAGTTCCTCTTCCAGCGCAGATTTAAGCTCATCCAGTTCAGACAGCTTGCCGTTTAAGGTTTCAACCTCCCCCGCCAGCTTGCCCTTTTCATGTTCAACCGCTTCCAGGCGCTTATCGTTCTTTTCTTTGAACGCATCAAACTTCGCCTGCAGTTCCTGCGCGACCTGCTCTACGTCTTTAACGTCAACTGACATAATTAACTCCTGATTAAAATTTGATGTTTTTCAGTGCATCCAGTGCGGTACTCACTTCATCAACATCACGCTGTGAAAGTGAGCTATAACCCCCGGCCATGAATGCTTTAGCCTGGGTGCGTGAGAGCCCAACATCGCGCAGGACTCGTTCAATACTTTTTTGAGAAGGGATTTCTCCGCGTGAAAATGCGCTTTTGACATCACTTACACGCGCTTCATCGTTCGACGGAAACGTTACGAGGCTGACTTCCCACAGGTCGATCTCTTTGAGAAGGAACACGCCCTTAACACTGTCGTACTCCCAGTCTTTCAGCATGTAACCAATAGAAAGGCCGGTTAAAGAACCGGCCTTCATGTGGGCGTGTGCGCGTTTCGAAAGAGGATCGTCATCAATGAGTAACCGGCCTTTAACATAAAGGCCAACCTCATCCTCTTTCATCTCAGTGTAAATACCGATGGGTTCATCCATACGGTGCTGCCAGAGTAATGCAGGGAGAGCATTCTTTTCTTTCCATGCCTGAAGGGAGGCCGAAAAAGCGCCTGGCATGACAACATCATCGTAGCTGTCCTTTACGCCAAAAACAGAGCCATAGCCTTCAAACTCCCCGCTGTCGCTGACAGACTTTAGCTGTAGCGGAATGTCCAGCCGCTGTTTAGTCATCGGCATTATGTTGTTCCTCGGTTGTTTTGTTCTTGCTGCTGTCTGACGGCTTCGTCGTCATGTTCATTGGCGTAAGGTAAATATCTCCGCCTGCACGTGGGTTAAGTTCTTCAAGTTCCCGGCAGTCATTTGGTGAGTAAATCCCCCAGTTAATGCCTGTTGAATACGCCTCAAATCGCGACTTCATATCCCCACGCAGTAATGCGCCGGCATTGAATTTTGCGTAGTACACGCCCTGCTTTGATTCCTTCACCAGCCCGATGTTGATTCGCTGCTCAATGCGGGTCATATACGGAACGAGTGAATAATTGATAAACCCCATGCCGAGGTTTTCAATATTGTTAAACGTCGAGCGGTCAGTGTTCTGCACCATGTGCATCGGCACCCGGAACAGGCGGCATATTTCCTCCAGTTGGAATTTCCTGGTCTCAAGAAACTGACTGTCTTCCGCATTGAGCGCCATCGACTTCCAGTCGAGCCCCATTTCGAGAATCATTGGTCGGTGCGCGTTGCTCAGCCCGAGATGACGATCCTCAAAATCTTTTTTCAGCCTTGCGTAAGCAGCGTCAGTGAGCGTTTGTTCAGTACGGAGTACGCCGGAGGTAACCGCGCCATTTGAGAACAGCCGCGCCCCATGTTCCTCTGTTGCCATTCCGAGAGATATTGCTTCTCTTGCATAGGCTATAGGGTTCAGTCCCACCAGCCCGTCAAAGGTAAGCGTCCTGACATGCCAGATATCATCCTGCCCAAGCACATCTGTTGAGCCTTCGGGGAATGTTACCTGGTAAACAGGCTGCCACTGGCTGTTAAGCTTTGGTTCAACACACCCAGGATCAATGGGAAGAAGCTCCACCACCTCGCCAAGCGCTTTTACTTTGTAGGCGTAAAAATTACCGCGAAGACAAAGACAGACAATGACCAACTCCCAGAACTCCTGGGGGGTCATGTAATCATTTGGCTTCATCGTCAGTAATTTATGCAGCCTTTCGGAAGTCGCTTTTTGTTTGCTGTTTCCGGTTACCTTGTACAGGTTACAGGGCAGCATGCCCATCGACTCAGCAAGAACCCGGATACAACCGAAAACCGCTGTAAGCCGCATGGCTTTCTGGCTGCTTACCCTTTTTCCTGTATAGGTGTCGTAAGTCATACCCACTGCTTCAGCGAGTTCTGCCGGAGTAGTGACAGGGGTATCACTTTTTTTGAACATTCCGGGGAAAAACATCAGTCAGTCCCTCCTCGCAATGTCTTCCCGGCCAGCGAAAGCGTGCGGGAAACCAGCCATGACCAGATAAGGCAAAGCATACCGGCACTGATTAATCCTCCTGGCGGATAAATCATCCATACACCAAACGAAAGCAAAATAGCGCCCATCACCCCGATCAGCGGGGCGAGAATCATCAGGATCATAACTGCCTCTTTATAATGAACGGACGCCGTAACTTTCCAGATGGTCAGAGAGGCTGTCCTGTTGTTCGCCGCCGTTTACAAGCATGCGGCTCATTGCGGTAAACAAGGCGGCAGGCCCGTCTATTTTCGCTTCTGGCGTGGATTTGTTCGGAAAGATATTGTCGTTTTTGTCAGGCTTGACGGTGACGTTAGACATCATCCAGTTCATAACTGGATGATTACTGTGATGAAAACGCCCGCCGTAGACCAGAGACTCCACCTCTTTCATTGACTCAGAAAAGTTTCTGACCGTTTGAGGAACCTCCACCAGCGGTACCCCCTCTTCTGCCAGAGCCAGGCTAAACTGCGTTGCGCTCCACGGATCGAACCCGGTTTCCTTCAGGTTTTCGCCGCTAATCCATTCCAGAAAATCAGTTTTAATCTGCGCGTGATCGATAACATCACCATCGGTCAGTTCCAGCTTCCCAAGTTCTGCCCATTTGCGATACATCTGCGCCATTTGAGCAGAACATTTTTCCAGCCGCCCTTCGGGTAACCAGAACTTAAAGTCTGCGTGCGCGTGACCGTTGTCTGCCCGCCAGAGTTTTACTGCTGCGCAAATATCAATCTTGTGGGCCAGATCCACGCCAGCCCACATCGGGTAGGTTTTCAGCTCATGACGGGGTGCTATGAACTCACATTTTTCCCACTTGATCATGTCCATCCAGGCTGACTCAGCGGTCACCCAGATATTCATGTGTTTGGTGAAAAAGTTAACCCTGGCGGAAACCTGTTCTTTAGCCTTCTTTGCCAGGCGGCGAAGATCATCCCAGCGCTTACAGATACCCAGCCCGGGGTTAGCCTTTTGCCAGACCGTTTCATCAAACGGATCATCATCTTTATCCAGGGTGAAGATGATGGCGAAAAAGGTATCGTCTTTTACCGCGCCTTCCACTTCGCTGTTATAACCACGCAGCACCTTAATGGCATAATCTCGCAGCTCGTAACAAATACCTTCTTTGTTAAAACCCGCTGTCGTTATGCCAAACAGCAGAGACTGCAATCGTGCGCCAGTTGCAGTCTCCAGAACGTCCCAGACATCACGGGTTTTATGTGCATGAAGTTCGTCGACAATGCCGCAATGGATGTTGAGACCATCAAGATTGTTGGCATCAGAAGATAGTGGTTCAAACTTGGATGCTGTCTGCTCCTGGTAAATCGCCAGCTTATTAAATTCAAACAGTCGCCCAAGTGTGGGTTTCGCTTTTTTAACCATGTTTTTCGCATCTTCAAAAACGATGCGAGCCTGATCCCGCGTAGTCGCTGCGGAATAAACCTCTGCCCCGCCCTCACCATCGGCGCCTGCCATATAAAGACCAACACCAGAAGATAATGTCGATTTGGCATTTTTACGGGCAACTTCGTTATATGCCGTGCGAAACCTGCGGACCATCACCGGACGGCTGCTGCCATCATTACGCAGCACAACTTCGCCTGTTTCTTCATTTACCAGGGGAATAACAAAACCAAAGATGTTGATCAGAATGAAAACATGCCAGTCCATCAGCTCAATCGGCTGGCCTGCCAGTGCTCCTTTAACATGAGGCACGAATTTATAGAAATTGAGGATGTGTTGTGCGCGGGGCTCGCTGAAATAGATGCCACGTTCTTCACCGTGCTTCAGATCATCAAGAAAACGCTGGCAGGAAAGACGGACAAATTCACAGGCAATAACTTCCCCGGCAACGACGCGTTCGGCGTACCGTATGCCATCAGAAACTTTAGCCATCAGTCCCTCGAATTAAGAAATTGATTTATCAGGTCATCATCGTCTGTTTTGTCTCTACTGACCTTTGACCTGCTGGAAGGAGTCATACCGAACTCCGCTAACATCGTGCGAAGTCGCTTCCAGGCATCAGCTTTCATCATTGCTGCCGGATGCGGCTTGATCATTCGGATTTCACGTTCTTTCCCTTCATCAGCATCATCATCGCTGTAAACCGCATAGGTATAACCTTCCCGATCCAGCGTTTCACAATGATGACGGTATTCCGTATATGCCTCTACCAGCAACTCCAGAGCCCTGGCATCCAGTTGAGACATGACGCCAATGGCATCAAGTTCTTCGGCCATCCGCTTAAACCAGTACTTACCCTGCTTGTCGAAATGCTTGGGAACTGGGGGGACCCCTTTAGGTGGCTGCGGCTCGTTTTTGTTGATCGGTCGTTTGGATGGGTTCCCCCTCACCAAACGCAGATGGGTAGGGGTTTTCGGCGGTCCTGACATAATCGAAAACTCCTATTAATCATCGGCTGGGGGACCCCAAAAAAAGTTTTCTAACCTGCGGCGATGTGAAGAAAGGCTAGGCGGCGGTCCTTTGGGCGCCCGGCTACAGGGATTTGACCTCCCCCTCCCCTCCACGCCTGTTGATGATAATCATTGTCATATGAAGCGCTCGCGACTTGTTTTCGAGCGGTGGCAGGGCCAGCACAGGCTTTCGAGGTTCGAATCGTCATCGGTACCCCCATGTGCCTTAGCCTTGATATGGTCAACGGTTGTGGCCGCGACAGCGCGTCCAGTACGCAGGCAGTTCTGACACAGATGATTATCACGCATCAGGATGCGAGCGCGTTTGATATCCCACTTACTGCCGTAGCCACGTTCATGGCGGTTCTTACCCTGCTGATGCTGCTGCCAGCCTTCATTGCGGTGCTGCTTGCAGTAACCTGAGCGGTCGGTTGTAGTACCCGGGCAACCTCGCTTACGACAGGCTCGAGGGATTAGTGCTGGCATCGTTCAATCCTCACGGAACCGTAGAACACCTGCCGTTTCACTTCACCGTTCTCTACCGTCATAAAACCATGCTCGTCGGGAACGGCTGCGATTACTTCTCCCTTCTCATCATCAGCAGTGAAGACATGCTTAACCTCAATGTCATCGAGGAAAACAGTGTATCTCTCTACTCCGGGATTAATCTTCCTGCCGGGATCGTCATCTAAAACAGTTAGACGCATATGACCTCTCGTTAGGTTCATTTTTGTGTTCGAAGTGGCATCAAATTGAGACATGACTCTAATACCTTAAACTTTCTTATTTTTTTAGTATTGATATTGGCCTTAATGGCTCAATGTTTATTAACTCATCCATAAGAGGTTTAATTATGAGCAGCGACTATTTAGACGTCCGTAAGGTTGTAAAGTGTGCAGAACACAAAAAGGCTTTAGATGAAAAATCAATCAAACTTAAGAAAAATGTTATTGATTCATGTAAAGAAAACCACTTAACTTCTAACACATTGATTTTCAATCAAGATGAAGAAAATAGACTAACCCTAGAACTTTCAACATATGGGTTAGAACTCGTTTTCAATGAGAAACTGGTAGTCATCAATGAAGCCCCTCTTTTGAAGTTCATTGCATCTGACTCAACTGATGAAAATAACAAGGAAGTAATTAGCTTCTTTTTAGGTAAAAATGGGTTGGTTTACATTGGGGAATACAAACCTAATCCATCTTATGATTATGAAGATGTTGATCTATTTCTCGATATACTTGAAGCTACATTAAAAGCGCTCAAATCTTCAGATAAAATATCCTATTAACCGATGGCAGGCACCTAATACGTGCCTGCTGTAATGCCGCTAGTCGTCGAGTTGCAACACACCGTGTTCCAGTGACTCGGAATAGGCGATCAGCCCGATGTACTCAGGGATAACCTCACCATCATCAGCTTCGAACTCAGGGATTGTCCCAGTAGTGATGGTGTATTGGGGCCGACCATCTTCTTTCGCAAAGGCTGCCAGGTCTTCAATCTGCTTAGCTGTAAGAACTACTGTTATACTCATTCCTCAGTTGTTAAAAAGCCCCGCTATTGCGAGGCTATAGGCTTGTTGTTTGACTCTCTCACCGAGTCGTAAATACGTTCACACGTCATCCCGGCGGTGTAGCGTTCGTCAGCAATTCCAGCATAACGTTTAGCTTCTTCTGCAATACTTCCGAGCATGTCGGCGAGCATTCTGGCGTCGGCTCCGGCTGTTTTGCTTCTGACGGCAGCGGCAAGATCTGCGGTGTGCTTTGCGGCGTCCAGGCG
>Ga0207696_1001572_pt1 | contig 12124 bp, 13 predicted proteins | sample KBSS54metaG_FD_184403 | JGI IMG/M metagenome (GOLD analysis project Ga0207696, IMG submission 184403) | Switchgrass rhizosphere microbial communities from Kellogg Biological Station, Michigan, USA - KBS S5-4 metaG (SPAdes) (version 2) | ecosystem: Host-associated > Plants > Roots > Rhizosphere >...
ACGCTGGTAGTGCGTAACGATGATGAATGAACGGTTGCCATCACGCAGGGAGTTAACACCTTCAGCGACAATTTTCAGCGCATCAATATCCAGCCCGGAATCTGACTCATCAAGAATGCACAGTTCTGGTTCAAGCACCGCCATTTGCAGAATATCGTTACGTTTTTTCTCACCGCCAGAAAAACCCACGTTCACTGAACGGCTCAGCAAATCTTCCGGCATTTTCAGCAGTTTGATCTTCTCTTCCATCAAATCCTGAAAATCAAAACGGTCGAGTTCTTCAAGGCCGCGATACTCTCGCACCGCATTTAGCGCGGTTTGCAGGAAGAACTGGTTGCTGACTCCCGGAATTTCTACCGGATACTGAAACGCCATAAAAATGCCTTCTCCGGCACGATCTTCCGGCGATAATTCCAGCAGATCCTTGCCTTTGAAATGCACCTGTCCGCCAGTGACTTCGTAATCTTCACGCCCGGCAAGCGTTGCGGAAAGCGTGCTTTTCCCGGAGCCGTTCGGCCCCATGATGGCGTGTACTTCGCCCGGTTTCACTTCAAGGCTCAAACCGCGCAGGATCTCTTTGTCCTCAACGCTTACCTGTAAATCTTTAATGCTCAGCATAATTTTCCCTTAATCCTTAACCGACGCTATGTTCCAGACTGATCGCTAATAGTTTTTGTGCTTCCACCGCGAATTCGAGCGGCAATTCTGAGAACACGTCTTTACAGAACCCGTTGACGATCATCGAAATTGCATCGTCCTGGGCTATCCCGCGTTGCAGGCAATAGAACAACTGATCTTCCCCGATGCGCGAGGTGGTCGCTTCGTGCTCAAGCTGGGCGGTGTTGTTGCGGCATTCAACATACGGGAAAGTATGCGCGCCGCTGTCCGGCCCAATAAGCATGGAATCGCACTGTGTGAAGTTACGGGCGTTGGTCGCGGTCGGCATGATTTTCACTAAACCGCGATAACTGTTCTGGCTGTGTCCGGCCGAGATCCCTTTCGAGATAATCGTCGAGCGGGTGTTTTTGCCGATGTGAATCATCTTGGTGCCAGTGTCGGCCTGCTGATTCCCGGCAGTCAGCGCTACGGAGAAAAACTCGCCAATAGAGTTATCGCCACGAAGAATGACACTTGGGTATTTCCAGGTAATAGCAGAACCGGTTTCGGATTGCGTCCAGGACATTTTGCTATTTGCCCCTTCGCACAGCGCACGTTTGGTCACAAAATTCAGAATGCCACCCGTGTTGCCATCGCCTGGGAACCAGTTTTGTACCGTGGAATATTTCACTTCAGCATCTTTATGGATGATGACTTCCACCACCGCTGCGTGAAGCTGATAGCTGTCGCGCACAGGTGCTGAACACCCTTCGATATAACTGACGTAGCTGCCTTCATCAGCGACTAAAATGGTACGTTCGAACTGCCCAGTTTTCTCGGCGTTAATACGGAAATAGGTAGAAAGCTCCATCGGGCAACGTACGCCTTTCGGCACATAAATAAACGTGCCGTCGGAGGCAACCGCCGCGTTAAGTGCGGCAAAGAAGTTGTCGTTACTCGGAACCACGGTGCCGAGATACTTTTGCACCAGCTCAGGGAATTCGTGAATCGCCTCGCCAAAGGAGCAGAAAATAATCCCCTGTTCAGAGAGTTTTTCACGGTAAGTGGTGGCAACAGAAACGGAGTCAAAAATCGCATCCATGGCGATATTCGAGCCTTCATGCACCGGAACACCTAGCTGTTTAAATGCCTCTTCTACTTCACCGGTCAGATAGGCGTTGCTGCCGGGTTTCTGAACCGCACCCGGTTGAGACTCACAGTTATCGTCGCAACTCCCGCACGACGGCGCGGAGTAATAGCTGTAATCCTGATAGTTAAGTTTTTCGTAATTGGCCTTCAGCCAGTGCGGCTCTTCCATTTCAAGCCAGGCACGATATGCGCTCAGGCGAAATTCCAGCATCCACTCAGGCTCATTACGCCGCGCAGAAATTGCCCGCACCACATCTTCGTTGATGCCGTGCGCCATTTCGTCGGTTTTTAACTGGGTGAAAAAACCTTCTTTATAAGAATGGCTGCCCGCCCAGGTTTGCACTTCTTCAGACGTTTCAGTGTTACGTGACATAATCCCGCCTACACCCCAAAGCTTTCACCACAGCCACATTCGTGCTGGGCTTTCGGGTTGTTGAATTTGAATATTTCGTTTAATCCTTCGCGCACATAATCGACTTCCGTCCCGTCGATAAACGGCATCGCTGAAAGTGGCACCCACAGCTTTGCGCCGTCTGTTTCAAAAAGGAGATCGTCGGGTTTTGGTTCTTTTACGGTGTCCAGTACATAGCCAAACCCTGCACAACCTGTCTGTTTAATCCCCAAACGCACACCCAAAAATCCAGGTTGCTGGCTTGCCAGTTTGCGAATATGTGAGCACGCATCAGGGGTCAACGTCAGTCCCTTCCAGGCAAATTCACTGGGATCGAAGCTACCGGTTTGCACATCCATAGTTCACCTCTTAATGTTTTGGCGCCTAAAGGCCTACACCCCATGTTAATGATAACTATTATCAATACAACATCCTGATAACAGGGGTATTCGAAAAATGCTGCATTTTTAGGCGTCTTAACTAAGGATAGACCCTACTGAAAGTCTTGCAGGTGGTGAAAAGAGCTATTTAAGCCACTGAATTGAGAAGGATTTAAATGCCGGGCGAATGATTAGGTGATAGAAAGTAAAAGATGTATAGAGAATACCGATTTATGCGATAGGTAACCTAAAATGCCTGAAAACAACGATTTACTGCAACATCAACAATTTAACTATTTCTGCTTAATCTGATGACGTGAAAATAGCCTCAACACTTCCTGTTGCAAGATCCAGACAGGTGGCCTATGGGCATTTAACTCGAGACTGCATGTTCACTGATTCAGTTCGGACACTGCCAGCGCTGCAACTTCTAATGCTATGGATGCTGTCTCGTTGCTCTCGAGTGACCATGTTGTTGAGAGTCCGCACCACGCAATGATCCATTTGAGTAGACGCTCTCTATCAAGGCCCGCCATTTCGCTAACCAGATTCAGTCGTTGTTTAAATATTCCTGGGACAGTAGCAACCCGGGGTATGGGATTGCCAAGATCCGGATTGGTAAAAATATTGGCAAAGTCGAAACCTCGTTCACCGATGATTCCTTTTGGATCAATGGCCAGCCAGCCTGAGGCACCGAAATCAAGAACGTTCTCATGATGTAAGTCGCCATGTAATACGACCAACTCTTGTGGAGTCGATAACAACTCTTCTGCTATTTCAGCGCTACGCGACAGGATGCCTCCATACAACTGGGCTGCTGATTGAAGAGGACAAAACCACTCAGCCAGAGTCGGAAGTTGTGGTAAAGGCCGTTTTGGGGTGGTGTGAAGTCTGTTTGCTGTAAAGCATAAAATCCGACACGCCTCAGCATCCTGACCTTCCCGGGACATAGAGGAGAGTGATGCCTCCCCCATTGCGCGTGCGAGAAGAATGGCTTCATTTTCATATGCAATAACCTGTGCTGCGCCATTTCCTTCCCACCATGACATTAGAGCATTACCGGATTGCTCATCCGCATCATCTGTGATTTTAAGCATGGCTTTCATACCTCCTGTTATTGTCTCAACAGGCAAGAGTTTGGAGGTATGGGTTGTGTACGGCGTACCATCTGGAATGAGGTTCCAGCGATCTAACCAGAGTGTGAACCCGCTAATGTCCATAATATTTTTCCTTACTTCCTTATCGTGAAAGTCACTGAATGCGACAGGCATGTGAACAATTCTAACTCATAGCTTGAGTAAATTTTTCTCAACTTAAATCTGATGGTTAGGTCATTCATGCAACTGTATTTAAAAATAAGAAAACATAAGATTGTTAAGGTTATAACCTCGTCATATTTTCAAAGTGTGTATTTCCCCTCAAGGAATAAGCATCATGATTAAGCGTCGCACTCTCAAAACTGCATTTGCGGCGGTTATTTCTCTGACTGTCCTTGCCGCCCCCGTTTATGCAAACCCGGGCAACGGCAATGGTGGCGGTAATCACGGTAACAGTGGTAATAGCGGTAACCATGGCAATAGTGCTAAAAGCGGGGCCAGGGTAACGGAAAGTCGAATGAGGATCATGGCAAGCGGTGGGTAATGATTTGGTGCTTATTGCTTTAAGCATGGCCATTGTGACCTCCGTCATTAACGGTGTGTTCGATTAACATATTCCCCTGTCCGTGAGCCTCGCATCTGCGGGGCTTTTTTATGCCCAGCGACAATATCCCCTGTTCTTCATTTTGTTAAATACCGTGACCATTAGCCCGGTAATTGTACTGAGTCCTTCATACGCTTAATATATATGAGAAAGTGGCTTTGACGAGCAAGAAAAATCCGTTCGTTAATTTTAATTTTGTTGGTAATTATATTCTACGGAAGGATATTCAATGCGCTATACACCTTTTATAATTGTGCCTTTATTAAGTGCCTGTAGTTTCAGTTTTATGAAGTTTGATAATGATCCGTTAGTACAAGCGACGTACGCGACTAATGCGACAAAAAGCTCCGTTATTGCAGCGGGTGGGAAACCAGACAGTGAGATGAATGTTCCAGAAATCAATGGGACTTGCATCAATTACACGCTAAAAAAAGATGCTGAGACAATGCCTTTTTATGTGGCATTCGATGAGAATGGAAACCGCAAACATTATGGCTATATCTCCTGCCAACAGGCGAGAGCCAAAGGAGTATTTAGCCAGTAAGTCATCATAAAAAATCATTCCTCTTCTCACTCTATACAGTCAGAAGAGGGATATGTGAATTTCTCTAAATATTAGTAACCTGCAGCCTTATTAGCCGCTTTTATACGCTTATTCCTGCTGTCTTTTTCATGGCTATCTTTAGCCTGCATTATGCCACCAGCAGCATCTACCCAGTCATTAGCTGTACAACCGGATAATACCACGCCCAACATAAGTGCAAGTACATACTTCATTATAGCTCCATAAACTCATATCTGTATAAATAACGTCCGTGTAATACTTAAAGTATTTGACGCTGACGCCGTTATTTTGACAAAAAAAGAGTTCATGGGCAAGGTGCGCTGGATTCAAGGCTGTTTTATATAGCGCGTGAGATACAACTTATAGCTGAAATAATTTAAGTTGCAGGCTATATAATAGACCTGCAACTTAAACAAAATGGATGGATTATTAAGCGGAAGTATTGAGCAGTGATTTATTTGCTTCGAGCGCGTCAACCGCACATTGCTGATCCAAATGCCCGCCAGGTGCGCCGCCAATACCAATAGCGCCAATAGTCTGGTTATCGACTTTGACAGGAACTCCACCGCCCAATAATAAGAAGCCAGGGATATCACGCATATTCTGCGCACCGGCGTTATCCTGCGCACTCTTCATAACATCACCGGTGGCATTTTTGGTAGTCAGCGCGGTGTATGCTTTCATACGGCTGGCTTCTACAGTATGCGGACCTGCGTTATCCATGCGTTTAACAATTTTCACCACACCCGCGCGGTCAACAACCGTTACCGCCACGTTGTAGTTTTTAGCGCTACAGGCCTGGATTGCGCTCTGTGCGAGCTTTTCGGCAAACTCGAGTGAGAGGTTCTTTTCGCTCAGCACGTTGCTGGCGAATGCAGGCATTGCTGCGGCACCACTGAACAGAACAGCCGCTAACAAGATTGATTTTTTCATGGTTTCTTCCCTCAACTCGGAGTGATTAATTTACAGGAGTTAAGGTAACCAACCGTGCGATGCGAAACCATTCGGGTGAGTACCTGGCAAACCAGGTAATTTTACGTAGTTCCTTTTAAACCACCGTAGATTTTAATCAGCTTCGCCAGCGAGTTTATTTCTAGCCGGGCAAACAAACTCGCGCGGTGCGCTTCCACGGTTCGCGGTGACAACGAAAGATCGCGAGCCATCTCTTTGTTCGATTTCCCCTGCATGATAAGCGCCATCACTTCATGCTCGCGGGTAGAAAGAGTCGCCAGTTTCGCCTGTAAATCGGCCTGATTTTCACGATGTTGCTGGCTGAGTTTCTGTTGTTCGAGTGCCGTCCCCACTGTTTCAATCAGCAAATCTGCATCAACTGGCTTGGTAAGAAACTCAAACGCACCATTTTTAAATGCACGACGGCAAAGATCGATACTGCCGTGACCCGTCATCATAATGATTGGCAAAGTGCTCCCCATTTGCTGCCAGTTCTCAAGCAACGTAATGCCTGACTTTCCTGGCATGCGAATATCCAGCAGTAAACAACCGTTCAGGTTTTGTACATCAGGCTCTGCTTCCATAAAACACTGCACGCTTTCAAAAGCCTTCGTTTCCCAACCCATGGTCGCCAGAAGTGCGCTTAGCGAAGAGCGTATCGCTTCATCGTCATCAATTAGGTAGATACATTGCGCCATCATGCCTCCTGTTGAGCAAAGGGAAATATCAGGGTAAAACACGCTCCGCCATTGGGGCTATTTTCTGCCTGAATGCTGCCGTTAAGCCGTTGTACCAGCGTTTCAGTCAACGCCATTCCTAACCCAAGCCCCTCTTTACGCGTGGTAAAGAAAGGCATAAATACTTGCTCTAAGGCCTGTTCGGATAAACCCTGCCCGCCATCCGTGACAGTCAGAATAATGCTGTCCGCCGTCTGGGATGCATTGATTGTGACCCAGCCTTTGTCCGTTTGCTGCTGCGCCTGAATCGCGTTATTGAGCAGATTATGGAAGATTTGCTCAATACCCAATGGCGAGGCGATGAGTGGAGGCAGAGACTCAGGAATCCGGTTAATGACACTGACTTTGCCACGCTCGATTTCGTTGCCCAGCAGCATGACCACTCGTTCCCAAACCTGGCGCAAATTGACCGGTTGCAGTGCCTGTTCGTCACTATGCAATTTTTCTCGGAATGCCAGTAGCAGAGCGCTGATGCGTTTGGTTTGCATAACCGACGCATCCAGCAGTGGCTGGGCTTTTTCCGCCTGTTGCTGCTTAATTAAACGCTGTGCCGTCTGCGAATAACTTAAAATTGCCGTGAGTGGCTGATTCAGTTCATGCACCATGCCTGCGGCGATTTCTCCCATCGCATTCAAACGCGCCAACTCTGAAAAATGAGCGCGTAAATTGGCAATATTGCGCTGTCGTTTAGTCATCTGATACTGATTATAAAAGTAGATAACGACCGCCCAAAAAACACCCACCAGCAATAAACCCAACCAGGGCAAACTTCGCCAGTCCGGATTATTCGTCACCAGCAAATTCAACGGCTGTGAAGGGCTGGCAATATGCTTTTCCCAACTCCACCAGTCATTCTTGCCTTCCGCACCCTGCGTGAGAAGCGGCGTATCTTTCCAGCTAAGGCTGAAATGGTGGAATTTCTGGGTGCGAACAAAATCGGCCAGCAACGTTGGCAAATCAATCAGCAAAGATCCCTGCGGCGAGTTTATCCAGTAAGTGCCTGCACGCGCAGGGTTAATATCCGGGCGTGGTGGCTCATGAGGTTTGGTTTGCCAGCGCAGAATATAGGGGAACTTTTGCTGCACAACTTTCGGGTCGCTACTGTTCGAAAGCAGCGCGAGGATCACATCGTTTTGCGAAAGCTTAACGGTGATATCGCGATACAAAATGCGGAACTCCGCACTTTGCTCCTCATACTGCTGATGCAGCGCATAAACCACGACGCCACCACCCGACAGCGCGGTGAGAATCAGCCAGATGAGTGCTTTACGCATCGCGTTCCTTAATGTGGGAAGGGTTGATCGGGAATCAAATCCAGCCTTTCTTACTGAATGTCACTTTCGTCGCTTCGTTTAAATCGTAGTTGTTCAGCTCAGTATGTTTAACCCAGGTAATAGCCTGAAACTCTTCGTTAAAGGTGACATTGCGGTTGGCGCTTACGCAGTCAAACATCAGGTAAATCATATAAATTTCTTCTGTTGAACCGTCGGAGTAAGTTTTCACTCGCACATCGTCAGCGAAGGTCCACGGTTTAATACTGGTGATTTGCAGCTCCTTTCCTAGCTCTTCAGCGATTTCGCGCAGCAACGCTTCTTCCATTTGTTCACCCGGCTCCATTCCGCCGCCGGATAACGCCCATTGCCCGGGGAACACACCGCGATCGTCTGCCATCTTGCACAACAGAACTTCACCATTATTTTCAATAATCGGGCAAACGATAACTCTCTGACGCATTGGATTTCCTTATGTTTTATGGCCGCCGTATGACCTTAACAGATTACTCAATTTGCTTAGAAAAATATTTTGCGAGGAACTTTTCAGTATCCTTAACACAAAGTGTTTGTGCCTGGCGGATGATAATAAAGTCGCCATTTTTCGTGGTTGAGAAAATTTATTATGACTTCGAATGAATCGTACAAAGTACGAAAAAGAGCTTGTCAATCGTACTCTGTACGCATAGGCTCATTAAAAGGAAATTAGCAGGATGTTGCTGAAAAAAGTACGTTTAAAAAATTAACTGAAAAACTGATTATTCAAAAACAAAAAACCCTCAGCTCAACAGTAAAGGCCTTGATATGGATAAAGAACTTTTTGACGATTTGGTAAAAAGCATGGAAGAGATGGTTGCCATTCATAATGGAGAAGTGCAACCGCCTCCTGAGAGGATTCACCGCCACCCGATGCCAGCGGTAAAAGAAATCCGTGAAACTGCCGGATTAAAACAAGAAGAATTTGCCCGTGCTGTAGGCGTTAGCCCTTCGCTGGTACAGAGCTGGGAGCAAAAACGCCGCATTCCATCCGGGTCATCGCTAAAAATATTGTTGATGCTCGAACATAATCCGGCGCTGATTAATGTACTGCTGGCACTGTAGCTACAATCTTTTAATGGCTTGAGTTATTCATCATATTTATGATGAGAAATACATCCATTTATTTAAAAGCGTAATTTTTCACTCTATGCAAATCAAAAAAATTGTTTGCGAGTGGCTTTCCAGTATCTGAATCACGCGCTTTCGGATGAGTTTTTAAAGTAATAATATGCCCACGCACCTTCGAAATCAGGTGCCAGGATTGGCGTCCTGCACAATTACTGCGTTATACTCAGCGGCTTGCTCGAATTATGGTGGGCTGGTTGGGGGCATCGTAAGATGCGCCGCTTTAGTCATTGTCGGTACGCCAACCCCGTCCAGTCCACCACCAGCGAACTTGGCGTTTCCTGTGGTGGTTTTGAAATCCTTAATTGGAAACCAACACAATGACTATGAATTCGCTTTTCCCTCATCAGGTAATAATTAACACCAAAAATCTCGATATCATCGATCTCGCCGAACGCTGTGAATTACTCACCGATATATTAATCGATAGCGAAAACCCAGCCGAATGTGCAGCGCTGTGCAATTACGTATATGCACATATTGAAGCAATAAAAGAGAATCTGGATAAACCATTATCGGCTGCACGTATTGAACAATTATCGGTTGACGATCCATCCGAATTCCCCGAAGCGAAATGGCTTGCGGATAGCGACGATCTTTGTGATTACTGCCAGGCTGTTGCGCGAGCGTTGTTATGCCGTTCGCTGCCGTTGAAAACAATGCAGCAACTGAATGGTTTATTGATGCGACTGGTTAATGCGCTGGTAGATGATTTAAAAACGCCGCGCTTTTTGCGTAGACAATGTGCCTGATTACTGACACATAGTTAAATATAGTTAAATAAAGCCGCATGTTCAGAAAACATACGGCTTATCAAAAAAGTATCACTCTACATCTGCGACAGTCCAGATACGCTTCAACGGTAACTCTGCTTTAAGTGATTCATCGAGTTTGTCGTAGTGCTGGAATAATTGCTCCAGCAAGTCCTGCTGTGTCCATAAGCGCATACGGAAGAAGCTGGAGGCCAACTCTTTTTGTACGTTCTGGCGGAAACCACCCCATGAAATAAACAGCCCTTGGGTGGCATTGAACTTGGTCATGGCCCCCATCAACTTATCCACGGTTGGCCTGTCGACCAGCCCATCACCCGATTTCACTTCGACGCAAATACGCTGGTTTCCAAAACCCATAGGGCCGTCACCTGCCAGGATGTCCACGCCACCATCGGCCCCTTCAGGACTTTGCCAGCAAGTGAAGCCCTGCGCCTCCAGAATAGCTTTTACTAAACGAGTTAGATTATGGCCTTTGAATTTTGCTTCAATCAGCTTAACGATCTGTGAATGGCCCAATTCTTCTATGTCTGAATCTACGTCCTCATCAACCGCCTCATCATCATCCACAGCAACAGGTTGATTGGCCACAATCTGCTTTTTACTCTCCGCCTGCCAGCCATTTTGTTCCATCTGCAGTAAACGCGCCTCAGCATTGTTACGCTTAATGCGGCAAATGGTCATAAAGGCACCAAAACTGTAGAGCAAATCCTGGGAGAAGTGTGCACGAGGTACCGGCTCTTTTTGCCACTCGACGTCATGCCAGTGGTAAAAAGGATTGATACCGTTTGCATCATGCTTATATGCCGATGTGATTTTGCCGATATAGATCACCGGTTGAGTCTTGGACGGTAAAATGACCCTGTCGCCGGGCTCCATACTGTGTGCAAAAGGCCAAATCTGACTGGCATGGTTCACCAGCGCCTTTGGTTTCGCGTCTGGATAGAGCGGAGTAAGTAATGCAATTAGGTCTTCCCGAGCGTTAATTTTATCCAGCGCGTTATTTAGCCCATCCCATGTGAGCCAGATACGGTTTTCCTGAAGGAATTTCTGTTCGTACTGTCCCTGAGAACCCGCTCTCACTAACCAAACAGCCATTTATGCCTCCTGCCTTTTAGCTTTGGTTTTTCGCTTCGGCGCTAACGCAAGCCGTTCTGCTTTGATTTTTGCCAGCAATGTCGCAGCGCTATTTTCACCGCTAATCAATTGCGGATGGTCTTTACGCCATTGCTCGGTTAACTCGCCACGAAACGCTTTAGCGAGGATCGATTGCGTCAGGTTATTGACGCGCTGTTGTGCCGCATTGACCTGCTTTTCGATATTATCGGCCCAGGCAAAGAGTTTTTCGACTCGGGCGACGATTTCGGTTTGTTCTTCGATTGGGGGGAGTAAAAGTGGCGCTTCGGAAACCACTTTTTGGTTTATTTTTGGCATATTGCCAGCCGTGCCTGTTGCATTCTCCCAAAAATATTTTCTTACTTTAATATTTAACAATGAATAGTGAAGAAATTTTCCAAGTATTTTCTCATTTGGCGTAACCTTCATTATAAGGTCAGGGTAAACATATTTATTATCTTCACCCTCATATATAGCGCTCACACCAACATATTCAAGGCTATTGGCTCGCTGTATTAATAAATCTCCATTCCTCACCCAAAGATATGAATCCTCCTTCAAATTAAGATCCACAAATTTGAAAAGGCCATCAATAAAATACCCTTTAGTTACTGCAGAGAGTGTCAAGTTTTTATATTTAGTTTCGAACTCAACCGATTTTGGAGAATGGCCATTTCGAGGTCTATCCTTAACAACCTCAATAAGGGTCGTTGTTGCCCATTTCTCTTTACGCACATCCTCAGTCAACCTCCCACTCACCGCCGCGCTCAGTACCGCTTGGCGAAAACGTTTCAGAATTTGTGGGATTTGGTCGAGACGAGTTTTGATGCTGTCAACTTGGGCTAACGCAGAGCCTATTTTTCGCTCAATTAATTTCTGCTCTTCAAGTGGTGGCAAGGGAATACGAACATCCTGTAACCCTTGTATTGTTATTTGTGGCTGAGCAGAGCCAGATATAACATCATCTAACTTACGTGCTTGCAAAACATAATTGAGGAATTTTAACCCTACTAAGCTTGTTGGCTGGTTATCCAAAGCCATTGCATTACCATTAATGTATGAGCATGGTTCTGATATATGTAAATTTCCGCAAGTGGCACCACGACAAGTTATCATCAAAGTCGGTGCTTCATGTGTGAATTCTTTATAAAATCCTATTTTCCCATTTGCACCATATACAACATAACCTTCATCCAACAAATCTTTAGCCGAAATAGTTTTCCATTGTTTAGGATTTACTAAATCAGTCAAAAATGTAGAAATCCACTCTTGTGGCAAATGCTCCCCTATGTAGCCAAGCCCCATCACTTCCCTTCCCCCAACAATGCATCC
>Ga0207696_1001574_pt1 | contig 12098 bp, 13 predicted proteins | sample KBSS54metaG_FD_184403 | JGI IMG/M metagenome (GOLD analysis project Ga0207696, IMG submission 184403) | Switchgrass rhizosphere microbial communities from Kellogg Biological Station, Michigan, USA - KBS S5-4 metaG (SPAdes) (version 2) | ecosystem: Host-associated > Plants > Roots > Rhizosphere >...
ACGGTTCCACCGACGGCCACAAGTTCGTCAACGGCGTGCTCGACAAGCTGGCCCCGCGCCTGCGTGAAGCTGAAGTGAAGGCGTTCAAGCGCTAAATCGCGCTTGAAACCTCAATGGGCGAATTCGAGCTGATCCGCAATTTCTTCGCCGCCGCGCCTTGTGCGCATGGCGGCGAAGGCGTTGCTCTGGGGATCGGCGATGACTGCGCCTTGCTCGCTGTTCCCCGAGGGGAACAGTTGGCGATCTCTACCGATACGCTGGTGGCCGGTGTGCATTTCGCCGACCCATGCGATCCGTTTCTGCTCGGTCAGCGTTCGCTGGCCGTCGCGGTCAGCGATCTGGCCGCCATGGGCGCCACGCCCGTTGCCTTTACCCTTGCCCTGACTGTACCGACGGTGACCGCCGATTGGCTGCAAGCCTATGCCCGCGGTTTGAACCGTATGGCGCAGAGCTGTGGCGTCGCGCTGGTGGGTGGCGATACCACGCGCGGGCCGTTGAGCCTGACGGTAACCGTGTTTGGCCGCGTACCTGCGGGTCAGGCATTGACCCGTAGCGGTGCGCAACCGGGTGACTTGCTCTGTGTCGGTGGCGAACTGGGCAATGCGGCTGGCGCTTTGCCGCTGGTGCTGGGGCAGCGTGATGCTGAGCCGGAAATTGCCCAACCGCTGCTCGATCATTACTGGTCGCCACAACCGCAACTCGCCCTCGGCCAGGCCCTGCGTGGCAAAGCCACGTCGGCGCTGGACATCTCCGACGGCCTGCTCGCCGACTGTGGCCACATCGCACTGGCATCGAAGGTGCGGCTTGAGATTGAACGCGAGCGCGTGCCACTGTCGGATGCATTAGTAGCGTTTCTCGGTCAGCGCGGCGCCGAGCGTGCGGCGCTGAGCGGTGGCGATGATTACGTGCTGGCGTTCACTCTACCGTCCGTCGAGTTGCCGCCGCTGCTGGCCAATGGCTGGCCGATCCATGTGATCGGTCGCGTCGCAATGGGGCAGGGCGTAGTCTTGCTGGACCGCGAAGGGCACGACATCACCCCTCAAATCCGGGGTTATCAACATTTTCAGGAGACACCGTGACAGATCACCCGAAACAGGTTCCGGCCGAATTCGTTCCGCCGTCGGTCTGGCGCAATCCCTGGCATTTCCTCGCGTTCGGCTTTGGCTCCGGCACCTTGCCGAAAGCCCCGGGCACGTGGGGTTCGTTAGTTGCGCTACCCTTCATCCCGTTGTGGCAGATGCTGCCTGACTGGGGTTACTGGCTGATGCTCGGGATCACCATGCTGTTCGGCTTCTGGCTGTGCGGCAAAGTCGCCGACGATCTGCGGGTACACGACCACGAAGGCATCGTCTGGGACGAAATGGTCGGCATGTGGATCACCCTCTGGCTGGTGCCGGAAGGCTGGTACTGGTTGCTCGCGGGGTTTCTGGTGTTCCGCTTCTTCGACATACTCAAGCCATGGCCGATCCGCTGGATCGACCGGCATGTGCATGGCGGCGTCGGCATCATGCTCGACGACGTGCTGGCCGGCGTGTTTGCCTGGCTGGCGATGCAGGGGCTGGTATGGATTTTCGCCTGATACGCGCCGTACAGGGTTAAGTGAGGACACTAGGGATGGTTCGACGCTGGCTGGCGCTGCTGATGTTGACCTTGTTGAGCACTGTCGTCAGTGCTCAGGAAGCAGCGCATGCGCCGGCGGTGATTCATCTGGCCAGCGAAGACTGGGAAGACTACACCGCCGCTGACGGCCACGGACTCGCTTGGGATGTGCTGCGCAAGGTCTTTGAACCGGTCGGTGTGAAGGTCGAGATCCGCAGCGTGCCGTACACCCGCTCCATCGGGCTCGTGCAGTTGAAGGAAGTCGATGCGCTGGTCGGCTCCTACCGCGATGAAGCCGAGCAGGTGCTATATCCGCACTGGAACTTCGATTCCGACCACATCTACGCGTTGGGTCTGGCGAGCAATCCTTCGCCCACCCAGGCGACGCTGGGCAAATATCGGCTGGCCTGGGTGCGCGGTTATCGTTACGAGAACTACCTGCCGAACATCAAGCGTTACAACCAGATCGAACGCCGTACCGGGATTCTGTCGATGCTCAAACAGGGGCGGGCGGATTACTACATCGATGCGCTGACCGAGATTGAAGCCGTGGTGAAAACCGCAGCCGATCCAGCGCAGTATCGCTATTCACACCTGGCCGAGCTGCCGCTGTTTCTCGGCTTTGCCGACACGCCTCAGGCGCGAGCGCTGATGGCCCTGTATGACCAACGCATGGAGCAGTTGGTGAAGAGCGGCGAGTTGAAGCCGATCTTCGAGAAGTGGAAGCAGCCGTATCCCTTCAACCCGAACTGACCACATCCCCCTGTGGGAGCGAGCCTGCTCGCGAAAGCGGTGGTTCAGGCAGCATTGGGGCGACTGACAGGACGCCTTCGCGAGCAGGCTCGCTCCCACAAGGATCTACGCCAGTCAGTAGTTATCAAACTTTTTGATCGTTATGCCCGATAATTCAGCCTAAGCGTCTGCAGGAACCTGCTGTTACAATGCCGGCCTGCGAATTTTCAGACTCTTTAGATCAGGAGCACACCGGTGCCTGTCGTCTTTGTCGCCGCTTCCAAGCTGCCAACGCCTTTTGCGCAATTCACCATGCACGGTTTTCTCGATGAAGCCACCGGCCGCGAGCACGTCGTGCTGAGCCTGGGTGAAATTGCCGACGGTGCCCCGGTACTCGGCCGTTTGCACTCCGAATGCCTGACGGGCGATGCCTTGTTCAGCCAGCGCTGCGACTGCGGCTCGCAACTGGAAGGCGCGCTGAAAGCCATCGCCCGCGAAGGCCGTGGCGTGTTGCTTTACCTGCGTCAGGAAGGTCGCGGCATCGGTCTGCTGAACAAGATCCGCGCCTATGAGCTGCAGGACGGCGGCGCCGACACCGTTGAAGCCAACGAACGTCTGGGCTTTGCCGCTGACCAGCGCGATTACGCCATGTGCCTGCCGATGCTCGAGCATCTGGGCGTGAAGTCCCTGCGCCTGATGACCAACAACCCGCGCAAGGTCAAAGCCTTGACCGATATGGGTATTACCGTCGCCGAGCGCGTGCCGTTGCACACCGGCCATAACCCGCATAACAAACTCTACCTGGCGACCAAGGCCAGCAAGCTCGACCACATGATGGGCAACGAGCATCAGGGCGAGGTTGATCGCGCGTGACACGGGGTCAGGTGCGGCGCCGGTTGTCGGTTGATTGGTGGAAATACCTGGCGCTGGCGCTGGTGCCGTTGTTTGTCCTCAACGCTCTGTTCGGTCAGGGCGAGGGGATTCTGCCGGTACTGGCAATGCCGTTTTTCATTGCCGGCGTCGCGTCGATGTTTGTCAGCCTGAAGTTTTTCGGCCGCTACAAACATGCGCTGATCGCCACGCAAAAGGCCCTCGATACCCCGGATGAACCGGCGGCGTGGATCGCCCTCGCAGCCCGTCGTCGTGCGGCTTTTCTCGTGGCAGCCTTGCCGGCGTGGATTGGCGCACTGGCGGTGTTTGTCGGTCTTGAAGCCGTACCGTTGATGCTGCTGGCGTTGTCCACGGCGGTACTGTTTTATCTCTACCGTATCCCGCGTCAACTCGGCTGATGCGTCGTCTGTGGCTGGCGCTGCTGTTGCTGGCCGTCAGTGGTCCTGCGCTGGCGCAACTGCGGGTTGTCAGCCTCGCACCGTCCCTGTCTGAAATCGTCGTTGAACTGGATTCGGCGGATCTGTTGGTCGGAGTGCTGGATGCCGGGGAGCGGCCGGCGGCGATTGCCAACGTTCCGTCAGTCGGTCGCTATGGCCAACTCGATATGGAACAGCTGCTGAGCCTCCAGCCTGATTTGTTGTTGCTGTGGCCCGGGAGTGTCGGCCCGGCGCAACGTGATCAATTGAAACGTCTGGGTATCCCGACCTTTGTCGCCGAACCGCATTCCCTCGAACAACTCACCACCCAGATAGAAGCCATTGCTGCGCAGTTGGGGCGGCCGGAGCGTGGGGTGAAGCGGGCGGCGGAGTTGCGCAAACAACTGGTTGAGCTGCGCCAGCGCTATCGCCGCGATGTGCCGTTGCGGGTCTTCTATCAGGTGTGGGACAAGCCGCTGTACACCGTCGGTGGCGGGCAGATCATCAGCGATGCGCTGGAAGTGTGCGGGGCGCGCAATGTGTTCGCTGACCTGAGTCTACCGGCGCCGCAGGTGAGTATTGAGGCGGTTTTGCAGCGTGATCCTGAAGTGATTCTGGCGGGGGATCAGGCGCAACTTGATGCGTGGAAGGCGTGGCCGCAGGTGGCAGCGGTGAAACAGGGGAAATTACTGTTGGTCACCGACAAAGGACTCGAACGCCCAAGCGGCCAGATGATCAGCGCCACCGCCAAGCTCTGTCAATTAATCGCGCCGGACCACTGAAACCGTGGTGACTTCTTCGCGAGCAGGCTCGCTCCCACATTGGTTCTCTGGCGGGCACAAAATGTGTGGTTGTGCTCAATCTACTGTGGGAGCGAGCCTGCTCGCGAAGAGGGCAGCCAAAGCACTGCAAAGCTCAGATCAAAGCTCTGGCGTCCAGGTGACACCAAACATCCACCCCCGACCTTCTTCGCGATAGCCATACTGGCTGCCGTCGTAGCTGTAATTCGCCCGGCTGTAGCTCTTGTCGAAAATGTTATCGACCTTCAGATCCAGCTTGATCTCGCGATTCAGTGCCCAACTGCTGCGCAAGCCGAACAGCGCATAGCCGCCCAGCGCCTGCGTATTGTCCTTATCGTCATAACTGCTGCTGACCGCCTGCCAACTGGCGCCGAGGCTGACTTGATCAAACTGTCGATCCAGATCCCAGCTCAACGTCCGCCGCGCACGCCGGGCCAAGGTGTGCCCGGTATCCCGATCACGCGGATCGATGATCGCTACGCCAAGATTGCTCTGCCAGCCGAACAACTCCTGCTTCAGCGCTGCTTCGAAACCGTTGATGCGTGCTGAAGCCACGTTCTCTGGACGTGAGTTGCTGCCGAAGATGATCGCGTCTTTGAGGTCGGTACGGTAAATCGACGCTTCCAGGCGACTGCTATCGGTCAACTGACTGCGCCATTCAGCTCGTAGCTTTTCGAGGTTTCCGGTTTCAGATCCGGGTTGCTGAAGTCCGGGTAGTACAGGTCGTTGAAGGTCGGTGCGCGGAAGCCTTCGCTGTAGCTCAGCAACAGATCGTTGTCCGGGTTCAGCGGCAGGGTGAACGTGCCGCTCCAGGTGTTCTGGCTACCGAATTGCTGGTTATCGTCATGGCGCAGCCCCAGCTCCGTGGAGAAACTGTCGGCCTGATATCGATGCTGAATGAACGCGGCGCGGTTCCAGCGGCTGTCTTCGTCGAATGCGGTGCTGCTGTTGACCCGGTCTTCGTACCAGTCGCCGCCGAGGATCAGGCTGTAGCGGGCATCCAGGGTCAGGTCGTTTTGCCAGTTCACCGAATCGCGGTAGGTGTTGAACACCGTGCGTTCGTCGCTGAGCTTGTCGAGGGTTTTCTCGCGGTTTTCGGTATGGCCGAACTCGACGCGGGTTTTCCAGATCTCGTTGACCCGGGCATCGAAGTAACTGCTGACGCTACTGACGTTGAAATCGCTGTAGGGCTGCTGCTGGTAGGACTGATCCGTCGCGAAGTCATATCTACCGAACGGGTTGTCGAACTCGCCCTTGCCACGGTTATCCAGCAGATTGGCGCCGATTTCGATGTCATCGGTCAGTGCATGGCTGAGGCTCAGGCTGACGGATTTATTGCGGTAGGCGTCGTGATCGCCATCGCTTGGATACGACTCATGGGTACGGTCGATTCCGGCGGTTTCATCGAGGCTGGCGCCGAGGTTGAAGCGGGTTTTCTCATCGCCACCGGACAAGCCGAGGCTGCGTTCCCAAGTCTGGTTGCTGCCGAAACCGACGTGCATGCGCGGCTGTAAACCTTGCCCGGTGCCGCGCCGGGTGAAAATCTGAATCACCCCGCCAATCGCATCGCTGCCGTAAATCACCGAACGCGAACCGCGCAGCACTTCCACCCGTTCGATCTGCTCGATATTCAGGTGCTGCAGGTTGCTGTCGCCGGACGTCGAACTGCCGATGCGCTGGCCATCAACCAGCACCAGACTCTGCGCCGACTGCGTGCCGCGAATGTAGATCCCCGGCAGACTGCCGCGCCCGCCGGCCTGCGCCACTTGCACGCCGGGGACGCGCCGCAGCAGGTCCGGCACGTCGCTCGGTTGCAGACGGTCGATGTCTTCGCGAGTGAATACCGTGTTGGCGGCGCTGCTGTCGTTGCGGGCTTCGACCTGGCGGTTGGCTGAGATCAGCATGTCCGGCAGTTTCAGTGCCTGATCACGCTCGAAGGTATCGGCGAAAGCGTTGGTGGATGGCAGCAGAAGAAAGGGCAGGGCGAGGCGCGAGAGGTTCATGGACGTTCCACTGGTGTTTCAGGTGTACACAAATCAAATGTGGGAGCGAGCCTGCTCGCGAATGCGCTGTATCAGTCAGCCCTGATTTGACTGACAGTCCGCATTCGCGAGCAGGCTCGCTCCCACAAGGGTATTGCGTTTATTTGTCGAGTAAGGCCAGACGCTGACGAATCGACGCTTCGATCCCGGCCTCATCCAGCCCGCACTCGGCCAGCATCTGTGCAGGCTTGGCGTGCTCGACGTAGATATCCGGCAAGCCCAGATGCAGCATCGACTTGAGGATGTTCTCGCGCGCGAGGAACTCGCTGACGGCACCACCGGCGCCGCCCATGATCGCGTTTTCTTCGATGGTCACCAGCAACTCGTGGCTGCCGGCAATCTCGCGCACCAGCGCTTCATCCAGCGGTTTGACGAAACGCATGTCGACCACGGTGGCATCCAGTTTCTCGGCGACTTTCAGCGACTCGGCCAGTTGCACACCGAACACCAGCAAAGCCACTTTGCTGCCCTGACGACGGACGATGCCTTTGCCGATTTCGATCGGTTCGAGATCTTTCTCGATGGCGGCATTCGGGCCGCTGCCGCGTGGATAACGCACTGCCGCCGGGCCGTTGTAGAGGTGGCCGGTGGTGAGCATCTTGCGCAGCTCGTTTTCATCGCTCGGGGTCATGATGACCATGCCCGGGATGCAGCGCAGGTACGACAGATCGAAGCTACCGGCGTGGGTTGGGCCGTCTTCGCCGACCAGACCGGCGCGGTCGATGGCGAACAGTACGTCGAGGTTTTGCACCGCGACGTCATGCACCAGTTGGTCGTAACCGCGCTGGAGGAATGTCGAGTAGATCGCCACCACCGGTTTCGCGCCTTCGCAGGCCATGCCGGCAGCGAATGTCACCGCGTGCTGCTCGGCAATCGCCACGTCGAAGTAGCGCAGCGGGAAGCGTTCGCTGAACGCCACCAGATCCGAGCCTTCCTTCATCGCCGGGGTAATCCCGACCAGACGTGGATCAGCCGCCGCCATGTCGCACAGCCATTCGCCGAACACCGCCGAGTATTTCGGCCCGCTGGCCTGCTTCGGTGCGGCGGCTGGAGCGTCCAGTGGTTCGAGCTTGGTAATGGCGTGGTAACCAATCGGGTCAACTTCCGCCGGGGCGAAGCCTTTGCCTTTCTTGGTGACGATGTGCAGGAACTGCGGGCCTTTCAGATCGCGCATGTTGCGCAGCGTGGCGATCAGCGTGGGCAGGTCGTGGCCGTCGATCGGGCCGATGTAATTCCAGCCCAGCTCCTCAAACAGGGTGCCGGGGACCAGCATGCCCTTGGCGTATTCTTCGGTTCGACGGGCGATTTCCCAAGCGCCGGGCAGACGCGACAGGACTTTCTTGCTGCCCTCTCGCATGCTCGCGTAGGTGCGGCTGGAAAGGATTTTCGCCAGATAATTCGACAGACCGCCGACATTGCGCGAGATCGACATGTCGTTGTCGTTGAGGATCACCAGCATGTTGGCGTTGACTTCCGGCGCATGGTTCAGCGCTTCGAAAGCCATGCCGGCGGTCAACGCACCGTCGCCGATCACGGCAATCGCCTTGCGATCACTGTTCTGCAGGCGGGCGGCAATCGCCATACCCAGTGCAGCGCTGATCGAGGTGCTGGAGTGGCCGACGCCAAAGGTGTCGTACTCGCTCTCGGCGCGGCGCGGGAAGGCAGCGATGCCGTCCTTCTGACGCAGGGTGCCCATGCGCTCGCGGCGACCGGTGAGGATCTTGTGCGGATACGCCTGATGACCGACGTCCCACAGCAGACGGTCGTCTGGCGTGTCAAAGACGTAATGCAACGCGATGGTCAGCTCGATCACGCCCAGGCCGGCACCGAAATGCCCACCGGTCTGACCGACCGTGTAGAGCAATTCCAGGCGCAACTCATCGGCCAGGGTTTCCAGCTCGGCTTCGCCTAACCGGCGCAGGCCGTCCGGCGTATTCGCGCGGTCGAGCAGGGGCGTGGTCGGGCGCTTGCGGGGAATCTCATGAAACGTCGTGGGCATCAGGCGAATCGTTATAGGTATAGAAGATGCGGCAGTTTACCTGATGCATCGCCCCCTGCCCACGCGTTGGTCTTTTTTGGCGGATACGCCGTCAGTTGCGCCGCTCGACGATATACCGGGCCAGCTCGCGCAACGGCTCGGCTGCCGCGTCAAACGGTCGCAGGGCGTGCAGGGCCTGATCGCGCAGTTCCAGCGCGTAAGCCTTGGCAGCGTCGAGACCGAGCAGCGCCGGGTAGGTCGGCTTGTCGCGGGCGATATCGGCACCCTGGCGTTTACCGAGTGTTTCGGTATCGCTTTCGACGTCGAGGATGTCGTCCTGCACTTGGAAAGCGAGGCCGATGGCCTGTGCATAAGTCTGCAGGGCGCGCAGTTCATCCGGCTCGGCACGGCCGCTGGCCAGGGCGCCGAGTTTGACGCTGACTTCGATCAGCGCGCCGGTCTTGTGCCGGTGCATCTGTTCGAGGGCTTTCTGATCGAGTTTGAGGCCGACCGAGCCGAGGTCGATGGCTTGACCGCCGACCATGCCTGCCGGGCCTGCGGCGTTAGCCAGCGCAGTGACCATTTGCAGGCGAATGTCGCTGCTGCAGTCGCTCAGGCGCGGTTCGAGCAGGGCGCTGAAGGCCAGGCTCTGCAAACCGTCACCGGCGAGAATCGCGCAGGCTTCATCGAATTTCTTGTGAGTGGTCGGCTGGCCGCGACGCAGATCGTCGTCGTCCATCGCCGGCAAATCATCGTGAACCAGCGAATAAGCGTGGATCAGCTCGACCGCGCAAGCCGCGCCGTTGGCTTGCTCAGCTTTGCCACCGAGCGCTTCGCACGCGGCGTAGGCCAGCAGCGGACGCACGCGTTTGCCGCCGTTCATCACGCTGTAGCGCATGGCTTCGTAAAGCCGCGCCAGCTCCGGCAACGGCGCATTGAACAGGGTTTCCAGCGCTGCATTAACCCGGGTCTGACTGGTCGCCGTGTACGCGGCAATCATTCTGGCTGTTCCGCGTCGAAGGGTTCCTCGGCGAGTTCGCCATCGCGCTCCAGCAGCACTTGCACCTTCTGCTCGGCCTGCGCCAGCGCTGCCTGGCAATCACGGGTCAGACCGATGCCCTGCTCGAAAGCGGTCAGCGAGTCTTCCAGCGACAATTCACCGTTCTCCAGACGCTCGACCAGTGTTTGCAGGTCGGCGAGGGACTGTTCGAAATCCAGTGCAGCTTTTTTGCGGGCCATGGCGGCGATTTCCGGTTGACGTTAAACCGGCGCGACACTAGCAGATAGGGGGTTTATGGGCAACGCACAGACGGATTGAAGTAGCTGTGCGGCTAGAACCCCGGTAAGTTTTACAAACGCGTAAGAATATGCCGAAAATTTCTGGTGCTTAAAAAAAGTGGAACAAGTGCAGGGTTTTTCGCTTTAATTTTCAGTACGGCGGCAATCATTTTTTTTCGTTCAAGAGTCAGCGGTGGATGCTTGAGACCGAGTATCCGAATGGTGTCACGTACTCTCTGTTTGTCGACCTCAGAGAGCGTCGGAGTCGGACTCAAATTGCCATCGATGGAAATGGAAAAGAAGTTATTGCAACCTGGTCTTGGTTCTATAGGCAGAACTTCCGAACCTTTTTTCTGACCACAAGTTTTCGGGTTGATGCAGCCGTGTGCATAGTTCTCGTAGTCAAACGTGAGATGCGGAAAAGCGTTATTCCCGCCCTTGGGTTTGATGTGCTCCACTTGACCATTGGTGGGCTGCAACGGCGTTTCACAGTAAGCGCAAAGACCCTCCTGAATGATGTGGAGGGATGCTTTGACAATTTTTTTATACGGCAGGAAACCTAACGTATCAAAATCGCCGGGGCCAGCACCGGGGACGATGGCGGCGTAGTCTGATAATGCCTGACTGGCTTCCACGGGAATAGGGATGTGGATCAGTTCAATCATCTTTCGGTTCCCCGGAATGCTCAGCGAGAAACTCCCAAAGCTCGGTTTCAGCTTGAGGGATTTCATATCCAGCCTTATCGAGTTTTGTCTTCAGTCTTTGGGCCTCTGGACTTTCGCTTTTACCGTCGCGAGCAAATTGTTCATAGGCATGAGCCGTTTCGGTAATAGGCATATCCGGCCGCTCAGATACTTCCATAACCCCGGCGAGAGCGTCGCCCGCTTCTTGGCCTAACGGGCTCATTTTGGGGCGCTCTGCAATCCAGACTTCTTCCTGCTTGTAAACGACCCGTATTTGCTCTCTGTTGACGGTCGTCAGAACCTGAGGGCTGTGAGTGCTGAGAATGAATTGAATTTTAGGAAATGCGTTGCGCAAAGACGCGATCACTTGTTGCTGCCAAGCCGGATGCAGATGAAGATCGACTTCATCGATCAATACGATTCCTTCTGTCAGAAGGGAAGCCCGTTCTTTGAAGTGCCCATTAAGTCGACTACAGCGAAAGGCCATATCCGCGCTTAACGATATCATTGCACGTACACCGTCACTCAGGAGGCTGATGGGTAGCAGTCCGTGGTCAGGGTGGGACATTGCGAGATCTTCATAACCAAGGCTGTAATGGAAATTACTCCATCCTTCATTATCCAGAACCAGATTTACCGCATTCTGAATACCGTTGATTCTTGGCTTAAGATCCGATTGTTCATAGCCCGGTAGCTCCTGTTGCTGCAGCAAGGCCATCGTCGCCTTTTTCATCCACTGCTGCATCTGAACAAAGTTCGAGGCAGAAGAGAGACAATCTTCATAACCCATGCTTCGGCTGGCACTCACGACGGTTTTTCGTGAGCTATTGTTATGGTTTATCCAAAGCCGGCCTGCTGGGTAATAGCTGATCAATGGCAGGGCGGTTTGCACGTCAGACCGTATCGAACCTTGAAGTTCTTTAGCCCAATTAGCCAGCGGGGACGCTTCTTTCGTTGTCGTGCGGCTTTTGGGGCCGTTCAACGCCCTCTGCCACCGAATGGAAGGTAAGTCGAGAGCAGCATCAATGATGACAGGAAATTTTTGCTCATTTTCAAAGCTGTCACCTAAGCGTACATACCGCGCATCAGTCCGCTCTATGTGCTTGGATTTGCCCATGTCAAACGCTCCAACAAACGGACCGAGTGCAGTGGCAATTGCCTCAAGAATTGTGGTTTTTCCCTGCCCATTACGTGCGGCAATAACCGTCAGCTCAGGATGGAAATCGATCTCGATTCCATCGAAACGACGGTAGTCCTTTAATTTCAGTTTGCGCAACTTCACAGGGCGACCTCAGGCTTTTGCCGTCCTTGCCGACGGCTTATCTGGCGGTAGTTGACCATGAGACGAGGCTGAGCTCCAGTCAAAATCGCTGGTGCATTTAACCGCGCTGTGCTGTCGCCATGCTTTTGGCTGGGCGTATTCGGGCGGATCCAGATTCTGCACCGGTCGATTGCACCTATAGTCTTTATTCGGCTGATTTTGTGAGCCGAATAAATTCGCTATTCGGCTCACACGTCGCAAAAAGCATGTTTCCTACAACAACAGCACATGTATCCGATTGTTAAAAAACTGCCAAATGGCTAATCTTCGCGCCTTCTACGACCCCATAGTCACGGGTCTTTCAGACGAAACGCAGTTTTCACCGCTGTGAAGTACCGAGGATCGGGTGCAAGGTTTC
>Ga0207696_1001576_pt1 | contig 12090 bp, 9 predicted proteins | sample KBSS54metaG_FD_184403 | JGI IMG/M metagenome (GOLD analysis project Ga0207696, IMG submission 184403) | Switchgrass rhizosphere microbial communities from Kellogg Biological Station, Michigan, USA - KBS S5-4 metaG (SPAdes) (version 2) | ecosystem: Host-associated > Plants > Roots > Rhizosphere >...
CGAATGCGGTGGGCTTGGTGCCCGCCTTGCCCTTCCAGCGCATGGCGAGCAGGCGCGGCGCCCGCACCGAACCCTGCGCCACGCCCAGCAGCGCGCCCATGCCCAGTTCGGCCATGTCCTCGTCATCGAGCACGACGATTTCCACGCCGGTGCCGGCCAGGCGTTCCTGGCAGCGTGCGACGAAGCTTTCGGGATAGATCACGTTGGCCGGTTCGGTGACGAGTTCGCGGGTAAATTCCACGCCTTCGGCCACCGCGCTCTCTATGTCCCACAGGCTTTCCGTGCCTTCGGGCGCGGCGAACGCCACGATCGTCTTGAGCGAGGGCTTCTGTTCGTCCTTGAGACGGGTGCGATAGACCAGGTATTGCCAGGCGCGAAGGCGCGCGGCGAGCAGGACGGCCGTGGCATCTTCCGCGCTCAGGCCGCTGTCCGAAAAGTCGATCCCAAGCGCTTCCTCGCCCGAAGTGAGGTACTTGGCGACAAGCGCACCGGCCGCCCGCTCCAGGGTGGCGCGGCGGCCGCTGGCGGCAAGATCGCCGGCCCCGGCAAAGGCGAGGCGCGACAGGCCGGCATCCCCGGCAACGAATGCCTCGAACGTCTGCCCCGGCTTGCCGGAAAAGCGCGCAGCGGCAGCGCTTTCCACCACCAGCGCCGGGGTGCCGGCAGGCAAGGCCCCCTCACCCACGATCCGCCCCACCAGGCGCGGCAGTTCGGATCGGCTGGCGGCAAATACGATGTTCATCGGCAAACTCCTGTCGGAATGCGGCCACAGATCGCCCGCAAGGGAAACGAGGCAGCAATTGTGGGTTTGCAGTTAAGACCGACCAATGCGATAGGCAACCGCATGTCCCCCGCTACGCCGCTTTCCGCCGCCCTCCCTGCTCGAAATCGGCGGCAATTTTCCCATTGCCTGCGCCCCGGTACTGCTCGCCACATCCTGCTGGCTGGCGCGATGGGCCTGGGCACAGCGGGTTGGGCTGTTCCCGCGCTGGCACAGCAAGCCCCGGTCGGCATGGCCCCGCTCGACGAGGATGCGCCGCCGCCGCCACCCGAAACGGGCTCTGCCGCCGCCACGACGGGCACGTCCGACGCCCAGACCGACCAGGTGCGGTTCGAGGCGGACAAGGTGCAATATGCCAGCGATCCCGATCTGGTAACGGCCATGGGCAATGTCGTGCTGCGCCGCGACGAGCAGACCGTGCGCGCCGACACCGTGACCTGGGACCGCAAGACCGGCAAGATCGAGGCGAACGGCAACATCCGCGCCGTCGATGAAAGCGGCAATGTCCTCTATACCGACAAGGTGGAGCTGACCGACGAGTTGAAGGCCGGCGCCATGCAGGACCTGCTGGTGGTGCTGCGCGAAGGGGGGCGCCTGGCCGCGCGCGAGGGCGTGCGCGATGGCAACGGCAACCTGACGCTGCACAATGCGGCCTTCACCGGTTGCGCGGTGGAAAACGACGAAGGCTGCCCCAAGAAGCCCAGTTGGGAAGTGACCGCCGCCAAGGTGGTGTGGAACGAGCGCACCAAGAAAGTGCGCTACACCGGCGCCAAGCTGCGCCTGTTCGGCATTCCTCTGCTGCCCTTGCCCGGCCTTGCCCATACCAGCGATTTCCGGGCCGAGACGGGGCTGCTCATTCCCGATGTGCGCTCCACAGCGGCGAACGGGATCGAATTTGCCGATACGTTCTATTGGCGGCTGGGGGACAACAAGGACCTGTCGATCGCCGGGCACGTGTTTACCGGCGCGCTGCCGATGGTTTCGGGCACCTATCGCCAGTTGACCGGGGTGGGCGCGTTCCAGATCACCGGTTACCTCACGCGGTCTTCGGCCATCCCGGTCTATTCGGCGATCGATGCCGGCTCTGGCGTGGGCACCAGCCAGTGGCGCGGCTACCTGGAAGCCAACGGCAAGCTGCAGTTCAACGAGAACTGGAGCCTGACCGCCTATGGCCGCTATGCCAGCGACCGCACGTTCCTGCGCCGCTATGACATCAGCCGCGATGACCGCCTGCGATCATCCATCAATCTCGAACGCATCGGCGATAATGGCTATTTCAGCCTTGCAGGCTGGGCCGTCCAGACGCTGCGCGTGGGCGACAGCCAGGGCCAGGTGCCGATCGCCATTCCCGCGCTCGACTGGCGCTATCGCATCGCCACGCCCGGCATCGGCGGCCAGCTGGAACTGGAAGCCAACACGCTAGCCGTGACGCGCACCGCCGGGCAAGACACCCAGCGCGCCTTTGCGCGCGCGCAGTGGGACCTGCGCACGATCACCGGGCTGGGGCAGGAAGTGACGTTGACCGCCATGATGCGCGGCGATGTCTATCACAGCGATGCCAACGCGCTGACCACGGTAGACATCTATCGCGGCGTGGAAGGCTGGCAGGCCCGCGGCATCGCGACCGCCGCGCTGGACGTGAAATGGCCGCTGGTGGGGGCGATGTTCGGCGGCACGCAAGTGCTCACGCCGCGCGTGCAACTGGTGGCCACGCCCCATGTGCGCAACACGTCCATTCCCAACGAGGATTCGCGCGCAGCCGATCTCGATGATTCCAACCTGTTCTCGCTCAACCGCTTCAACGGCTATGACCGCTATGAAGACGGCGTGCGCGTGACATATGGCTTCGACTGGCAGCTGACGCGGCCAGGCTGGCGCATTTCCTCCACCGTGGGGCAAAGCTATCGCCTGTCGGACGAGCAGAGCCTGCTGCCCCCCGGCACCGGCCTGTCCGCGCGCCTGTCCGACATCGTCGGCCGCACCGACCTGCGGATCAAGGACATCGTCCAGTTCACGCACCGCTATCGCCTGGACAAGGACAGCTTCGTCCTGCGCCGCAACGAGATCGACGCCACGATCGGCAATCACCGTACTTATGCCGAAATCGGCTATTTGCGGCTCAACCGCGATATCCCGGTCACGTTCGAGGATCTGCGCGACCGCGAGGAACTGCGCGCTGCCGGGCGGGTGGGCTTTGCCCATTACTTCTCGGTCTTCGCGTCGGGCGTGGTCAACCTGACGACCAAGGCCGACGATCCGGTCTATGGCTCGGACGGGTTCCAGATGCTGCGCCACCGCGTGGGCGTGGCCTATACCGACGATTGCTTCGATGTCTCGATCACGTGGAAGCGCGACTATGTGACCACGGGCGACGCGACGGCCGGCAACTCGTTCCTGTTCAGCATTTCGCTGCGCGGCCTCGGCTCGCGGTAACGTCCGCGCGAGCCGGGGCGCTGGTCAGGTCGCCGGCTTACGGTGTCGGCTGCTTGCGGTTGATGAACTGGTCGCTGATCGAGCAGGTTGCCGGGCCCAGGATCACGATGAACAGCGTGGGCAGGATGAACAGGATCAACGGCACCGTCATGATCGCGGGCAGACGCGCGGCCTTTTCCTCGGCACGCATCATGCGTTCGTTGCGGAATTCGGCCGACAGCACCCGCAAGGCCGAGGCCAGCGGCGTCCCATAGCGTTCGGTCTGGACCATCGTGGTGGTCACGCCCTTCACCGAATCGAGATTGACGCGATACGCAAGGTTTTCAAAGGCCTGGCGCCGCTCGGTGAGGAACGACAGCTCGATCGCGGTCAGCGCGAATTCGTCGCCGAGTTCGGGATAGGCCCGGCCCAGCTCGCGCGCCACGCGGCCAAAGGCAGCATCGACGGTCAGGCCGGCTTCGGCGCAGATCACCAGCAAGTCCAGCGCGTCGGGCAAGCCCTTGCGGATGGCATGGGTGCGCTTGGACACCAGGTTGGCGATCCAGATATCGGGCGCCTTGTAGCCAAAGATGACCATCACGGCAAAACCCATGAACCGCTTGAACGCGCCCCATTCGGGGAAGAATTGCAGGACATAGATCCACAGGATCGCCAGGCCGCCCAGCACGATCGGGCCGATCATGCGGCCAAAGATCACGGCAACCGCCCATTCCTTCTTGCGGATGCCGGCCTGGGCCAGCTTTTGCTGGACCACGGCCAACTGGCTGTCTTGCAGCACGCGCAGCTTTTCCAGCACGCCGCGGATGTTGTCGGTGGTCTGGTTGCGGCGCACGATCGACGCGCGTTTGCGCGCGGGCGAGGCGATGATCCCCGCTTTCAATTGTTCGCGCCGCTCGGTCAGCGCCTTGACGCGCTTGGCCATCGGATCGCGCACGGTAATGGCGGCATAGATTGCCAGCATGATTGCGCCGGCGGCCACCATCATCAGAAGGGAGCCGGCGTAGATGACATTGATGCCGAGCAGCGTGGGCGCGGGATGCTGGTCCATGGTCGTTGCGTCCTTCCGCTCAAATCTCGAAGCTGATCATCTTGGACATGATGAAGGCGCCGATGCCCAGCCAGCACAGCCCGCCCAGACCGGCCACGATCAGACGCTGGTCCACGAAAAACTGGCCCATGTACGAGGGGTTGATCCAATAGATCAGCCCAAAGACGATGAAGGGAAGCGCGCCGATGATATAGGCCGAGGCCTTGGATTCCGAACTCATCGCCCTGATCTTGAGCTTCATCTGCGCGCGCTTGCGCAGCACGTCGGCCAGGTTGGCCAGGGTTTCGGAAAGGTTGCCGCCGGTTTCCCGCTGGATGGCAAGGGTGATGCAGAAAAAGCTGAACTCGGCCATGTCGAGCCGGTCGGCCGTATCCTGGAGCGCTTCCTCCATGGTCTTGCCCACCTTGATCCGGTCGGTCACCAGCTTGAATTCCTCGCCCACCGGGCCGGGCAATTCGCTGGATACCACGCCGAGCGTCTCGGTGATCGGCAGGCCCGAGCGCAACCCGCGCACCAGCAATTCCAGGGCATCGGGAAACCGGGTGACGAACGCGGTCGTGCGCTTGTTGATCGCGCGGTTGACCACGAAGTGCGGGATACCGGCGCCCACGAGCAAGCCGGCCGGCAAGGCGAGCAGCACGGAACCGGACTTGAGGAACACCAGCGCCGCCACTGCCGTCCCCAGGCCGAGCGAGGCATAGAGGTATTGCGACAGCGTCCAGCCCTTGCCGGTGCGGTGCAGGCGCAGCGCAAGCGCCTCTGTGCGCGAGGCGGAGCCGGCCACGCGATAGGCCCTGGGCGTGCGCGAGGCGATGGCCTTGCGATATTGCGCCTCAACCTTGTCGACCGCGCGGTCGGAATGGCGAAAGCGCACCTGTTGCAGGCGGCGCGTGCTTTCCTTGGCCGCATTGGGGCCGGAAAAGGCCGCCAGGCCAAGCAGGACCGCCAAGGTGAACCCACCAAGAATGAGGATCAACTGGGGATTGAACATCGCGCGGTCTGCCTGGTTGAAGCGTTAGGTCTGGACGAACGGGGAACGATCAGGCCGGGCTCAGGCCGGTGCGCCAGCCTTGGCCTTGGCCTTTGCCGGCAGCATCTTCTTGAGATCGAACTTGCCAAGCAGCGAAGCGGGCCGCGCCTTGGGCTTGTCGGCCGTTTCCTCGCTGTCCTGCGCCAGGTTGTCGATCGCCGCAGCCACGTCGCGCATCGCGATGGCCGCCTTGGTGGAACGGTTGGCACCCAGGAATGTTTGCCCCAGCTTGGCCGCATTGGCCGCCGCCTTGGCATCGAAGGGCACGATATAGCCCAGCTTGCGCTCGATCGAGGATTCGAAATCGCCCCGGCTGATCTCGCCCACGCCTTGCTGGACCTTGTTGGCCACCAACTGGATATGGGCATGGCCGGCATTGGCCTTGAGCCAGGCGAGCAGGCGAATGGCATCGCGCGCACCGGCCAGCGTGAGTTCGGTGGCAAGCACCACCGCATTCACATCGGCCAGAAGATGCGGGAAATTGATCAGCATGTTGCGCGGCATGTCGATCACGGTCATCTCGAAGGCCTGGCGGAATTCGTCCTGCAACTGCGCAAAGGCGCTGCCATCGGTCATCAGCGGCGCTGTGATCGGGGCTTCGGCCGACAGGATCGCCAGGTTGTCGTTGGCGCGGATCATCGCGCGTTCGATGAACAGCCCGTCGATGCGGCTGGGATTGTCGATCGCGTCGGTCAAGCCGCGTCCCGGCTCCAGATCGAGCGTGAGCGCGCCCGTGCCGAAATGGACATCGAGATCGAGCAACGCCGTCGAACGCTTGAAATCGGTGCTGAATGCCCAGGCGATCGAGGTGGCAAGGGTGGAAGCCCCCACCCCGCCCCGCGTGCCGACAACCGCCGTGGTGACATGGCGCTTGGCGGCGGCGCCGTCCTGGTTCTTGGGCGCGTTGAAAATGGCCTGGGCCTGGCTCAGCGCGTCACGCACCTGGCCGATCGAGAGTGGCTTGAGCAGGTAATCCTGGATGCCCGAGGCCACGAGATCGCGATAGAGCCGCACGTCGTTGACCTGGCCCACCGCGATCACCACGGTTCCCGGCTCGCACACTTCGGCGAGCGCGTTGATATCGTGCAGTGGATCGCCGCTTTCCGACAGATCGACCATCAGGATCGCCGGGCTGGCCGTGATCGAAAGCGATTGCACGGCGTTGCGCAGGCCGCCGCGCGCGCATTTTTCCGGCGCCCAGCCCATGTCGGCGGCAACGGCGCGCACCACATCGAGCGCGGCGTCGTCGCACATATAGGCGGCGAACAGGTCGCGGTTGCCGGATTTCCAGGGTGCGCTCATGTCAGTTGCTCGCCGCTGAAGAGGAAGTGGTCACGCGCTTTACGGCTGCACCGCCGCTGCCGGTGGGCGCGCTCTCGCGATAGGCCTGGATCGCCTTGTTGGAACTCATCACCGCGTTGCGCCCGTCGCCGGTCTGCCCGTGGATCAGGTCTTCCTTGTTGGCGACCATCGCCGCGAAGTTGGAATTCACCGCGCAGCCATAGTTGGTCGAAGTGGCATTGCGGCCGTTGCCATCGTTATGGGTGGACCAGTCCGGGCACCCTGGCACCGATGCCGTGGTGCGCATGATCACGAGCCGCGCCGTGCCCGGCGCCACGTTGCCTGCCGTGACCGGCGCGGTATCGGCCAGGATCAGGCCGTGGGCGGCGATCACCGCCTGCACCGCATCGCGCGTGGCCGGATCGCCGGCAGGATCATCGAGTGCCACCTTGTCGCCATAGCCAAGACCGAGCGTATCGAACCAGCCGGCCATGCGCCGCTGCTCGCTGATAGGTACGCCACCACCGGGCAGGGTGTTGACATCCAGGGTATAGCTGGTGCGCTCCACCACAGGCTGGTGCACGCTGTAGAGCGAACGGTTGTCGGGCTGGCCGCCGACGCAGCCGGCAAGGCCCGCCACGAGGCCAAGGGCCAGGGCCGCTTGGCCGATGCGATTGCGCGTGATGGACATGGGCTGGTTCCTCGTCACAGGATCGGTCACAGGCTGAAGCCGGGCTTGGTATCGGCAGCGGCGCGCTGGTTCTTGGCACCACGCGGCGTGCTGGCATCGCCCACGCTGGGCGGCGGGCCACCTTGCACGGTGCCTTCGCGTTCGGTCGGCATCGGGCGCGGCTCACCCTTCGATGGCGCGGATTCCTGGTTGCCCAGCACTTGCTGCAGCGCATCGGCGGCGCGGAAGCCATCGGTGGGCAGCTTGATGTCCTTGGCATCGACCGGGTTGACCAGATACGGGGTCACCACGATCACCAGTTCGGTCTCGCCCTTCTTGAACGAGGTGGAGCGGAACAGCGAACCCAGGATCGGCAAGTCACCCGCGCCGGGCAGCTTGGTGATCGTGTTCTGCGCCGAATTGCTCAGCAGGCCGGCAATCATGAAGCTTTGGCCCGAACCAAGCTCCACCGTGGTTTCCGCGCGGCGGACTTTCAGGCCGGGGATCGAATAGCCGCCGAAGTTGATCGATCCGTCGGTCGACAGTTCCGAAACTTCGGGCCGCACGCGCAGCGAGATGCGCCCATTGGCCAGCACCGTGGGCGTATAGGCCAAGCTCACACCGTACTTCTTGTATTCGATGCTGGTCGTGCCCAGGCCTTGCGAGAGCGGGATGGGAAATTCGCCGCCGGCCAGGAATTCCGCCGTTTCGCCGGAGAGCGCGGTCAGGTTGGGTTCGGCGAGCGTATTGGCCAGGCCAATCGTTTCGCCCAGGTCCAGCGCACCCAGCAGGTCCATGCCAAACAGCTTGGCATTGCCAACCAGGCGCGAGCCGGTGACAGGCAGGTTCAGGCCGGTGGTGGACGTGTTGGCAGGCACGCCAAAGCCGATCGGCCGGCCCGGTGCATATTGGTTGTAGAACGAAGTGCCTTGGCCGATGCCGAACTTGAAGCCGTTGGTGGCGTCAGCGCTGGCCCAGTTCATGCCGATGGCGCGCGTCAGCGTGCGGCTCACTTCCGAAATCCGCACATGCAGCATCACTTGCAGCGGCGTTGCCAGCTTCAGGCGGCTGATCACTTGCGTCTTTTCGCCCACGAAGGCGGTGACAAGGCGCTCGGCCTCGGCGGCATCCTCGGGCGCGGTCACGGTGCCGGTCAGCAGCACGGTGTTGTTCATCGTGGCAGTCTGGATCTTGGCCTCGGGCATGGCGAGGTGCAGCATCTGGTCGATGCTGTCGATATTGGTGCCCACGCGGACATTGGCAGACCACAGGACATCGCCCTTGGCGTTGCTGGCATAGACGGTGGTTTCCCCCGGCCCCTTGCCGAACACATAGAGCTGGTTGGTCGATTTCACCTGCACATCGGCGATCTTGTCGTCCGCCACGAACACATCGGCCATGCGGGCCGGCAGCGTGATGAGTTCGCCGCGCCCCAGGCCCACCGCGATGGAGCGGGCGGGGCTCGTCACGTTCTGCCCATGGGCAGCCTGGGCGCCGGCGATCATCGCCAGTGGCGCTGCGGCCACCATCGCGCCAAGCAGCGCGGAAGAAAAGCGTGTGGACATGGTCTGGCCTTTGGCAGTGCGCCGGAACGAAGGATGCTCGAACATCACTGGGCTCCCACGCTGACGACGACGGTTTCCTTGCCGCGCGTGATATTCACCACCGGGCCACGCGGGCGAGGCGGTGCCACCGGGCCACCCATTGCCGGCGGCGGCGCGGCCGGTGCGGCAAAGCCACCGCCCCCGCTGCCGGCCATCGGCGGCATCGATTTGCGCTGGAAGCGCGAGACATCGCCGCCCGTGGCAAAGCTGGTGCCGCCGTCGAGCGGATGGGCCAGCGCTTGCTTGAGCAGCTTTTCCTCGTCTTGCGGGCTGGCGCCGGCCGGAACCTTGACATCGCCCGAGGCGATCGCCTGTTCCAGCTCGGCCGAATTGTCGGCCAGCGAGCGCAGCGACAGGCTGAGCGTGCCGATCGTCTGCGCCACGGCGATCTTTTCGGCGATCTTGGGCGTCACTTCCACGGTCACGGTGCTGAATGCCTTGACCTTGGTCTTGCCTTCGACCTGCTCCTGCGTGGCGGATTGGTCGGTGGCGAGCACGCGCAAGTTGCGGATGATCGTTTCCGATGCCTTGAGCGGCTGCTGCTCGGTGCCCTTGACCGTCTGGGTCAGAACCAGGTCGATATGGTCACCGGGAAACACGAAGCCGGCAACGCCGGTGCGGGCAGAAACCGGGATGGTGACGGCGCGCATGCCAGGGCCCAGGGCTGCGGCAAGGAAGCCACGATCGCCCGGAGCCACCAGCGAACCTTGCGTGATCGGTTCGCCCGCCGTGATCGGATTGCGCACGACGGTGCCCAGCATCTTCTGCATGTCGGCCTCGCCTTCCACGAAATAGGCGTCCTGCACCATTTCCTTGGGCCAGGCCTTGAACCCGATCGCATCGGCCGTGATGATCGTGCCCACCGGCAGGGCGCGTTGCGCCACCAGCACCTTGGAGCCCATCTCCACCTTGGCAGCAGCAGCAGCCTGGGGCGAACCCGAACCGCGCATCATGCCCATGCCTGCAAGGGCCGTCGGGATCGCGATGATCAGCGCCCCCCCCAGCAGCAGCAGCTTTTTCTTGTCCATCGCCAGTTATCCCGCCCTTACAGAACAGCGTGAGCCATCCGACAAATTGGTTAAGTTTGGCCTTAGCCCGCTGCGAAGGCGCCAAGGCCCCCGCCATATGTTGTACCAAGGACACACAGCCCCGCCGTGGCGATCGCCACGCCATAGGGTATCTTGAGGTGGTCCTTGCGGCGGCGCAGCACGTGCCACATGCCCATGCCCACGGTGAGCACCCCACCCACCAGCGCCATGATCAGCAACAGCTTGGCAAACAGCAGCGGCCGCAGCCACAGCGCCAGCGCGGTAAGCAGCTTGACATCGCCACCGCCCATCATGCGCAGCGCGAACAGCCCTGCCAGCATCACGAACGCGGCCAGCGCCACGCCAAGCTGCAGCACGACATCGGGCCACAGATGCAGCCCGCAGGCCCACCAATAGACCGGCGCCAGCGCGGCGATCGCGGCGTTGAGCCAGTTGTCGATCTGTCTGCGGCGCAAGTCGGTAAAGGCTGCGATCAGCAGCGCAATTGCCAACACTCCGGCCAAACCGTAAACCATGGAAGTCCCCCTCGATGGTTGGGGGATACCGGAAAATCACTTACCAAACGGTAACCAAGCCAAGCGGCGGGACCGGGCGTGAAACGGGGCGTCGCAAGCAATGGTTAAACATGTCTGGAAGCCATTGGGCGGGCGTACTATTCCCGATGGTGCACACGAATCGACCTGGACCGCAGCCGATGGCACGGCGATCCGCCGCCTCGATTGGCGCTGCACGCCAAATGCATCCCGAGGCTCGATCCTGTTCCTGCCGGGGCGCGGTGACTTTTATGAAAAGTATCTGGAAACGTTCGATTACTGGGGCACTAAGGGCTGGCACGTAACCGCGGCGGACTGGCGCGGCCAGGCTGGTTCCGCCGGGCCGCCGCCGGGGCCCGTATCGGGCGACATTGCCGATTTTGCCGTGTGGATCGATGACCTTGCCGATCTTTACCAGGCATGGCGTGCGCAGGCGCCGGCGCCGCACGTGGTGATCGGCCATTCCATGGGTGGGCATCTGGTGTTGCGCGCGCTGGCGCAGGGGCGAATCGATCCTGTCGCCACAGTCTTGAGCGCGCCGATGCTGGGATTCGCCACGATTCTGCCGCGCTGGCTGCAGCGAATCTATGCTGCCGCCATGGTCCGCACAGGCGATCCGGCGCGGCCAGCGTGGAAAACCAGCGAAAAGCCCGGCGCCCGCGCCGCCCTGCGCGCGAATCTGCTGACGCACGATGCTGGTCGCTATGCCGACGAGCAGTGGTGGCGGGCGCAGCGCCCGTGGCTGTCGCTGGTGCCCGCCAGCTGGCGCTGGCTGCAAAAGTCCAGCGCGTCTTTCGACCTGCTCGATTCGCCCGGCATGCTCGAGGCCGTGAAAACCCCGGTGCTGCTGGTGGCAACGCGCCATGACAGGTTGGTCTCGTGGCGGGCGATTGCCCGTGCGGCGCGGCGCCTGCCGCGTGCGCAGCTTGTTGCCTGGGGCCGCGAAGGCCGGCACGAATTGCTGCGCGAAAGCGACCCCGTGCGCGATCGGGTGCTTGCCACGATCGACGAATTCCTCGAACGGGAAGCGCCCGCCAACGCGGCAGGCTGACACCTCCCCTTTTCGTGAGGCCGCATGGACGAGTTCGACATCGCGATCATCGGCGCGGGCATGGCCGGGGCCAGCCTGGCCGCCGAATGCGCGCCCCATGCCCGCGTCCTGCTGATCGAGGCGGAGGACACGCCCGGCTATCACACCACCGGCCGATCGGCCGCGTTCTGGGACGAAGTCTATGGCGGGCCGGCCGTGGTGCCGCTCACGCTCGCTTCAGGCAACTATCTGGCTGATAACGGCTTTCTCCAAACACGCGGTTCCCTGGTGATCGGGCAGGCAGAAGACCGGATCGCGCTCGAACGCTTCGTGGCCGAATATCGCGCGCTGGGCGCCCACATCGAAATGATCGGGCGGGAGGGGATGATTGACCGGGTTCCCCGCTTGCGCGGAAGCTGGTCTGTGGGCGCGTGGCAACCTGGCTGCGCCGATATCGACGTGGCGGCGCTGCACCAGCATTACCTTGCCCAGTCCCGCCGCACCGGCACGGTCGTGCGCCTGCGCGCACGGGTCGAACAGATCGAGCGGGATGGCGCGGGATGGCGCCTGGCTTGGCGCGATGGCGGCGCACGGGCAGGCGTGCTGGCCAACGCCGCCGGCGCCTGGGCCG
>Ga0207696_1001581_pt1 | contig 12064 bp, 13 predicted proteins | sample KBSS54metaG_FD_184403 | JGI IMG/M metagenome (GOLD analysis project Ga0207696, IMG submission 184403) | Switchgrass rhizosphere microbial communities from Kellogg Biological Station, Michigan, USA - KBS S5-4 metaG (SPAdes) (version 2) | ecosystem: Host-associated > Plants > Roots > Rhizosphere >...
CAGTCAGCAGTGCGTTAATTGGGCGCACGCCGACATCCAGAACGTGTTCGATAGGCGTTCGTTGTAACGGGTTGAATGGCGCGGCACCCAGCGCCCCCATAGTGGTGGTTTCAGGGGCCGGAAGGCTATCTAGTGGACGGCCACTTCCATCAAGTACCCGTCCTAATAGTGCCGGGCCAAGTGGCAATTGTTTCCCGCTATGCAGGCCACCTTCAGCGGTGGCGCGCGCGTAAACGCGAGCACCTGGCAAGATCCCTTCGACTTCCTCAAGGGGCATCAGGAACAGTTTCTTGCCGTTAAAACCGACAACTTCGCACTCAATATCTCTGGAGTGCTGTTCGATAATACAGGTCGCCCCAAGGGGCAATTGCAAACCGGTGGCTTCAAGTACCAAACCCGTTGCCCGTGTCAGTCGGCCATAACGGCGAACGGTGGGTAACTGTGACATTCGCGCTTCGAAATTATCGAGCGTGTTGAGCCAGCGTGTTAAACGGGCAGTCATCACAACACTCCTGGAGCTGCAAGGCGGCAGAGCTCCTGCCAGCGCGTTGCCACGCTGGCGTCGAGGTCGCCTTCATCGGCAGACACTTTGCAGCCGCCTTGATGCAGACTTGGGTCGCCACGCAGACGCCAGCCATGCAGGCTGAGTGTTGCGCCGAGCATTTCTTCAACACGTTGTAAATCATCGGGATGCACGCGCAACTGTGGTTTGCCACTGAACAGCGGCTCTTGTTGTAAAAGCGCCTGGATCTGTTTAATCAGCGCACTGTTATCAATGCCTTTTGACTCACCAATAACCTGACGTGCCGCTTCCAGTGCCATTTGCATCAAACGCGAAGCGATGACGCTATCGAGCGCATCCAGGGTGTACTGGAATTCGCTAACCAGTTGCTGCATCCGCGCATGAACCGGTGCTTGCTGTTGCTTAGCTTCAGCCAGCCCCTGCTCCAGGCCTTGCTGAAAACCTGCGTTACGGCCTTCTTCTGCACCCGCTGTATGCCCTGCGGCATAACCCAGTTGATGACCTTGTTCGTGCGCCTGCATCTGCATTTGTGCCAGTTGCTGCTGCAAGTTGGGCTCGCTTTCTTCAGGCGATTCAGTGGGTTCATCTTCAGCATCAGAGGCGAACAATGGCTCAAATGCCTGCGACGGCGGTGCTAAATCGTCTGGCGTCCAGATTTTCCACGCAAGCCCGTTAGACATAAGTATCCTCGCTGGTGCCAATGACCATCTCGCCGGTTTCTGCCAGGCGACGAACGATAAGCAGAATGGCTTTCTGTTCGTTTTCTACCTGCGACAGGCGTACCGGGCCACGGTTGGAGAGGTCGTCGCGCAGAATATCTGCCGCACGTTGCGACATGTTGCGCAGGAATTTCTCGCGCAGTGGCTGTTCGGCACCTTTGAGGGCGATAAGCAGCGATTCGGACTCCACTTCCTGCAACAGGCGCTGGATGCTGCGGTCGTCGACTTCGACGAGGTTTTCGAACAGGAACATTTCGTCGATAATTTTTTGTGCCAGCTCGCCATCGAAGTCGCGAACGGCAGTGATAACCGCTTCTTCCTGCTGAGTTTTCATCAGGTTGATAATTTCTGCTGCCGTCCTCACGCCACCCATTTTGCTGCGCTTGAGGTTTTGGCCGTCGAGCAGGTTGTTGAGCACTTCGGTCAACTCAGCCAATGCCGCAGGCTGCACGCCGCCGAAGGTCGCGATACGCAGCATCACGTCGTGGCGTAAACGCTCGTCGAACAACGCCAGAATATCTGCCGCCTGAGCACGTTTGAGGTGAACCAGGATGGTAGCGATAATTTGCGGGTGCTCGTCGCGAATCAGGTCCGCAGCACTTTGCGGTTCCATAAAGTTGAGCGTTTCCATGCCCGACGTGGTTTCGCGGGTTTCCAGAATATCTTCCAGCAGGCTGGAGGCACGCTCTTCGCCCAGGGCTTTGATCAACACCGAACGCAGATAATCGTTCGCGTTGACCGACAGCGCGGCGTACTGCTCGGCTTCTTGTTCGAACTCGGCCAACACCTCGGTCAGTTGCTTATTAGAAATCTGGCGAATGCTGGCCATCGCGGCACTGAGATGCTGGACTTCACGTGGACTGAGATGCTTGAACACCTCCGCCGCACGGTCTTCGCCAATGGTCATCAACAGAATGGCGCTTTTCTCTGTTCCGCTAATACTCATAGTTCGTTACTCATCCATTGGCGTATCACCAGCGCGACCACGCGCGGATCGTTATCAGACATCTCGCGAATACGCTGGCTCATGACTTCAGCGCCGAGGCGTTGGTTAACTTTGCGTTGCTGCTGCTGTTCGTCTTTCGTCAGGCGTACAGAAACGGCGTCTTCCTCTTCCACACGCTGGCGTTGGGCTTCAACCAGGGCTTGTTGTGCCATTTCTTTGCGTTGCAGTTGTGGGCGCACCACTTTGCGCCACAGCAGCCAGGCAACAATCAACACCAACAACCAACGACCGGCCGACATCAACATCTCGAAGAAGGCTTGTTGCTTCCAGAACGGCAGTTCCGCACTGGTTTCGTCGCTGGCGCTAAACGGTGAGTTAACGACATTGAGCGTATCGCCGCGTTTATCGGAATAACCCATCGCTTCACGCGTCAGATTTTCAATTTGCTTCATCTGATCGGCAGTCAATGGCAGTGGTTTGCCATCGGTAAGCTGGCGGTAGTTCACCACCACCGCGACAGACAGCCGCTGAACATCACCGACGTTCAACTTGGTATGCAAAATGGTGCGGTCGACCTCGTAGTTGGTGGTCTCGTCACGCTGGGTGTTACTCGAGCCACTCTGCGCAGATGTGGATGTTGCCCGTGTTTGCTGCGGCTGAGCATTCGCTGGCGTAGCTTGTGGCGGTGTTGAAATGGGGGCGTTATTCGGTGGGGCAGGTTGGTTAGATAGTGCACCTGGCACACCACCTGGGTTACGGCCATTCACTTGCTCGCTTTGGTTAAGCTGGCGCGAACGCACCGCTGCCTGAGAGGGATCGCTGTTCGGGTGATACTGCTCTTGTGTTTGTTCTTTATTAGAGAAGTCAATTTGTGCGGTGACCTGCGCGTGGACATTATTGTTGCCGACAATCGGCCCAAGAATGGCTTCGATGCGGCGCTGGTAACGGCTTTCGACATCCATTGCATATTTAAGCTGCGCATCGTTAAGGTCACGGCCAGCGGTATTGGACTGCGTCAGCAAATGCCCGCCCTGGTCGACCAGCGTCACATTGCCTGGCGGCAAACCAGCAACCGCACTCGACACCATATGCACCACGGCACTGACTTGTCCTTCGTCTAACGCACGACCAGCTTCCAGGCTAAGTGTGACCGAAGCAGAAGGGGATTTTTGTTCGCGAACAAACAAAGAAGGTTTAGGCATCGCCAGATGCACACGCGCTGTTTTGACCGGGCCAAGCGTTTCGATGGTACGCGCCAGTTCGCCTTCCAGTGCGCGTTGGTAGTTCACCTGCTCGCTAAACTGGCTGATGCCAAACTTTTCTTGATCCAGTAATTCAAAGCCGACTGCGCCACCCTTAGGTAACCCTTGCTGTGCCATGCGCAAACGCAGATCGTAGACTTTATCTGCCGGGACCAAAATCGCGCTGCCGTTATCAGAGAAACGATAAGGCACATTCATCTGGGTCAGTTGAGTGACGATGGCACCGCCATCTTGCTCGGCCAGATTGCTGTACAGCACTTTGTAATCAGGCGTTTTGGCCCACAGCACCAGCGCGACAAGAATGGCGATAGCCGCAGCGCCTGCGACCGCTAGCGGGATTTTAGGATTTGCACGAATGCGGGCCAGCCACTCCTGGGTTTTGTTTTGCGGCGTTTGTGGCAGGCTTGCTGCGGTCATTGAGCACCTCGCAGCTGGGCGTAGACAACATATTTAATAGACAGAGTGAACAAAACGAGCTCCCACAACAAAAGTTCCACAAAGATGGCAACGTTATTATTTTCTTTCTTAGCGGTTTTGATGGCTGAATTAGCTCTATTTATTGCCGCTATTTAGCGCCTTTGTCCTGGTGACAAGGTGGTAATCTTGCCGCGTTTAAAATCACTGGGGCAGGGAAATGGCAATTCAAGGTATCGAAGGCGTACTTCAGCAGTTGCAGGCAACCGCGCTGTCAGCGGGGAATCCGGTTCAGAATTACGAGCCAAAAGTGAGTTTTGCCGGTGAGTTACAGGCAGCGCTTGGCCGTATCAGTGAAACGCAAACCGCTGCCCGTACTCAGGCTGAAAATTTTGCCCTCGGAACACCGGGTGTTGCGCTCAATGATGTGATGGTCGATCTGCAAAAATCGTCGGTTTCGCTACAGATGGGTATCCAGGTGCGCAATAAGATGGTGTCGGCGTATCAGGAAGTGATGAACATGCAGGTGTAATTACCCTTCATACTTGAAATTGTATCTGTGTTGGCTGCATTCGTTCGTCCGACAAATCTGCCGGGAGCAGATTTGAACGCTGTTAGCAGCGCCCCGAAGGGGTGAGGCCCATGTATGGGCCGAATAATTACTTACTTGAGTAAGCTCATCGGGACTTACTCAATTGCCGCTTTGATACAATTCCAACTATTTTGATAATTGGGCTTTGCTTTTGTGAATTAAGTCAATACAACTAAAGTATGGGATTGAATAATATTTAGATGGTTAAAGTTTCGTGTTTTTCGAGAATAACCATTTTATTGCTGGAAATGACCGTGCTATTTGCTGGGACGCTTTTTAAAACCAACGTTCCAACGCCAATGGTCACGTTGTCGCCTATCTCAATATCATCACCAATGATGCACGAATGGGCGCCCATATTGACGTTGTTACCCACGTTAAATTTGATATCTACACCATTTTTATTGCTACCAAGGGTACAGAATTGCCGGATGGTAAAATTCTCGCCAATAATACAGTTTCTGTTAATAATCATTGAGTTGCCGTGCCATATTTTAAAGCCTTTACCAATCTTTAAATGATAATTCAGTTCGACACCAAACAATCCTTCATTAACCACTCGATTGAGAATCACAAACATCAATGAAAGCGGGTACAGCGCCTTTGTTTTGGCGTGAATAGTTGCCATTCTGAATATTAAAATAATGAGCTTAGATTTGGCAGTATTGATTTTTAAGTCATATTTTAATGTCGATAAGAAATCACGCATGGCGTTGTTCCATTTTAGGCTTATAAGAATAATCTTAATTCATAATTGTTAACTCGCCATTGAGTTTGCGAAATCTTTTCTAAGCTTGATAAGCATTGCACATTTTAGATGAATGGCGAGGGTTTTATCCCTCGCTCTGGTTGTTCAGCGTTGAATCAAATAGCGAATGGTTGGGCCGTCTTGTTGAATATCCAGCACCGTGTAGCCGTGGTTTTTGGCATCTAAAGGGATATTATTTATTGACTGCGGGCAGTCGCTCACCACTTCAAGAATTTGGCCTTTCGCTAATTGTGGCATGGCCTCCAGTGTGGCAACTGCCGGGTAAGGACAAGGTTCGCCGACCATATCCAGGCGGAAATCTGGTACATAATTGTGGCTCATACGCTCTCCTTAATAGGCTGGCTACTGTGCAGGTTTTTACGACGGAAGAACTGTTTTTCCCAACTGACAATGAACAAAAATGCGGCCAGCAAAAGCAAATAGGTGACCAGTAAACCGCCGAGCGGGCCAAAGGTATCGAGTAAGTTGACTTTGTCCCACTGGGTGGCGAGGGCAGGTGAAATATCGTCCCAGTAGTATGCAAGGATCGTGGAACCGATAACGTTGCCTAATCCTACCCACCAGTAATGAACTTGTCCTTCAACCGCGCGATACATCCAGCCAGTTTCACACCCGCCAGCCAGTACAATCCCAAAACCAAACAACAACCCACCGATGACAGCGTTAGGGCCAGCCCACATAATTTTTGGCGCAACACCAAGCTGAACATAACTGAAGATACCAATAGCACTGACCGCCATACCTAAAATGATTGCTTTCGCCATATGCGTACGACCAGTGATCCACATATCCCGGAAAGCCGAGGTAAAGCAGATTTGCGCTCGCTCAATTAACAACCCAAACCCAACGCCAAACAGCATGGCGATACCGAGTTTCGGTTGATTCATCGCGGTAAGTGCGCCCCATCCAACCATACCTGCGAATACCAACATACCGATGCGGAAGCGGCGTTTTGCTTGCTCAGGGCGTTGGGTGAGTGGCGAGGCGGCAGAGACTTTTTGTAGTTTGACGGGAATACGGAACAGCGGGAGAAGGGTGAATTTTGCACCGAACCACGAACCCATCGCAGTCGCTAAGGCGAAGAACCAGGCATGCAGAGAAAACTGGGGAATACCGGTAAAGAATGCCGCCAGATTACAACCCATCGCCAGACGTGCACCAAAGCCGGCAATGATTCCGCCTAACACCGCCTGGATAATACGTATGCGGTGTTGGGGCATCCGCAGTTTCACGTTATTGGCCCACAATGCGGCCGCAAAACATCCACCGAACATGCCGATAATCATCATGCCGTCAATGCGTGTTAAAGGGTTGCCATCAAGATGAATGAGTTTGAAATATCCCCACTCTTCAGCGTGAACCCCCATTAATTGCAGAAGCTGCCCACCCCAGCGGGTAAATTCGCCGGTGACAGCCCAGAATGTTCCTGTAAGGCCGAAATAGTAAGTTGAAAGAATACCTGCTGCGATAACGGCGGGCATCGGAGCCCAGAACTTAACCAGATAATTTAATTTGAATTGTTGCCAGGACATTTTCTTACCTCTGAACTCAGAAGGTGATGTGTTGCATAAGGGGCTAAAATATATACTCTTTTCCCTTTATCCAAAACCTCTCCAAAACTATTCTTCAAAATACCCCTGCTTTTTATGACAACAATCAAATAACCAGCCTGATCCATTCCTTTCCCCGAACCATGCAGCTGAAAAATGCATTCATGAATAATTTAATACATATAAGCATTAAAAGACCCGCCGGGGCGGGTCTTTGTCTTTTTGATTATTTTAGATTCGTGCTCAAGTCTGATTTGTTGGAGCAAAAACGCGTTGCGTAGTCGTCAGTCTGAAAGGATTGTGATCGGTATTTTTCACAGTCACTCGCAATATTAAACTTAGCGATGTGTCGTACAGTGTGAAAATACTGGCTATAAAGGTGAACAGACTCCGTTGATTCTTCAACCTCGCTATCCACCATAATGGCGCTCACCACCACAACAACAACCAAGAAAACCACAGCAATCATCCATTTCATTTCTCACGTTCCTGGTTGGTTAAATTTCTGGTAACCCTGGTGATCATCTTTCTTATATGCGTGAGCTTTAGCGAGGAGTCTTAACACCTCTCAGTGGGCGTGTTTTCATTTCTTTGCGCTTTTGCTGATTGCGAGCGCTGCTTTCGACATATACACAGCACAGGATTGCTATTGCTGCAATTATCCATTCCATTACTGTCACTCCGCTGATTACCCTAAAAAATAGGCGCGAAATTTAGCGCCCATATCGTTTGTTTTCTCCTCTTTTTGTGCTGTCGATCACATTTTCAAATTGGTTTTTGCTTAGCGATAAGCATGGCTGATGTCTTCGCTCCAGACTCAGTTTGCTTTTGACGGTGCAAACTGCCGTTTCAGCAGATTGGCAGACGCCGCCTCTTCCCAAAACAGAGAAACACTGGCGAGCTAAGTGCTTTAATGCGAAAATTATTTTTTCTCCGCGGTCAGGATAGATGATGAAGAAGATTGCATTATTGACAGTGTTGCTGGCGTTGAGCGGCTGTGTGCAGGTTGAAAATTACCGCGAAGTGGTGAAAGCACCAGCACCTGCAGGGCTTGCAGGGTACTGGCAGTCACAAGGTCCGCAAAGTGAGATGGTGAGCCCCGAAGCGATAGCGACGCTGGTGGTGACTTCTGCGGGTGATACGCTGGATTGCCGTCAGTGGCAGCGCGTAATGGCTCTGCCGGGTAAACTGATAGTGCGTTCAGACGATTGGTATAACGTCACGAACAAGCGTGAAGTTTATAGCGTAGAGCGCTTCGGAGATACGCTGGAGTATGCGGGGATGACGCTGAAACGTGTTGAGCGTCCAACGCAGGAATGTGCTGATTATTTGCAGAAAAACCCGCTGCAAACCAAATTACCGTAGGGTAGGGTATCCCTCTCCTTATCACTGGAGAGGGAGGTTCCAGACCCATTTATAATACTTCTTCTATCACCCAAACGCTGACACTGCCGCCGTTACAGGCGAAGGTTGCGCTACCGTTGGCATCAGTCGTCACTGTCTCCTGCCGATTGCCCAAATAATCTCGCCAGTTTTTGCCACCGTAATTATCGCCAAGCGTAATGGTTTTCTCGCCTTCATCGCCGTTAGATAACACCACCACGCAACCGGGGTGTTCATCAGTACCGCTGCGGCTGAATGCGATGCAATTAGGACTATCGAAGTAAAGAGTTTGCACACCGTGAGCAAAGAGTTCGCGGGCGTGAATTAAATCATCCAGCTGTTCAATTACGGGCATGTCGATGTGATAAGTCTCGCCATCGCCACCTTCGTCGTCGTAGCTGGCACCGAATAAATCCGGATAGAACACGCTTGGCACGCCATTTTCGCGCAACAAAATAAGCGCATACGCCAGTGGCTTGAACCACGGTTCAACGGGCGCTTCTAGGGATTGCAGTGGCTGAGTGTCATGATTGGCGACAAGGGTAATGGCGTGGAACGGATCGGCTTCTACCAGCGTGCCGGTGAAAATTTGGCTCATGTCATATTCGCGGCCTTGCTTTGAGGCCTGGTGGAATTTCATTTGCAATGGCGCATCAAACAGCATCGTTTTGCCATCCACCTGAGCAATATATTCCTGAAGTTTATCAACTTCGTGCGACCAATATTCCGCGACGATAAACAACGGTTGTTCCGCTACTTCCTGAACATGCTCAATCCATTCTTTGTAGAACCATGCTGGAATGTGTTTCACCGCATCAAGACGGAAGCCATTACAGCCCGTTTCTGCCATCACCCAGCGCGCCCAATATTTCAATTCTTCCGTCACGGCATGGTTACGGAAATCGATATTCTCGCCCATTAAATAGTCGAAATTACCGAGTTCATCATCAACCTGATCGTTCCAGCCTTCGCCGGTGTAGTCGTTGATGATTTTAAAAATGCCGTCTTCCGTCGGGTTTTCGATATGGTCGACGCCGCTAAAACATTTGTAATCCCAGATAAATTGCGAATATTTACCGGCGCGGACAGGGAACGTGTAGCGTGTCCACGCCTCACATTCGATCACGCCGTCGTCTATCTCATTACGGTTTTGTTCGTTGACGCGATTCACGCGAATACGTTCTTTTTCGTCCGCGCCCATTTTGTGGTTAACCACTACATCGAGCAGAACGGAGATTTCATTCTCCTGCAGGGCTTTTATCGCGGCCAGTAGTTGTGCTTTGTCGCCGTATTTAGTCGGCACAGAACCTTTTTGGTCAAACTCACCGAGGTCAAAAAGATCATAGCTGTCATATCCTACCGAGTAGCCACCGGAACTGCCTTTATAAGCTGGCGGTAACCAAACCATATTGACGCCAATATCATTGAGCGTGGCTGCACGTTCTGCCACTTCAGCCCACAACTTGCCCCCGCCGGGGTAGTACCAATGGAAAAATTGCAACAAGGTTGGATTGCGCATGTACAGGCTCCATAAAGAGGGATCTCAATTATGGATGATATGCCTGGAAATGCCTGGTGCGACAAGCTCAGTCGTTCTCGCACCAGGAATAGAAGATCAGGAAGTGATGTCCTGATTGTCTTGCGGAGCCAAAATCTGGCCTCCCTGTTTACCATAAGCGGTTAACACGGATTGTTGTATGGAAGATTGCCCTACCAGTTTCGCCAGTTCATCCATGCGTATTTGCAGTAAGCGTTTAATCTCGCTTTCGTTGTCCAGAATATTCTGGAGCACAGGGCTGAGTTGCTCCTGCATCAGCATGGAGAGCTTAATGTCGCTCATGAATTGAGTGAGTTCATGCACCGCGTTAACGTAATCCATTTCACTAGCGATTAATTCGTCCCACATTCCTTTGCGGGCGTTGTTTAGCATCACCTGGCTCTGCTCTAATAATTGCTGATAGCGAATGTACAGTTGCGGTGCGTGGTTCATTAGACTACGTCCTGAATCCGGTTAGGCATCAGAGCAACTTCTTTCCAGGCATCGGCAATATTTCGCAGCAAGTTCTCGACCTCTTCGATCGCGCTGACATCATTGTGTAGATTGGCCTGGAAGATACGTCGCACCATGTAGGTATAAAGAGCGTGCAGATTCTGTGTCAGTTCGTCGTTGCTGGTTTCATCAATGCCGATTTTCAGCCCGTTATCGATGATATTAATGGCTTTAGACAGCGAAAGGCCTTTCCCTTCCAGGTTGCCATCCTGCAAAAAAAGACGCGCACGGACTAACGCGTTGAGCGCACCATCAAACAACATAGTCACTAGTTGTTGCTGGCTGGCACTCATCACCGCGCTTTCCACTTCAATTTTTGCATAGGCCTGAGTCGCTTTTGCCCCGTACATATCTGCTCCTGGATTAATTATTTTTTGCTGGAACTGGTATCAAACTGTTGAGTCAGATAGCTGCTGGTGGAGTTCAGTGAACTCATCATCACGTCCAGTTGAGTAAATTGCGCCTTGTAACGCGCCATCTCTGAGTCAATACGTTCACTGGCTTTGTTGTACTGTGCGGTCAGACTGTTCAGCGTCTTGCTCACACCGTCGGTTGCCGCCTTGATGATCCCGGTGCTGGAGAGCCAACTGGTCAGGTTGTTGCCGATGGTGGTGGTGATGCCGCTGGTTTTACCGTCGCCAACAATCATCTCCTGGACCCCAGCCGCATCTTTTTTCAGCGCCGTTTTCAGTTTGTCGCCATCGAGTTCTAACTTTCCGGTGCTCGGGTCTGACGTCACACCGATTTGTGCCAGTGTCTTAAATGACGAACTGCTCTGGGTATTGTTGAGTAACCCTTTGAGTTGCGTCTGGATGGTACGCAAGGTGCTGTCGCCAAGCAGTGCGCCGTTGCTGGAGTCTTGAGTAGCGCCAGAATCAACCGAGGTGTATTTGGTTAAGCTGCTGAAGGTATCCTGCAAAGAGTTATAGGCATCGACCCAGGCTTTGACCGCGGTTTCTGCTTTAGAAGTATCTTTGGTGATGGTCAGCGTTTGGGTGCCGGTGGTGACATTATTCAGATTGAGGGTGATGTCTTCCAGCGCATCGCTGATGGTATTGCTGCTGTTGGTTATTTTAATGTTGTTCACCGTCAGCTCGGCATCTTGCGCGGTAACGCTCTCTTCCATACCATTCGCGGCATCTGTGCTGGTGCCGTTGTAGCCCATAAAGCTTTGCAGGGCGCTATCACCGCTGACACTCAGGCTCATGGCATTGTCGTTGCCGGTATCGTCAGAGGTAATAGACAGACGATATTGGCCGTTGCCGACGTTGATAATACTGGCGCTAACACCCGCCTTAGCATTATTGATGGTGTCGCGAATGCCGCTCAGCGAGGAGTTGGCAGCACTAATATCAATGGTGACCGGTTTTTTATCGCCACCTTGTTGAATGGTCAACACGCTGTCGCCGGTGGCAATCGCTGTTTTGCTGTCGGGCTGGGTATTTTTGGTGGTCAGCGTTTGCGATTGCGCCAGTTGAGTGACGTTAATCGTATATTTCCCGGCCACTGCATTACCGGTAGTGGTCGCGCTGAACGCGGTGCTACTGCTGCTGGTTGATGTCGCAGTAAACAGATCGGTTTTATTGAGCGCGGTGTTGGCGGTCTGGAAGCTGACCAGTGCACTCTTCAGGGTACCGTAACCGCTCAATTTTGCTGTAAAGGAACTTTGTTGTTTTGAGATTGGTGTTAGCGTCGCTTTTTGTGCTGCCTGCAGGCTATCCAGAATGCTGCTCAGATCCAGACCGGACCCGATTCCCAGCGTAGAAATACTAGCCATATTATTTCCTTAATGTATCGATGCATAAAATGAATACCGGGAGTATCGGCCTGGAAAAAACAAAGTTTACGATTAATTT
>Ga0207696_1001584_pt1 | contig 12047 bp, 14 predicted proteins | sample KBSS54metaG_FD_184403 | JGI IMG/M metagenome (GOLD analysis project Ga0207696, IMG submission 184403) | Switchgrass rhizosphere microbial communities from Kellogg Biological Station, Michigan, USA - KBS S5-4 metaG (SPAdes) (version 2) | ecosystem: Host-associated > Plants > Roots > Rhizosphere >...
CGAATTAGGGTTGACGACCAAACGGGATTAAGGTTTAATGCGCTCCGTTGCCCGGATAGCTCAGTCGGTAGAGCAGGGGATTGAAAATCCCCGTGTCCTTGGTTCGATTCCGAGTCCGGGCACCACTTTCACTTCTATGTACATCTCCCAAACTCCACAAAACTCAAGTATAATCACTGCCATACATCATTTTCTGACATACCGAACTCCACTGACTTCAACTCAATGCTACCTTAATCAAGTTGCATCCGGGGGCTTTTCAGGGGGCTCTTCGTGTTCAATGAAATTTGAGGCCCCCATATGGCACTGACAACCCGCCAGGTCGAAACCGCAAAGCCCAAAGAGAAGGATTATAAACTCTCCGATGAACGCGGCCTTTTTCTCCTGGTAACCACCACCGGAAAACGATACTGGCGTATGAAATACCGTATCGCCGGTAAAGAGAAAAAGTTATCTATCGGTGTTTACCCAGAGATTTCCCTGGCTGACGCGCGCGTAAAACGCGATGAGGCCAGGAAAGTGATGGCGGATGGAGGTGACCCGAGCGAGAAAAAGCAGCTCGAAAAACTCGCCAAAAAGATATCCGTCGTCAATACCTTCAGGGCGCTCGCCATGGAATGGCATAAGCACAAGTCTATCTCATGGTCAGAAAGCTACGCTGAGAGCGTTATGGAGGCGCTGGAGAAGGATATCTTCCCTCATGTGGGCAAACGCCCTGTCGCAGAGATCCTGCCTCTGGAGATGCTGGAGGTTTTACGCCTTATTGAAAAGCGTGGTTCACTGGAGAAACTCCGTAAGGTCAGGCAGTACTGCAATCAGATCTTCCGCTATGCCATCGCAACAGGACGTGCAACGATTAATCCGGCAGCTGAACTCACCGGGACGCTGACCGCACCAAAGACAGAACACTTCCCTCACCTTCAGGCATCCGAATTACCCGCGTTCCTTTCCAGTCTGGCTGATTACCACGGTAGCTGCATTACACGTATGGCAACCAGTTTGTTGTTACTGACGGGGGTCCGTACGATTGAGCTACGTGCAGCCGAATGGCATGAGTTTGATCTGGATAACGCGTTATGGACGATCCCAGAAAGTCGTATGAAGAAACGCCGTAAACATCTTGTGCCTTTGTCAAATCAGGTTCTGTCGATCCTTCAGGAGCTCCGCACTTATACCGGTCAGTATCAACTGGTATTTCCAGGGCGCTGCAACATCAACAAGCCAATGAGTGAAGCCAGTATTAACATGGTGATCAAACGTATCGGCTACAATGGCAAAGCTACCGGCCACGGATTCAGACACACAATGAGTACCATTTTGCATGAGCAGGGGTTTAATACAGCCTGGATCGAGATGCAGCTCGCTCACGTTGATAAAAACACTATTCGCGGCACATACAACCACGCGCAATATCTTGAGAATCGCCGTGAAATGATGCAGTGGTACGCTGACCATATCGATACTCTGAGCCGTGGAAAATAAAATGACGTAACCCCTGGACGCTCAGTCTTCATGACCGGGCGTCCGCTTTGCATTGTGTTCTTTTTTTAACCAAGACATCCACATCACGGACAATTTCCGCAACAAAAATCTCCCACTTTTTACTCTGCCTCGCGTATTCTGCCGGGTCGGATTTATCCCGGCGAAAATTTGCAGAGATAATCATGGACCGCAAACATACTCCATTTACCTCTCTTTCGCGTCGAAAACGTCGGGCTGCCACGCTCAAAATCAAAACCCTTATCTACCGTAAACGTGACACTTGGGGTGGTGCCTTCTATAACGAATGCGACCATGACCAGTCAGTTGCCAGTGGCAACTGGACCTGGAGCGATATAGTGTTTCTCGGCCGTGATCCGCCTGTTTTCTGGAATGCAGAGATTATTACCGCGAATGTGGCCTTTGTTGCCATTGTTTTTTCCTCATATTGAGCGCGGTCGTTATGGGCCAGGTATGCAGGAGCTACGAGTACGTGCGAAAAATACGTAAGGAGGGCAGATAAGGTAACTGTCCACAAACAGGAACCTTAACTGTCTGTTTTTAATACACGAAGGGACCGTGATCGTCACGACAAACCCAAACCACATTGCCATGTTAGCTATCCGGGATGCGACGGCAGGATAATGCACCACCGCAATCGCACTCAGGGGGTTGGCCGGACTGGAAACAGTTTGCGTTTCAGTGCCGTCGGCAACACTGCATGATAAACATATGCGTCTACGGGCCCGAAAACGCTCTCCTTTCTTGTCAGGCAAGGCCGACAGCGATCGGAATACATCATGCAAGGTGCGCCAGCCCTTCAGTCAGACGTTTGGGGAATACTGGAGCAAATTCGCGAGATCAGCGGTGAATTCGATCTGGTTTTCACCGGGGCCCACAATCCTTATAAACCAATGAGTGAGAACACCATCAATAAAGCACTGCGTAAGATGGAATTCGACACCAGAACCGACATCTGTGGTCACAGTTTCCGGACCATGGCATGCAGCGCCATGATTGAATCCGGATTGTGGTCAAAGGACGCTGTTGAACGCCAGATGAGCCATCAGGAGCGTAATGGCGTGCGCGCAGCTTACATCCATAAAGCGGAATTTCTGGATGAACGCAGGCTGATGTTGCAATGGTGGGCTGATTTTCTGGATGCAAAAAGTGAAAATCCGGTCTCACCTTTCGATTACGCCAGACAACAACACTTATAATCTATTCTCCCGGCATTTCTGCCGGGAGAATGTTTCCATATTTTATTTTTTCCAAGGATACCTTTCTTCACAGAGGGGCCTGACACCTGACCCTGTGCTGAAATATTTTACGCACGGACCAGGGATTACCTATACTACCCGGATTCGCGCAGACACGCATCGTGCAGAGCACCTTTCCAGATCTGTTCTTGATGTTCGAGGTGGATACTCACCACCCTCGACGGCAGACTCGCTTCCAGCAGCTTATCGAGCAGTGTGAGCAACGGCGGGAATACCCGTTCCGGTGCATCGTGCTGATAAGCAGGAATGTCCCCAGCATCGTTGTCCAGTGAGAAGGTCAGCACCCCATTGCCAGGAATATGCGCATCATCGACACCGTGCAGTACTCCAGACCTGTGCCGACAATCATTATCTTACTTCGGACAATGGTAGCTAAACAAAGCGAGCAGAACGCGATTGGTTTTATGACCGGACTGAGGGTATTTTTTCTATTGCTCAGGCTGTAACGTGATCCGGTTAGACGTCATCATGGCTGACGGGAGGGAACATGCCTGAAAAACCGCCATACAGGCCGACAATTCACCCATCACCAGAAATTCAACCGGTGTAACCAGTTTACCCTCATCCGAATATCCACAGGTCAGTGCTGACTTTCTCACCAACATGGCGTCAGTATCGTTGTACTCTTCTGCCAGACCGTCACTGTCCCACTCCTCGTCACTCACCACTGCATTGACCCAACCCTGCGATTTAAGCTGCTCAATGGCGTACGTCGACACGATAACCTCGGCCTGCCTGCGGGTAAATGGACCGGTCGGTATTGGGGGATCGTCAGTGTTGAGCATCGTCATCTCCTGATAAGCGTCATAAATCCTGATGCCCCGCTTCCCGCGTGCAATTGCCTCTGACATTGAAAGTTTAGTGGTGTTTGGTCGCAATAAAGGCCTTGCCGCTAAATTACTTCATCGTCTGGAATATCTGTGGACGTCCTACACAGGGCCAGTCGCCGCTCAGTCGGATCTGTATCGACTGACTTACCAGAACGTCTCCATTGAAGACGACCAGGGTACACATTTTCGGCTGGTCATTCGTGACCACGAGGGACAATTAATCTGGCGGGCATCACTGATACGTTTAAGCATCAGGAAAAAATGAGCGTCCAGGATGTTCAGGCTACTCTGACGGCGTTTGATGAGCAGATTAAAGTCCTGGACGAAGGCTGCGGTAGTGAAGACGCAGGAATGCCGGCGACAGTTACCTGCCCTCCCATTGACTCAGAGCCAAGAGTTTTTGCTGATTTAGTGATTGGCAATACTATTCTCCAATGTAGAAATACGCATGGTTCGTGATTTACATCACACATCAACCACTTAGACCATTGCCGGGTAATATTCCGTTCTTAGATTAGCCCTGCGTTTTATCCCGTAAAAACAATAAGTCTGTAATTCATTATTTAGCCCGCGTCCGTGCGGGCTTTTTTTTGCCAGTCATTTGACAAAAATGAAACTCGGTCTGACAGTTAAAAGGGTTAGAAAATGAACCTTCACTCTTTTACTCGCTGCAATGGCGGGTATTTTTTTGGCCAGAGCCACATACCTTTATGTTCTCACCATTCACAATGATTCTAGCCATCGATTTGCACGCCGACGTACCGCTGAGACACGCAACCAGTGAGCAGAAACTACAGCGCCAGACATAACATCAGCGTTCGCATATCAGTTTCCCTTGCAGATCTGGCTTTCGTCGGGATGGGTATCGATGCACGCGGAGCCGTTCGGGTACGTCACCACCACCGTATTGTTTGGCTGGACCTCAGCGTTGGTTATGCCCTTTAGCACCGTTATTAATGTGCGTGAACGACACAGCAGTACAGGCAACCATTGATGCAATAGCGGCAACCAGCAGCACGTTAATCAAAAGACGCCTGTTTTTTTCTTCATGTGATGCCTTACTGGAAGTAAAAATCCGCCTTCATAGAAGGCGGCATTGATTGCGCCCTAAAAGGGCGTACCCAAATCCTTAAAAAGAGGTCTCTACCAGTCCTGTTGGATTTAAATCCAAATACAATAAGGCAGAGCCAAAACCTGTTGATGACCACGCCCACAGGACGTGGTTTTCAGTTGGCAATAAAAAAGCCGCGCAAATGCGCAGCTTCATACTCTGGTACAGAGTATGTCTGGCAGCGACTCCCCTGTTGGGGATATAGTCAAATCGCCAAAAATGTCATATCGAAACCAACAGTGAGAATTTTAAATATGTCCGATAAAAAAATACCCGTGTTCGACCATATGTCCGCTGGGTTGATCCACTCTCATTCAGAGCCGCCATCAAAGGGAGGACACATGCCCTCTCAACCTGTTCGAACTCCTGCTAATAATACAAACCCCGTTCCCCCTGCTAACTCAGGAGGAAACAGCAAAAAGTGATTAATCTATGAGCCGAGAAGAAGTTTTAGACAGAATCCTGTTCTCACATTATTTTGAGAAAATGTTCAGCACATTAACTGGTCGAATAGACAGGTTATTATCCTTTTTGACGTTGTTTCTCGGCTCATCGATTGTTACAGACGTTGGAAGTCCTGTCTGGAGCGGCATTTCCATCGCAATGATTACTTGTAGCGGCTCGCAATCGAAATCCCTCCGACTCACAATCAACGCCGATACTGGCTCACATTAACTGAAAATGAAAAACGCCACCGGCTCACATTAGGTGATAATGGACTCGCATTTATACTGCCCGGCTCGCAATCCATTTCGCCGGGCTCACAATAACTGCAAATAATATTTTAACTACCAACGACATATCTTATATACCCAATAAACCTCAAGATGCAGATTTGAGTACCTGAAAGTGATCGTTAATTCGGGACGTCAGAGAACCCGCTATGTTCTGTAGCGTATGACTGAAAAATTCAAATATCGCATCCCTGAACTCCCCGCTACTGCTGAAATAGCGATTATTCCGGGCATGTTCGTTCATTAATTTCCACATTCGCTCTATTGGATTCAGGTTTGGACTGTACGGCGGGAGATAATGAAGTTTTATATTTACCACCTCTGCCCAGTCTTTCACTAACCGGGAGCGGTGATAACCTGCGCCATCCAGAATAACATGCACTTTCTGGCGATAATCAGGGTAGACCTTACGTATCTCATTGAAAAAACGAGACACATTGTATTCATTAATCGTCTTGTATTCACGGATTAGCGGATGTTCCGGGAGCTTCAGATTCAACGCCCCTATGATGCTCAGCCGCGTACGACTTCCTGTTGTTTTTACCGCTTTTCTCTGACCTTTACGTATCCAGCCATAACTGATTTTAGTGGCCTGCGTGGGATGGACGGCATCAATAAAAAGAACCGGTTCATCACCCGCAGTTGCCTTCATTTCTTCATAATATTCAATGAATTGCTTTTGTTTCTCTTCATTGAATTTATGGGGAAAACGATGTTCCATGTCCGGGCGACAAACGCGACAATATCACGGGTCTGGTGAAATAAGTTTTCAGATAAGTGACTGATTAAAAGCACTGTTTTTTCAGCGCTGAGCTGACTGTCTGAACCGCCATTTTCGGGTTTCAGTTTGCCTTTATTCAGAAACTCGCTGAGATGGTGGTCAACGGTTGTCCGATGCAGTCGCAAAGCCTGAGCGATCATGGCTGAGCTCCAGCCTTCGGAGGCCAGAAGAACGGCTTTAATGCGATCACGAACGCGGCCGTCGCGAGTAGTATCATGCAGACGCTCAAGTTCAGCTTTTTGTTGGTCAGTGATGAAGATTTTCATGAGCGTCAGCATGATCATCTGTCGTTGAAAAATCAAGCATCTTCAATGATCACGGGTATAAGCACAAAAAATAAAAAATCCAGCTCACATTGAAAGTTGTACTAATCGCCGGAGGACATTTGTTACAAACGTATTGCTTGTAATGAAGGCCATAGGAATATGGGCCGTGTTTAAAATGTATGGATTCAAGACGAAATGCTGTATCAAAATATTTTGTATACATATCATGAAAAACAAATATACTCCCCTTATCATTAAGATGATTTATTCTTTTCCTGAAATCGCGATTAATGCTCACTAGGTCATTATCAATTATAACAGCATGAGCACCTGCTGATTTTGGATGATGATGAACAGGATACTTAGATGAATACTGTAATGCACGCATCTCTATAGTTTCTTTATTTAGTAGAACCAGATGCTTACGCAAACTTCCAACATAAAAGCATGAGTGCCCATCTATTGGGTTGTTTGAACTACCATTAGCTTGGATAATTATTTTATTTAAATTAATACATCGCACAACATCTTCAGCGCTACTGACTTTCTCCCCAATAAGAGTCGCGATTCGCCGTGCCTCATCGGAGGCCCCTCTTTTTATTTCAACAAAAGCACACCAATTTCTTTGTATCGTAAGTGCTGCATTTTCCTGTGTAAGCAACTCACACCTCCTTTGTAAAATATTTTTAAGTTCATATCTGAAAATCGAGCATTCCACAAAGTTACCGATAATTAGTAAATTAGTAAATTAGTAAATTAGTAAATTAGTAAATTAGTAAATTAGTAAATTAGTAAATTGAATCTTTTAGGTATACCCAAAACAGTCAATCCGATGAGACAGTTTTTCTGTCTCATTAGGATTGTTTTTCACTCATCCTGGTGTTACGTTTTCATCATCTAGAGTTAAACGAGACAGTTTTCATTATTATGGCACTTTACGGCTACGCCCGTGTTTCAACCAGCGACCAGGATCTGACCCTGCAGACACAAATTCTCCGCGCTGCCGGTTGTGAAATCATTCGTGCAGAAAAAGCCAGCGGAAACAGCCGGACTGGAAGGAGCGAGTTGCAGCTATTACTGGAGTTCCTGCGCCCCGGAGATACGTTGATGGTGACTCGCGTGGATCGCCTGGCCCGCAGCATTAAGGACCTGCAGGATATCGTGTATGCCCTGAATCAGCAGGGCGTAACGCTCAGGGCTACGGAACAGCCCGTGGACACGCGCTCAGCAGCAGGTAAAGCCTTCCTCGATATGCTGGGTGTTTTCGCTGAGTTTGAAACCAACCTGCGACGTGAACGCCAGATGGAAGGTATTGCCGCGGCGAAAGCGCGGGGCGTGTACCGGGGAAGGAAACCTTCCATAGATCCTGCTGAGGTATATCGTCTGTATACCACGGAGAAGATGGGGGCTACGGCCATCGCCCGTCAGCTCGGGATCGGGATCGGGAGAGCGTCAGTGTACCGGGCGCTGGAAAATTATGAGCAGCCGGCGTAGCGCTATTCCGGCTGATTCTCTGTTGCAACTGCGGCAACGGCTCGATCGCCTGCCGCCAAAAAGCCCTGAACGGGCCACCCAGATTGCCGCTGCCGCTCAGTTGTATGGTATTTCAGTCACGACGGTCTATCGCGCTCTTCGTCTGGTTCTCAGACCACGCACAGCTCACCGCCGCGATCATGGCCGGTCACGTATACTCCCCCGATCTGAACTGGAACATTACTGTGAACTGATTGCCGCGCTAAAACTGCGAACGAGGAATAAATCCGGTCGCCATCTGTCAACCGGGCGGGCAATACAGTTGCTGGAAGAGCACGGTGTGGAGACCGCTCAGGGATTGATAAAAAGTCCCAGGGGCTTGCTTAGTAAGCAAACCATCAATCGCTGGCTTTTCCGCTGGCGTCTCGACCAGCCCCGCCTGCTACGGGAGCCTCCGGCGGTGAGGTTTCAGGCTGAAAACAGCAATGACTGCTGGCAGTGTGATATGTCACCATCCGACCTCAAACATATCGAGCGGCCTGACTGGGTTGACCCCACCCGTGGCGAACCCACGCTGATGCTGTTCAGCGTGGTGGATGACCGGAGCGGGGTTACTTACCAGGAATACCGGTGTGTGTATGGTGAGGATGCGGAGTCAGCGCTGCGTTTTCTCTTTAACGCCATGGCACCAAAAGCCAGGTCTGATTTTCCTTTCCAGGGCCGCCCGAAAATGCTGTACCTCGATAACGGACCAGTGGCCAAAAGCCATGTCTTCCAGAATGTAATGCAGTCCCTGAAGGTTGACTGGCTGACGCATACACCGGCAGGTAAGGATGGCAACCGGACGACGGCGCGGTCAAAAGGTAAAGTAGAGCGTCCTTTCAGGACCGTCAAAGAAGCGCATGAAACCCTGTACCATTTCCATAAGCCAGAGACGGAATTGCAGGCCAACGAATGGCTCTGGAACTATCTGAGTCGTTACAATGCGCTGCGTCACCGCAGCGAGAAACACTCCCGACTGGAGGACTGGCTGGCAAATATACCCCAGGATGGCGTGAGAGATATGTGCAGCTGGGAACAATACTGTCGGTTCGCCCGGGAGCCTGAATCCCGCAAGGTAGGTGTTGATGCACGGGTAACGATAGACGGCACCTCATGGGAAGTTGAACCGGATATGGCGGGTGAAACCGTCATTCTGCTGTGGGGGCTGTTTGACGAAGAGATGTATGTGGAGTTTATCGGTGAAACATGGGGGCCTTATTATCCGGTGTCGGGGCCTGTGCCGCTACACCGTTACCGGACGTTCAGGCGTGGTAAAGCGGCAAAACTGGCAATTGCCGACGATCTGGCCATACCGCTGGCCAGGATGTCGGATGAAGACCGGGCGTTTATCGACAATATTCTGACTGAGACGCTTAACCGTAGTGAAGTACTCGCCCGCATCAGAGACTATTTTCGTAACAGACAATCAGGAGAAGACCATGCGGGTTGAAGTGATGGAGCATTATGGACTGACGCAGTCTATTGAACAGGCGGGATATTAAGAAACTGCCCACCATAAACAGTTGATGAAAGACATTAAAGGAGCGATACGCGAAGGACGACTGATAGCCGTCTGTGGCGTGGTCGGGAGTGGCAAAACGGTTACCCTGCGACGCCTGCAGCAGCAACTGATAGATGAAAACAAAATTATTGTCGCCCGCACCCTGTCGGTGGACAAACACAGCGTCCGGCTTGCCACGCTGATTAACGCCCTGTTTTACGACCTGGCGCAGGATAAGCAGGTGCAGATCCCCAAACAGGGTGAACGCCGCGAGCGGGAACTGCAGGAGCTGGTCAAAAAAGGTAAGCGCCCGGTGGCACTGTTTGTTGATGAGGCGCATGACCTGAACGGTAATAAACTGACGGGGCTCAAACGGCTGATGGAAGTGGTTGAAGACGGCGGTGGACGGCTATCTGTCGTTCTGGCTGGTCACCCAAAACTGCGTAATGACCTGCGTCGTCCAACGATGGAGGAAATCGGTTATCGCACCGATATTTTTACGCTGGACGGGATCACCGGCAGCCAGCGCGAATATATCCAGTGGTTGCTGAAGACCAGCACCGGAAAGGGTAAGCCGGAAGATATTCTGACGACCGAAGCCGTTGACCTGCTGGCGATGAAACTTCGTACACCACTACAGGTCCAGTTGCACCTGACGCTGGCGATGGAAGCAGGATACCAGACAGGTGAAAAACCGATTACCGCCACGCTGGTTGAATCCGTGCTGTCACGTCAGCTGGATGATTTGGAACCGACACTCACGCGGCATGGCTACCGGCTGAAAGATATGGTGGAGCAGTTCGATGCAAAACCTGCTGAAATCAGGGCATTATTTAACAATCAGTTAGACCCTGCCCGCACAGCCGAGCTACGCGACAGAATGCTGGCGGTCGGCCTGCCGATATGACGATGTCTATTTGCAGTTATTGTGAGCCCAGCGAAATGGATTGCGAGCCAGGCAGGATAAATGCGAGCCCATTATCACTTAATGTGAGTCGGTGGCGTTTTTCATTTGCAGTTAATGTGGGCCGAAATATGCGCTGATTGCGAGTCGGAGGGGTTTCGATTGCGAGCCGTTACAATTACTGCACTCCATATGCCTTCCAGTTTGGCAAGTCGTCAGAGCACTCAAGAAAACAAGCCAAACTGTACCAGATTCTGTTTACAACGGCATTCAAACTTAGCGATGACGAGCTGTTTAACAAAATGCTCGAAATTGAAGACACTGACTTTGAGCCATGGGCGGTATTGCACAACCCGGCAATGTTTAGGACCCGAATTCATCTGGGCGTAATTCCCGACCAACATGAACGTTATAGAACGCATTACAGCCAGAATAGCTGGCGGACCGTCGAAGCGCTCCAGGGCATATTAGCCAGATAGCAAAAAGCCCATGCGCTAGCGTGGGCGTGAACATGGTATGACTGAATATGGTCTATACATTTATCGGGTAATCAAACACGATAATATCGCGAGTAAAAGGACGGAATATTTCCTTTAGTTTCTCGTGTTCAGGATGGCGAAGGTAACGATGTAGCGCCGATTCATCAAGGAATGTCATCAGCACACAGTGAGTAAAGCCGGCATTCTTGTTTTCGGGACTATCATTGACGCCCCACTCAACACCCAAAACGCCGTCGACAACTGCAGGTATGCCTAAGAATCTCTCACGAACCCGGTTAAAATTCTCTGAGGTAATATCAGAAACAAACGCAATCAGTAAAATGTGCCGTATCATTGACACCTCCTAAAACGGCTCCCTAGAAACTCAGTGACGATTTTCCGCTTTCACTGACTCGTCATTATCATGACTGGTTTGCCTGTTAGTGACTGGCTGCAGGTGTTTGATGAGCCGTAAGTGCTGAGTCCCCTGTCGCGATGATTCTGAGTGCGCCGTTCTTATGCCTACTGTCACGGGCTGGAAATTACCGATTTTAGCCGTTGGCGACGCCGCCGCTGAAGCCATAACCAGCATTCCTGACAACAAGATTCCTGCGTTAATATGCATCTTCACTTCCTTTTGACTTGAATGAGCGTTGCGATGTGGAGTGCCTCTCCATGAGCCGTTAGCCAGCCACCGTATCGCGACTTCCTCTTTCTATAGCTATAGGGACTTGCTGTTTCGCCCGTACGCATAGTGGGATTCACCGCAACAGTAAAGCACACTACCCAACATATCTTCCCTGAGGAAACAGGTTTTCAATGTGCTTTACTGCTGGCGCAAATTTATTCGCATTCGGCTGGGTGCCTGCCTCCAGGTAAGCCCACGTTAAGCGGAACATACACAGGCGACACCCATGCGAATGAGCTCTTCGGTCACTCAGGGCAACCCCGTCATCGCAGACCGAAGAGCATAACTGGAGCGGTCAGCAGGAATCGAACCCGCATCATCAGCCTGGAAGGCTGATGTAATAGCCATTATCCGATGACCGCAAATTTGCGGGTCTGCTTCCCCGCCGTCACCGTTACAGTATTTAGAGTCCTGCACGTCCGGACTATCGCGTCGGTAGACCTACTTCCAGGCCTACACTTGCATGGTGCGCTGTACTG
>Ga0207696_1001587_pt1 | contig 12021 bp, 9 predicted proteins | sample KBSS54metaG_FD_184403 | JGI IMG/M metagenome (GOLD analysis project Ga0207696, IMG submission 184403) | Switchgrass rhizosphere microbial communities from Kellogg Biological Station, Michigan, USA - KBS S5-4 metaG (SPAdes) (version 2) | ecosystem: Host-associated > Plants > Roots > Rhizosphere >...
ATTCTTGTTGTCCATGGCAATAATATAATCAAACTTTGTTAAGTCTTCTTTTTCTACCTGCCTTGCTTTAATTCCTTCAAAAGTGACTGCATTTTCTTTTAAAATTTTTTGTGTTCCTTTATGTGGCGGATGGCCAACATGCCAATCTCCAGTTCCTGCAGAATCAATGACAATTTTCTCCTCGAGTCCCTCTTTTACGACAAGATCTCGAAAAATTGCTTCTGCCATCGGTGAACGGCAAATGTTCCCAAGACAAACAAACAATACTTGAACCATATTTTTGTTCTTCCCTTCTTGGTGCATTTCTTTATATATACTTATAGTATAAACAACCAATTATTAATTATAAAGGAAATCCCTACTAATTTAATAGGATTGAAAAGATTCATTAACGAAAATGATAAAAAATGTTAAGATATCCTTATGTTATTTTAAAGGGGGACACTTCGGTGGATTTATCCGTAAAGTCAGAAGAAAACGTTGAATATATGGTCGAAGCTATTAAAGAAAAATTACGTATGGTTAATGCTGGAGCGATGAGAGCTGCTAGCTTTAACGAAGAAATGTACGAGGACTTACGTGACATCTATGAGCATGTTATGAAACGTGAAACATTCAGCATTAGTGAAATGCAAGCTATTACAGAAGAATTAGGTACATTAATTAAAAAGTAAAAAAGCCTCTCTTATATGAGGCTCTTTTTTATTTCCAACAAATTCATGACAACTCTTCTCTTTTCCTCAACCAACTGTAAAATATTGTACAATAGAAGTAGAAGCTCATCTTAGATTTTTTCTCCGTACATACTACTCACAAATAATAGCAACACTACCATTGCTAACTGTTTTTACTGGAGGTGCTTACTTATGAGCAAATGGTACAGTAAGACGAAAGATCAAATATTAACGGATCTTAAAACAAATGAACAAAGTGGTTTAACCGCTGACGGTGTAAATGAACGCTTAAAACAATTTGGTTCAAATGAATTAACAGTAAAACAAAAACGTACTTTATGGCAGCGGATTTTTTCCCAAATTAATGATGTCCTCGTATATGTTCTTCTTATAGCTGCCCTTATTTCTGCCTTTGTAGGTGAATGGGCAGATGCAAGCATTATCGCGCTCGTTGTCATATTAAATGCAGTTATTGGTGTCATCCAAGAGTCAAAGGCTGAGCAAGCTTTGGAAGCACTAAAAAAAATGGCAACACCTAAAGCTATCGTAAAACGAGACGGCGAACTAAAAGAAATTCCATCTGAACAAGTCGTTCCAGGTGATATCGTCATGCTCGATGCTGGACGTTATATACCATGTGATTTACGACTTATCGAAACAGCAAATTTAAAAGTTGAAGAATCTGCTCTAACTGGTGAGTCCGTCCCTGTTGATAAGGATGCACTTTATCATCCTTCTATGCAAACTGATGAACAAGTGCCACTGGGCGATCAAAAAAACATGGCCTTTATGTCGACGCTAGTAACATACGGACGTGGCGTTGGTGTTGCTGTTGAAACTGGTATGAACTCACAAATTGGTAAGATTGCTACCCTTTTACATGAATCAGATGATGATATGACACCACTTCAAAAAAGCTTAGCACAAGTAGGAAAATATTTAGGCTTTGTCGCTGTAGCCATTTGCGCTATTATGTTTCTCATCGGTTTTTTACAAGGACGCGATACGTTAGAAATGTTTATGACTGCAATTAGTTTAGCTGTAGCGGCTATTCCTGAAGGACTACCAGCTATCGTTTCCATCGTTCTTGCAATTGGCGTGCAGCGTATGATTAAACAAAACGTTATCATTCGTAAACTACCAGCTGTTGAAGCTCTCGGGTCTGTCACAATTATTTGTTCAGATAAAACAGGTACATTAACGCAAAATAAAATGACCGTTACTCACTTTTATAGTGATAACACATACGCTCAGTTAGAAAATTTGAATGTAAATAATGATGTACACCGTCTATTGTTAGAAAATATGGTGTTATGTAATGATGCGTCTTATAGTAGTGAATCCCAAACTGGGGACCCTACTGAAATTGCCCTTCTCGTTGCTGGAAGCACTTTTAACATGCAAAAAGATCATTTAGAAAATAAACATGAACGTGTTAACGAGCTACCTTTTGATTCTGATCGTAAAATGATGTCAACAGTGCATACATACGATGAAAGCTACTATAGTATGACGAAAGGTGCTATTGATAAACTTTTACCTCACTGCACCCATATCTTTATAAATGACAAAGTTGAGGTCTTCACAAATTCTGATAAAAATCAAATATTAGAAGCTGCCGGGGCAATGTCTCAAGAAGCTTTAAGAGTACTTTCATTCGCATTTAAACAATATAATGCGAACGATGTGGATATTAATCATCTCGAAGAAAATCTCATCTTTATCGGTCTTGTCGGTATGATTGATCCACCACGCACAGAAGTAAAAGATTCCATTACAGAGTGTAAAAAAGCTGGTATTCGTACAGTTATGATTACTGGTGATCATAAGGATACCGCCTTTACAATTGCCAAAGAACTTGGTATTGCTGAAGAAAAATCTGAAATTATGATTGGAACTGAACTAGATAACATTTCAGATACAGAACTAGCAAACAAAATTAATCACTTACATGTATTCGCTAGGGTCTCTCCAGAACATAAAGTGAAGATTGTAAAAGCATTACGTGCGAAAGGAAATATCGTTTCTATGACTGGTGATGGCGTCAATGATGCTCCATCTTTAAAACAAGCAGATGTTGGCGTAGCAATGGGCATTACAGGGACAGATGTTGCAAAAGGCGCAGCAGATGTCGTTTTAACAGACGATAACTTCTCATCTATCGTTAAAGCCGTTGAAGAAGGCAGAAATATTTACCGTAACATAAAAAAATCGATTCTCTTCCTACTCTCTTGTAACTTCGGAGAAATTATCGCTTTATTTTTAGCTATTTTACTTGGCTGGGCGACACCATTACGCCCAATCCACATTTTGTGGGTTAATTTAATTACCGACACACTTCCTGCATTGTCACTCGGTGTTGATCCTGAAGATTCAGATGTGATGAAAGAAAAACCACGACGTGCGAAAGAAAGTCTATTTAGCGGGAGCGTCCCTTTTCTTATTTTCAATGGTGTTGTAATTGGATTTTTAACGTTAGCTGCCTTTATCGTTGGGGCGAAACTCTATGCTGGAGATACAAACTTATTTCCACTTTTCCCAGAGCAAATTGATGAAGATGCTCTATTACATGCTCAAACGATGGCATTTGTCGTTCTTAGTTTTTCTCAGCTCGTTCATTCATTTAACTTGCGTTCAAGAACGAAATCGATTTTCTCAATTGGGATATTTACAAATAAATACTTAGTCTTCTCACTTCTTATTGGTGTTCTTATGCAAGTATGTATCATCTCCATCCCTCCTCTAGCGAATATATTCGGTGTACATGCATTAACATTACGCGATTGGGGATTTGTTCTCTTGTTAAGTATCATTCCGCTCGTTGTGAATGAAATCATTAAATTAGTTAAGAGAAACTAAAAGGCAATGAGGACTGTTCCTCATTGCCTTTTCTTTATCCCACTATTTTCCCGGTAGTAAAACTCCCACCTCAAAATTCAGCTTGAGGTGGGAGATCAACTGCCCATAAACGCCCAATTGGTGAAGGTTAACAATCAGTGAGGATGAACAAAAACCCACTGATTAAAGTTTCACTTTATCCTTGTAATTCTTTTTTGATGTTTTCTGTTAGTGTAGCCATGCGCTTACGACTTTCTTCACGCTCACGTTTATTTTGCTCTTCAATTTGTTGTGTTTCTTGCATACCTCTTGAAATAATGTTCCAAGTTTCTTCAAGTGTTTCCATCTTAATACTAGAAGAACCTGATAATCTCGCTACTTCCACACTTTGAGTTGCGATATTTTGTGCATTTTTCTTCAGTAACTCATTTGTACGACGATCAAGTTCAGCCATAGAATCTGCAACAAGCTTTTGACGTTTCGCATTTACCGCTTGAATGATACCATTTTTAAAGATAGGAATCGTTGTAATAAATGCTGTATTAATCTTACCTATTAATTTATTGTTACCACGTTGAATCATACGAATTTGTGGTGCTGTAAGTAGAGCAACCATACGTGCCTTTTCTAAATCATCAATACGTTGCTCTAAAATTTCAACAGAGTTTTTAAGTGATTCTAATTCAATACCTGCTAGTTGATCATTATTACGTACGCGCTCTTCATACATCGGGACTAACTCTGTATTTAAACGCTCTAATAACATTTCTCCTGCCACTACGTACTTTTCTAAATCTAAATAATACTTTAAGTTTTGCTCATACAAGCCATCTAACGTACCAATTGATTTTTTCATTTCATCTTGATACTTCGTAATTTCTACGTATACTTTATCCATTTCGCGACCCATTGTCTGATACTTACTAAAGATTTGTTCAATCATTTTATCTGCTTTTTTGAACATACGTGAGAAGAAACCACTTTTCTCTTCCGCAAAATCTTTACTATCAAACCTGTCCATAATTTTACCAAGCTGTTTTAATAATTCACCAGAGTCTTCTATTTTTGATAAAGACATTGTATGTAAAATTTGATCAGCGAAACGTGAAATTTCCATAGACGGTTCTTTTCCAAGCTCGATTAATTCTAACTGATCTTTAATATCTACCGCATTATAAATACGTTGTACTTCCGCATCTTGTCTAAGTTGTAAACGGACATCTTGTGCGGTTTGCTCATTTAATTCTGTTTTTGAATCTAGTACGACTGGGTTATTCATATGGTATTCTCCCTTTCCTTATAAAAATGGACGAAATAGTCCTTTTATTGTTTGTGATAAATTTTTATAGGCTGATGAACCATGAAACTCAAGATCAAAATTAACTTCCTCAAGCCAATGTGAATCAAATGCGCCTGCTTCAATATACGGTTCAATATCGTTTCTCCCCGTTGGATTGAAATGGAATACATCTACTCCAATTTGATTTAAAAATAGTAGTAAAACAGCATCGGAACGAGTTAATTCTCCACTCTTCTCATTATTAAATATAACAATTTTCGGTACATCTTGTGAATAATCAAATTTCTCAAGCTGTTCTAAAATATTCGGTGGTATTTGAGAGAGCTGCGCGAAAACATATAGTGCTACCTCTTGTTTCATCTCTTTCCCAACTGGTTTACACATTTCACTTTCACACGTATGGATGATTGCCTCTGCAATACCATGCTGTAAACCTTCCGGTAAACGCTTATGCGGCCACCAATGGCTATTCATAATTAAATCCGGGTGTAACTTTCCTCCGCGGTCCAATGCATCTCGGTAATGATATTGGAAATTCGCTTTTTGTTCTTTCGTAAACGGGAATGTATTAATTAATAAACTGTTATCGAATGATGTAACTGCCTTTAATCGTTGAAAATATTCTTTATCGTTCTTTGAAACGCCTGATATTTTTGCAAATAAAGAAGGGATATAAATGTGTTTATTTTCAACAAAGAATGTTGGGCGTACAAACGACTTTTCTTTCGTAATTAAAAAGAGTTCATCATATGTCGTTTTTAATGTACGTGCTACAGGTGTATACGAACGGAATTGCCACGGCTTATACAGTAGTGAATTATCATGGTGAAGTACTTGCTCAATTTCCTTTGAAGCTTGGTACGCTACTGTTGCGACGCGTTCGCGACGACGATCGGGAAATGGTTCAAGAGAAATACGGCTTGAATGAGACACAACAAAAGTTCTTCCCGCTTCATCGATATTCTCAAAGCCATCTTTTCCTTCCGGGTGATAATAAAGTACATCACAGCCGAGCATAATAAGAAAGTATAAGAAATATATACGACTTTCCTGTGCATCACCATACCAAATGATACGCGGCATTTGTTTCTTATAATTAATCGTAGAAAACCACTTCGTTACATAATTCTCACTTAACTTAATCATATCGATTAAGAAACGACGGAATCCTTCTGTCTTTAAAGATTGATTATGTTGTTTCTCATACAATTTCAATACAGAAATAAACGTCGTATGTATATAATGTTGCAAATCAGGATTGTCTACTTGCGGTAATAGTTGCTTTCCAGACAAATGGGCTACAAGCCTATTTACTGTAAGTCCATTTGGTGCTTCTTGATGTAACGCAAAAACTTCTTGAATATGACGCAGTTTTTCGGAATCAATCACCTTATTTAAATTTTGTTCATGCAAAACCTCAATCCCTTTTGCTTCACTATAATCAAATAAATCATTGAAATATTCATCTACATCATTAGGAACACCAAGAATACGCGTTGCTATATAACTAAATTTCATTTCATTCTCTGTCAGTTCATATTGTGGGCGTTTTTCTAAAAGCGCTTCAAATTGTTTTAAATCTGATTCTTCTTTTAATGCACATGGTTGAAGTGTAAAACGTGAAAACACAACAGTTCACCTCCAAAAACATTTACGTTTTTATAAAGTCTCTCTTCTATTATAAACTATTTTTAGTTATAAAAAATGGGCGCTCGCATAACGAGCAAACCCATTTCAATTATTTATGATTATTTTTAGTAGCTGCAACTTCTTCTTTAGCCTGTCCAGAATTCTTCATGTAGTGAATTATAAATGTTGCTCCAAATGCTACAAGTAAAATAATAAAGAACAGTGTATGACTAATGTGAATATCAATTAGAGACAATAACATTTTCGCTGCAATAATTAGAATTAAAATATACGCTGTTGTTTCTAATTCTGGAATACGCTCTAACAATTTTAAAAATACGCCAGCAATACCACGCATCATTAAAATACCGAGCATTCCGCCTAATAGTAAAATCCAAACTTCATTTGATACACCAAATGCAGCAAGTACGCTATCTACAGAGAACGCGATATCCATTAATTCAACCATCGCAACCGTTCCCCAGAAGACACCGAACATTCTAAAGAGAATACTATTTTGATTCATACCATGAGCTTCCTCTTCTTCACTTGCACCTTTACGCTTATCAATAAAGTATTTCACTGATAACCAAGCAAGGTAAAGCGCACCAAGAAGTTTTACCCACCATAATTTAATTAAGAACATTCCAATTCCAATCGCAATAAAGCGGAACACATAAGCTCCAATAAGTCCGTAGAATAATGCTTTTTTACGTTTCTCTTCCGGAAGATGTTTTACCATTACCGCTAACACAAGTGCGTTATCAGCAGATAGTAACCCTTCAAGTACAACAAGTGTACCAATTAATCCCCAAGATACTGGATCTTGCAACACTTTAATCCACATATCTAAGTCGAAAAACTGAGCATACGTATTAATGATTTCTTGCAAAATGCTCATCTTACCTTTATCCCCTATTCTTTGCTAGATTTATAGAAAGGTCAAAAAAAGGAAACGAATGTCGTTTCCCTTCTTATGCATCCAAGCCATACGCTCTTACAAGCGCACCTAATCCACCTTGGAAACCGCTTCCTACTGCATTAAACTTCCACTGTCCATTATGACGGTATAATTCACAAAAGACAACTGCTGTTTCAATGGAGAAATCTTCCCCTAAATCAAAACGAAGAACTTCTTCGTTTGTTTCCTCATTCGCTAAACGAACGAATGCGTTTCCGACTTGTCCAAAGTTTTGATTACGGCCTTCACCATCATAAATTGTAACTGTGATTGCAATTTTATGTACATCTGCTGGAACTTTCTTCAAATCGACAACAAGTTGCTCATCATCGCCTTCACCTTCACCTGTACGGTTATCTCCTGTATGCAGAACAGATTCACAAGGAGACTGTAAATTGTTATAGAAAATAAAATCAGTTTCCTTCGTACATTTTCCGTTCGCATCTAATAGAAATGCCGATGCATCTAAATCGAAATCAGATCCACCATCATAAGATTTAATATCCCACCCAAGACCAATTACCGCTTTTGTTAAACCAGGGCTTGTCTTACCTAAATCGATCTTCTGTCCTTTTTGTAACTGAATAACCATTTATATTCACCTCTATATTTTAATCTTTAAAAATATATCCATCAGTAAACATGCGTTTCACCGATGGATATATAAATCTATTACTCTACATCTAAACCAAAGTTATTACATAGAGAACCTAATCCACCTTGGAATCCACTTCCAATTGCATTGAACTTCCATTCACCTGCATGACGGTATAATTCACCCACTACTACCGCTGTTTCAATAGAGAAGTCTTCTCCTAAATCGTAACGAATTAATTCTGCATTTTTCTCTTCATCTAGAATACGTACGAAAGCGTTAGAAACTTGTCCAAAGTTTTGGCTACGGCCTTCTCCATCATAAATTGTAATTGTGAAACAAATACGTTCGATGTGAGCAGGAACATTTTTCAAATCTACTTTAATTGATTCGTCATCGCCTTCACCTTCGCCTGTGCGGTTATCTCCTAAATGCTCTACAGCACCATTCGCACCTTTTGGATTATTGTAGAAGACGAAATCCTCTGCGCCTGAAACTTTACCATTCGCACCTACTAAGAAAATACTAACATCTAAATCGAAATCGTTTTGTCCGTCATAACGATTCGTATCCCAACCAAGTCCTACAAGAACTTTTGAAAGACCTGGATTCGTTTTTGTTAAATCTACCTTTTGTCCCTTTTTCAACGAAATTGATGCCATATACAATTCCTCCTCGGTTTATTTTATTGATAACGTGATACAATCTCACTTAAATTTTTATCTTGTGTTCCTTCTCCAACCGCTGAAAACTTCCACTCACTTCCGTGTCGGTACATTTCTCCTGCAATTAGAGTCGTTTTGCCAGCATAGTTATCTGACAAGTTATAACGTGCTAATTCTTCACCTGTTTGCGGGTTTTGAATACGAATATATGCATTACGAATCATCCCAAAATCTTGACGACGATTTACACAGTCATAAATATTTACAACGAATACTAAACGATTAATACGGCTCGGAACTTTATGTAATTCTACGAAAATTGTTTCGTCGTCACCAGCGCCTTCACCTGTTAAATTATCTCCTGAATGAATAATACTACCACAAGTAGAAAGTTTGTTTCCAAAGTAAACTAAATCATTTTTATTTAAAAAACGCTCTCCTTCTAACATAACAACTGATGCATCACAATCTACATTTGGTTTACTTCCAAATAATGAAGACAGAAACCCACCTGATTGCCCAATTGGATCCCAGCCTAAGCCAACCTGTAGTTTTGCTACTCTCGGTTGTCCTTTCGTTAAATCGATCTTTTGTCCTTTTTCTAAAATAATAGGCATGAAGTTTCTTCCTTTCTACAAAGCATTTTCCTAATCGGAAAATATTGTATTCTTCTCTTATATTGTAGCATTATTTATCTATTGAGAAAAAGAATAAATTCTCAATTATATGAAAACACCTATATCATTTATTTATATTGATGTAAGAAGTGGTAAATCGAACCAATCACTCCTGCGTGATTACGATTTTGTGCGATTTTAATCTCGCAATTACTATAAATCTCAGGATTTAAATATTTTCGTACCTCTTCCTTTACTTCTTCTAAAAATCGATTACCTCTATTAGTAATCCCTCCACCAATAATAATTACTTTTGGATTGAAGATATAAGCAAGATTACTAATTCCAATGGCTAAATGTTTAAAGAATATTTGAACGGCATGTATAACTTCTTTATCCTTCTGATCATATAATTCAAAAATTTTTTCACCGTTCCAATTCCCGCTACCTTTATACTTCCGCACAAGAGAAATTAACCCTGAAATCGAGGCAACCTCTTCAAATTGTTTCCCTTCGATCAACATATTGCCCCATTCACCAGCACTAAATGAATGACCTCTGTACAGTTTTTTATTAATAACAATAGCTCCCCCTATTCCCGTTCCAAGGGTAAGCATAATGCAATTATTTTCATTTCTTCCAACACCTTGCCACATCTCTCCAAACAAAGCACAATTGACATCATTTTCAATGGATATAGGAACTTTTAATACAGCTTGTAATCTATCAATAATAGGAATACCAGCATAGCGTGGAATATGATCCACGCCGCCAGTTATGATTCCTCTATGAATATCTACAATTCCGGCTGTACTAATACCGATTCCAGAAACAACATGTTCATTCATTAATTGCTCCGCCAAGCTAATAATCTTTTGAACGATTTGTTCCCCACCTAAATGGGCCTCTGTTAATGTAGTTTCGTGATTTAGTAATATCCCAGATTTTGAAATAATCCCATATTTAATCTGTGTACCACCAATATCAAATGCGATATATTTTTTCACACTGTCACTTCCTCTAACATTATGAACTTCACTTTTCTGCATTGAAATGATGATGTTTTCCTTTAATAAGAGTTCACAAGATTTACAGATCCAGCTTTTACGTAGACACTGTTGTATTCTTTATTATCCGAAACAATTTCATAATACGATCCTTGTGGTGTATTAACTGTTTTCTTAATGGCTACCATAATGTTGCGAGATGTCATTCCAGTCTGACCTTCAGCCATACTTTTGAATATCGGAGAACCTGCCGTTAACGTTCCAAGTCGATATTTATTTAAATCTTTACTTCCATTCATTGCATCAATTCTATACATAAGCGAGGCAATTTGCTGTCCCCAATTTTCATCACTTGCATACATGACGTTCATTCCTTGTGCCTTATCTCCTAAGTTTCCACCATTATATGTATTTCCACTTGGATTTAAGTAATGCTTATCTATATATGCCGCACAAAAATCAATACCTTCTTCCCATGTTTTGAATCCAGTTGCACCATTATATGGATCTGAATCTACCGCTCTAAAGCCAAATAAATTTTTCTTATCTTGCGCGATACGACTTGTTCCCCATCCTGATTCTAAAATTGCATGTGACACTAAGTAACCGGCATTCATCTTATATTTCTCTGCTGCACTTACAAAATATTTTCCTAATCCAATAAGTGGACTCTTTGCATTCGATTTACGTAAGAAATTATCAATTTCATCTCCTGTATAAGTAGATGTTGCACGAAGTGGCATATACTCAAAGTATTGATAACTATCTTGTCCTCCAATTTGCTTCTTATCAAAAGCCTCGTAACGCTCTCCTTCTTTTAAATGTTTCGGAGCATTACCAATTTGATACGTTGCATGTTTACCATTTTCCGGATTGTATACATAATGATATAACTTGCCATTTTTAGTTGCATAATACGACGTTTTCTCACCAGTCATTGTCGGATGTAATGTAACATCATTTATATTCACATAACCTGTCATACCATCAATTTGGACATGAATACGATCATCAACAGCTTTTACAAATTTCAGGTCAGCTCCACCCTTTACATATGTGAGCTTTTTACCCGTCGTAATATCATAAATATTAATAACACCATTTGCACGAACGAAACCTTGCTTCATATTTACAACTTTACCGTCACTTTTAATGTAAGCATCTTCTTTCATATTCTGCATAATTTGTGTTGCTTCCGCTTCATTTGGTTTTTGAACCTTTTGTGATGAGGTAACAATTTCATAAGAAGACGAACCTTGTTTAACTTTTAAGAACTGTAACGAAACATACCCCTCTCCGCCATTAAAACGGATTTTTGCCCAGCCATTTTCTTTTCCTATGATCGTAACAGTCTCTCCATTTTTCAAATGACCGACAGCTGCCGCACCTGTTGATGGACCTTTACGTACATTTAATAAAGACGCATTTACAACTGCTCGTTCTTCTGTTACCTGTCCAGGGTTTGTTGGGTTTGTTGGATCTATGGAATCTTTACCAATCGTTATAAACTCTAACGACACATAACCTTCTTTTCCTTGGTAATTGATTTTCGCCCAGCCATTTACTTTTCCTAGTACTGTTACTTTTTCACCATTTTTTAAGTTTCCTAGAACCGAGCTACTTGTATTCGCCGCACTTCTTACTCGGAGACTTGTCGCATTGATCGTTCCTACTTCTTGCGTTCCATTCGTAATGTCTTCCGCTGGCTTTTCTTCTTGTTTTCCTGCTTCTAACT
>Ga0207696_1001588_pt1 | contig 12013 bp, 11 predicted proteins | sample KBSS54metaG_FD_184403 | JGI IMG/M metagenome (GOLD analysis project Ga0207696, IMG submission 184403) | Switchgrass rhizosphere microbial communities from Kellogg Biological Station, Michigan, USA - KBS S5-4 metaG (SPAdes) (version 2) | ecosystem: Host-associated > Plants > Roots > Rhizosphere >...
CCAACAATTGCTAGCCGCAGAACCAGGGGGAAACCCGCGACCCGTCGATGAAACCAGCACGCCACTATTAACGGTTCGTGATTTACAGGTTGCCTTCCCGATTCGCCGTGGGCTACTCAGGAAAACTGTGGGCCACCACTACGGGATTAAAAATCTGAGCTTTGCGCTGCGCGCGGGTGAAAGCATCGGTCTGGTTGGGGAATCCGGTTCGGGGAAAAGCACCACGGGGCTTGCGCTGTTGCGCCTGATTCACTCCAGCGGAGAGATCTGGTTTGACGGAAAACCGCTGCACTCTCTCAATCGCAAAAAGCTGCTACCACTGCGTAACCGCATCCAGGTCGTCTTTCAGGACCCAAATTCGTCGCTTAATCCACGGCTCGATGTTTTGCAGATCATTGAAGAGGGTTTGCGCGTCCATCAGCCTGCGTTAAGTGCAGCCGAACGTGAGCAGAAAGTTAGCGTTGCCATGCAGGAAGTGGGGTTAGATCCACAAACGATGCATCGCTATCCAGCAGAGTTTTCTGGCGGGCAAAGACAGCGGATTGCGATTGCCAGAGCGCTCATTTTACAACCGGAATTGATGATTCTTGATGAACCGACATCATCTCTGGATCGTTCGGTACAAGCGCAAATTCTGGCACTGCTGAAGTCGTTACAAGAGAAGCATCAGTTGGCCTACATTTTTATCAGCCATGATTTGCGCGTGGTGAAATCGTTATGCCATCAGGTTGTGGTATTGCGACAGGGAGAGGTGGTCGAGCAAGGAGCCTGCCAGCAAATTTTTGCTGCACCCCAGGCGGAATACACACGCCAGTTACTTGCACTTGCCTGACTCGCAGATTTTAGAGTCAAAAAGGATTCGCGCTGGAGAAAGACTCAGCAATAGCAACACCAAAATTTTTCAGTCGGCAAGTTGCTGCAAGCTCATCCTGACGATTCACAAATAAGCACGGCTCACCTTCACATTCCACGACCGAAGAATCTACTTCGATATCTCGCAATGCGAGGCTTAATTTATGCATTGTTGGCCATGCAGAATCGCTGTTGTCGCTCAACAATTTGAGACCAATCAGGCAATTTTCAGCGCTCTGCCCGCTTTGCGGAATCGGTTCAACTCGGGAACCTGCAAAACCCGCCAACCAACGATAGCGGTGTGGTAAGCGATGAACGATGGAAAGTTGTAACGTATTCACTGTGGTATCCCCAAAAGAATCCAAAATTATTTCACAAACGATTTACATAAAAGGTTAACACAATGTTGATGTTTTGTGTGTAAACAACCTCGAAACCGCTTACATCCGTTGTAATTATTTGTCTACCATTTCATATTTAACGTTTAATTTTTGTGGTGCTGCACACGTTTCGGCGCTATATGTAACGCTTTCCACGATGTAACTCAACCTTTTTAACCACAAAGCTGTGACTTTTTATTGTCGATGCGTTTACATTTGAGAAACAAATTGTAGGCGCTTATGGGAGAATTTTGTTGATTTGGATTAAAGAACGGGTATCTGGCGATACCCGTTTTTGGACTTTAGGATTTTGTCGCGGCGAGTCGAGGACGGCTGGCGTAGAGATAAAAAACGATTGAGCATGTGGCGCACACCGCAATCGACCAAATCATTGGCCATGCGGAGTTAAAGCTTGCGATTGATAACAGCGCGCCGGTTAACGCACCAATACCAAAACGGAACGTGCCAGCCAGCGACGACGCCGTTCCTGCCATATGTGGGAATTCATCGAGAATAACCGCCATCGCATTTGACGACACCATCGAAACACAGCCAACAAACACCGCAATGCCCAACACCATTGACCAAAAACCTAGCCCCAGCCCGGTGCTTAGCACCAGCCAAATTGCCATGGCAAATTGCACGAACAACCCGAAGCGGAACATCGCCAGTGGGCCAAAACGGCGCACAAAGCGACTGTTAATTAGGGTCATCACAATCAAGAACACGATGTTAAGCGCGAAGTAATAACCAAAGTGCTGCGGCGCAACGTGATTGAGTTCGATGTAAACAAACGGCCCGGCGCTCAAAAATGAGAACATCGCCGCAAAGCTAAAACCACTTGCCAGCATATAGCTCAAAACGCGTTTGTGGCGGAACAAAGTCGCGAAGTTGCCTATCGTGGTGCGCAAATGGAACTTCTGACGACGCTCAACCGGCAACGTTTCATGAATCATGAAGAAGATCATCGCCGATGCCAGCAGAGCCGCTAACGCCAGAATCCAGAAGATAGCGTGCCAGCTAAACCACACCAGCACTGCCCCGCCAACCATTGGCGCAACCAGCGGCGCAATGGTGGTTATCAGCATGACGAATGACATCATGCGCGAGAACTCTTCTTTCGGGTAAATATCGCGCATCAGCGCGTTAATCACCACACTGGCCGCTGCCGCTGACAGACCATGCAGAAAACGCATGGCAATCAGATGGTCAATCGTTTGGGAGAGCGCGCAAGCAATCGCCGCCGCCGCAAAGATTAGCGTACCGCCAAGCACCACCGGCTTACGCCCAATGCTGTCCGCCATCGGGCCATAAAAGAGCTGGCCTATCGCGAAACCAAGAATATAAGTACTCAGCGTCATTTGCGCGCTGCCTGCTGGCACGCCAAATTCCGAGGCGATGACCGGCAAAGCCGGTAAGTACATATCGATTGATAGCGGCATCAACATGGCCAGCAGGCCAAGGATAACCACGATACCAATTGACGAATTTTGCTTACTACTCAACGCATCCTCCCGGAATCAACGCGGCGGCATGCCTACGCTGGCAATTTCTTCTTCGGTTAATGGGCGATATTCACCCGGTGCAAGATCCGCATCCATCGCGATGGCGCCAATGCGTTCACGGTGCAAACCAACCACATGGTTACCCACGGCGGCAAACATACGTTTTACCTGGTGATAACGCCCTTCGCTGATGGTCAAACGCACTTCCAGCGGAGTAATCACTTCAAGTACCGCAGGCAGCGTCAAATCTTTTTCATTATGCAGTTGAACACCCGCGGTGAATTGTTCTGCTGTGTCATCGGAAACTGGATTCTCAAGCGTCACCAGATAGGTTTTTTCACAATGATGGCGCGGAGAAGTAATACGGTGTGACCATTGGCCATCGTCGGTCATCAGCACCAGTCCGGTGGTGTCAATATCCAGACGCCCGGCGGCATGCAGTTTGTGCGCCATTGGCTCATCAAGGAAATACAGCACGGTTGGATGGTCCGGATCTTCGGTGGAACAAACGTAACCCTGTGGCTTATTCAGCATAAAGTAGCGAGGGCCGTTTTGCTGGGTCAACGAGCGTCCGTCGAACTCAACCTGATGTTCAGGGTTCAGTTTGAAAGAGGCATCACGCACCACTTCGCCATCAATAGTGACACGGCTGGCACGGATTTCACGGCCAGAAATAGCGCGGCTCACGCCAAGCTGCTGAGAGATAAATTTATCGAGTCGCATTAAAATATTGCCTGTTTCATAGAGGTGCCAGCACAAAACGGCTGACAGGGCATTCGCCCATTTTATAAGGGTATAAATCGTTTGCCTGTTAATTAGTTTGCCAGTATAGCGGGATAGAAAAGTCTCTCAAGGTAAAACCCCGATTCATGCCATAATTGAGCGCGTTATTTCCCTAAATCAGAGCCACGATGTCTTTTACACTCCGCCCCTACCAACAAGAAGCCGTAGACGCCACCCTCACCCATTTCCGCAAACACATCACACCAGCGGTGATTGTATTGCCGACGGGTGCGGGAAAAAGCCTGGTGATTGCTGAGCTTGCCCGAGTCGCTCGCGGACGGGTGCTGGTGCTGGCACACGTCAAAGAACTCGTGGCGCAAAACCATGCGAAATATCGTGCACTTGGTCTGGAAGCCGATATTTTCGCCGCGGGTCTGCAACGTAAAGAGAGCCACGGCAAAGTTGTTTTCGGTAGCGTACAGTCAGTGGCGCGCAATCTTGAGCAATTCCACGGCGAGTTTTCATTACTTATTGTCGATGAATGCCACCGTATTGGTGATTCTGACGATAGCCAATATCAGCAAATCCTCACCCATTTACGCACCGCCAATCCTAAGCTGCGCCTGTTGGGGTTGACCGCTACACCTTACCGTCTGGGGAAAGGCTGGATTTATCATTTTCACTATCACGGTATGGTTCGCGGCAACGAAAATGCGCTGTTCCGCGACTGCATTTACGAATTACCGCTGCGCTACATGATTAAGCACGGCTATTTAACACCGCCGGAACGCCTGGATATGCCGGTGGTGCAGTACGATTTCAGCCGTTTACAGTCGCAATCCAATGGTTTGTTCAGCGAAGCGGATCTTAACCGCGAGCTCAAACAGCAAAAACGGATTACGCCGCACATCATCAGCCAGATTATAGAATTTGCCGCCGACAGGCGCGGTGTGATGGTTTTTGCCGCAACCGTTGAACACGCCAAAGAAGTCACGGCTCTGTTACCCGTAAATGATGCGGCACTGATTACCGCAGATACCCCAGGCCCTGCCCGCGATACATTAATAGAAGCGTTTAAAAACCAGCAGTTCCGTTTTCTGGTCAACGTTTCAGTGCTTACTACCGGATTTGACGCACCGCATGTCGATTTAATTGCCATTCTGCGCCCAACGGAATCGGTCAGTCTTTATCAGCAAATTGTCGGTCGCGGGTTGCGCCTGGCGCCCGGTAAAAAGGATTGTTTGATTCTGGACTACGCCGGGAATCCTCATGATTTGTTCACACCGGAAGTGGGTGCGGCGAAAGGCAAAAGCGACAATGTGCCGGTACAAGTTTTTTGCCCTTCCTGTGGTTTTGCCAACACCTTCTGGGGAAAAACCACCAGCGACGGCAAATTGATTGAGCACTTTGGTCGCCGCTGCCAGGGCTGGTTTGAAGATGATGACGGTACGCGCGAACAGTGCGATTACCGTTTCCGCTTTAAAAATTGCCCGCAATGCAACGCAGAAAATGATATTGCCGCGCGGCGCTGCCACCAATGCGCGAGTGTTCTGGTCGACCCGGACGATATGTTAAAAGCCGCACTGAAATTAAAAGACGCGCTGGTTCTGCGCTGCGGCGGCATGACGCTGCAACACGGTGGCGATGAAAAAGGCGACTGGCTGAAGATTACCTATTTTGATGAAGACGGCGCCGATGTCAGCGAACGGTTCCGCCTGCAAACACCCGCCCAGCGTATGGCGTTTGAACAGCTGTTTATTCGCCCTCACAGCCGTGCGCCTGGCGTGCCGCTGCGCTGGATAAACGCCGCCGATGTGGTCGCTCAGCAATCAGCGCTTCGCCACCCGGACTTTGTCGTGGCACGCAAGAACGGCAACTTCTGGAACGTGCGGGAAAAGGTATTTGATTACGAAGGACGCTTCCGTCGCGCGAATGAATTGCGTGGCTAAAGGTTCTTTTCATTGAAGCCAGAGCCAGATATGGCTATAATCCCGCCCGCTTTTGCATCCGCAAAGCAGAACGTTTACCTGTTGCTGGGTCGCCTGTAACAGGATTATTTAAGAGAGAAACAGTTAATGTTTACTATCAATGCAGTAGAACGCAAAGAGCAGGGCAAGGGTGCGAGCCGCCGCCTGCGTGCAGCTAACAAATTCCCGGCAATCATCTATGGTGGTTCCGAAGCTGCGATCTCTATCGAACTGGATCACGACAACGTAATGAACCTGCAAACTAAACCAGGTTTCTACGAAGAAGTTCTGACTCTGGTTGTAGACGGTAAAGAAGTTAAGGTTAAAGTTCAGGCTGTTCAGCGTCACCCGTTCAAGCCAAAACTGAACCACATCGACTTCGTTCGCGCTTAATCGCGAATTTAGCTCGAAAAAAAACCCGCTTCGGCGGGTTTTTTTATGACTATTTGCCAGAGCTGCGACGCTGTAACTGATCGCGCAGATTAGGCGGCGTGCCTTTAATGGTCAGCGTATCGGTCGCAGGATCCCAATAAATGCGCTCGCCCAATAACATGGCGTCAAAGCTAATCGTTAACCCACCACCGCTACCGGCGAATTTGGTTAACTGGCGCAGCGTACTGCGGTCGGCCGGGAAACTCTCTTCAAGTTCATAGCCTTTATCCGCGGTGAACTGCTGGAAGTTTTTGTCATCGACAGCCCATGGTAACTCATCAGCCAGCGAAGAAAGTTCAATCTCTTCACCTGCCTGAAGTTGCTCGTTGCAGTAAGCATAAACCTGCTGACGCGCGGCCTGACGATCGTTTTTATCCAGTTGCGCTTCGTTGGTAAAGTCGTCCAGCGCTTGCAACAAACCTTTGTTCTGCGCTTTGGCGTTTAAACCTTCGCTGGCTCCCAGGAAATCCATGAAGAAATCGGCAACTTTGCGCCCGACTCGCCCTTTCAGGAAAGTCAGGTAACGAGTCGATTCCGGATTGGTTTCCCATTCGGTCAAATCAATACGCGCCACGATATCGGCGTGGTTGATGTCCAGATGGTGCGTGGAACTGATATCCAGCTCTTCGTTGACGCGCATGCTGCTTAAATTATTAAGCACGGCGACCAGTAAATATTCCACCGCCAAATAACGGTATTGGCAAAACAGCACAATGCCGCCATCAGCAAACGGATATTTGGCCAGTTCATCACGCAAGCGACCGGTCGCTGCACGGCTGAACGCCAGGAAATCCTCGTCGCCTTTACGCTGTGAACGTAACGCTTCGGCTAATTCACTCTCTTCGCTGAACAGGCCATATGCTTTATTTTTCGCACTGTAGACACGGTGCAATTCGGCCATCATTTCTTCTACGGCGCCGTTCGTTGCCAACAGAGAATCGCGCAGCACAACTTCAAGTGTCTCTTCGCCGCGCTTGATCAACTGGTGTAAGGCAATCTGGTTGATATCCAGACTCATGATAAACTCTCCTTTTAGACTCGGCGGTATTCAACCATTGCCGGAAGCCTTGTGCAATAGAAGATAAAAAAGCAGAAAACCAAGTCTTCCTACGGTAAGATAACGCCCTTTCCTGAATCTAACTGATTGTTAATTTATGCCACAAATATCCCGTTATAGTGACGAACGCGTCGAAGAACTGTTGAGTGAACTGGCTAGCGTGCTGGAAAAGCACCAAACGCCAACCGATCTTTCCCTGATGGTGCTGGGAAATATGGTCACCAACCTGATTAATACCAGCGTGGCTTCAGCTCAACGCCGCTCGCTGGCTCGCTCTTTCGCAGAGGCGTTGCAAGCCTCCGTGAGCGAAGACAAAGCTCAATAAGGGATTCTAGTTACACGTTATGGTGACTAACCGTCAGCGCTACCGCGAAAAAGTTTCCCAGATGGTCAGTTGGGGACATTGGTTCGCCCTGTTCAATATCCTGCTGGCAACGCTGCTGGGTAGCCGCTATCTGTTTGTCGCCGACTGGCCGACAACGCTCACGGGTCGTATTTATTCCTGGCTGAGTGTTATCGGCCATTTCAGTTTTGTGGTTTTCGCCACCTATTTGCTGATCCTCTTCCCGCTGACATTCATTGTCATGTCGCAACGTTTGATGCGATTTTTCTCGGCAGCACTTGCCACCGCTGGCATGACGCTGCTACTCATCGACAGTGAAGTCTTTACTCGCTTCCATCTCCACCTTAATCCGATTGTCTGGGAACTGGTGATTAACCCCGACCAGAGTGAGATGGCGCGTGACTGGCAGCTGATGTTTATCAGCGTGCCGGTGATTTTATTGATAGAGATGCTGTTTGCAACCTGGAGCTGGCAAAAACTGCGCAGCCTCGGGCGGCGCAAGCATTATGCTAAACCCGTCGTTACGCTGTTTTTTGTCGCCTTCTTTAGCAGCCACATTATGTATATCTGGGCGGATGCGAACTTCTATCGCCCGATTACTATGCAGCGCGCCAACCTGCCGCTCTCTTACCCGATGACGGCCCGCCGATTCCTTGAAAAACATGGCCTGCTGGATGCGAAAGAGTACCAGCGTCGCCTCGTGGAACAGGGTAATCCTGAAGCCGTTTCGGTACAGTATCCGCTGAGTGACCTGCAATTCCGCGATATGGGAACGGGCAATAATGTCTTGCTGATCACCGTCGACGGCCTGAATGCCGAAAGTGTGCAGAAAACTCTGCCGAATCTGAGCCAGTTCGCCAGCAACAATATTAACTTCACTCAGCATATGAGCGCGGGTAATGGCACCGATAACGGCATCTTTGGCCTGTTCTACGGTATCTCACCGGCCTATATGGACGGTGTTTTATCTGCCCGCGTCCCTGCCGCATTAATTACTGCATTGAACCAGCAGGGCTATCAATTGGGGCTTTTCGCCTCCGATGGCTTCGACTCTTCAATGTATCGCCAGGCGTTGTTGTCCGACTTCTCTTTGCCTTCTGCGCAAAGCCAGTCTGACACACAAACCGCCTCGCAATGGATTAACTGGCTGACGCAATACGCATCTGATGACAACCGCTGGTTCTCCTGGGTTGCCTTTAATGGCACAAACATCACGGCAGACAGTAATCAGCAAGCCTTTACTCGTCGCTATTCTCGCGCAGCAGGCAACGTTGATGAGCAAATTAAGCGCGTACTTGACGCACTTGATGCGGCCGGGAAACTCCAGAATACGGTAGTGATTATTACCGCAGGTCACGGTGTGCCGCTGGGTCAAGAGCAGGATTCCTTCGCCTGGTCACGCTCACGCATTCAGGTGCCACTGGTTATCCATTGGCCTGGTACTCCGGCACAAACCATCGCCAAACTCACCGATCATCAGGATGTGATGACCACGCTGATGCAGCGCCTGCTACACGTCAAAAACCCGGCAAATGAGTACTCACAGGGTGAAGACCTGTTTGCAGCAACTCGACGCAATAACTGGGTCGTGGGTGCTGACAATAACAGCCTCGCGATTACGTTACCGACCATGACGCTGGTGTTGGATAACAACGGCAACTATCGGATGTACAATTTGAAAGGCGAAGCGATTAAAGAAACCAAGCCGCAGCTGGGATTATTACTGCAAGTACTGACCGACGAGAAACGCTTCATCGCCAATTGATTGCTTATTTATGAGCCAGTTAGCAAAAAGCTGGCTTGCAAACAATCATGAAATAAGTAGTATTATTTGGCAGTCGGCACGTAGCGCAGCCTGGTAGCGCACTGTCATGGGGTGTCAGGGGTCGGAGGTTCAAATCCTCTCGTGCCGACCAGAATACTTTGATAGGTCAAGGGGTTAATCGAAAGATTAGCCCCTTTTCTTTATCTGCAAAACTTCCGGCAACCAGGGTCACTTAATATAGGAATCCAGCACTTTCAATATCACCTCAAGATCTTCCTCGCGCTTCACCTCGTCACTTTCATGAACAATGTGTTCAGCAAGATGACCTTTGATCACTTCTCGCATTAAACCGTTAACTGCGCCACGTATAGCCGCAATCTGTTGTAGTACGGCGGCGCATTCATGCGGTTCATCAAGCATTTTTTTTAGTGCTACAACCTGGCCCTGAATTTTATTTGTACGTGCTTTAAGTTTTTGTTTATCCCGGATGGTATGCGACATACAAAGGCCTCAATAAGTGAAGTACAGATAAGATTGTATCATTGCCAATCTACTGGGGGGTAGTATTCTGTACTGGGGGGGAGTAGAATCGCAGCGCTTATAATAAATGACTAAGAAACATTCTCATGAACGATTTCTCAACACTGATTCAGCAAGGTAACGCCTGGTTTTTCATCCCCAGCGCGATTTTACTAGGCGCATTACATGGCCTTGAACCCGGTCATTCCAAAACTATGATGGCGGCTTTCATCATTGCGATTAAAGGGAGTATCAAGCAGGCTGTGATGCTGGGAGTAGCAGCGACCGTTTCGCACACCGCTATCGTCTGGCTAATCGCGTTTGGTGGGATGTATCTCAGCAAGCAGTTTACCGCTGAATCTGTTGAACCATGGTTACAGTTAATCTCCGCGTTTATTATTCTGGGAACAGCAATCTGGATGTTCTGGCGCACCTGGAAAGGAGAACAACTCTGGAAACTTGAGCAACAGACAGAGCACCACTCGCATGATGAATCCAGAATCATCAATACGGGTCACGGGCGCGTTGAGCTTTCAATTTTTGAGGAAAATCAGCCCCCGCAATGGCGTTTACGCACGTTGTCTGGCAACAAATGGCAAGCGAATGAGGTTTCACTGACAACTCATCGTGGTGCAGGAACATTTTCGCAAGTGTTCGATTTTGTTGATAAAGGCGACTTCTTAGAATCTAAGCACCCTATCCCTGAGCCCCACAACTTTACTGTTCGCCTGTCTTTAGGTCATCAAGGCCATGTGCATGATTACAACGTCGCGTTTCATGAACACGATCATTCAGCACTGGAAGGCCTGGATGTGGGCTCTAAAGAGTATCAGGACGCGCACGAACTGGCCCATGCGAACGACATTAAACGCCGCTTTACCGGCCAGGAAGTGACAAACTGGCAAATATTATTATTCGGACTCACTGGCGGCTTAATTCCCTGCCCTGCTGCTATTACCGTGCTACTTATTTGTATCCAGTTAAAGGCATTCACTCTGGGAGCGGCAATGGTGGTCTGTTTCAGTATTGGCCTTGCGTTAACTCTGGTCACTGTAGGTGTTGCCGCTGCGGTGAGCGTGCAACAAGCAACGAAACGCTGGAGCGGTTTTAGCACCATAGCCAGAAGAGCGCCTTATTTCTCAAGCGCCCTGATAGCAATGGTTGGCCTGTATATGGGCATACACGGTTACGCCGGGATCACAAACTGATGTTGATCGGGAAAAACGTTTTGCTCGCCACAACGCTTTTCCACTTACCTGAAGGACGTTGTCTAATGCCAGCTATGCCCTATTTGACCATCCGCAAATCTGACCAACGCGTGGTATAGCGCGGCGAAAGCATCGCTCTTTTCATTTTCCACGGTTGCTCAATTCCTTGCCCTGCAAAATAGAGCGCTCCTTTACCTGCCTTCTTATTAATACTGTCTATCGCCTGCATCAGTGCTTCGCTATTGACCCTTGGCGGGTTTTCATCGAACAGATTGAGCTGCGCAACCCCCTGGCTAAAAAAGTCGCAGAGCATAATCCCGGCTTTTTGATAGTGATAGCCGTTTCTCCAGATAACGTTCAGGCAACGTGTAGCCGCGGCGATAATATCGCGGGTGTCCTGCGTGGGGGTTAGCAGTTTGACCGTAGCCCGGTTGCCGTAGTAGGGCTCATTGACTGAGAAAGGTGACGTTTTGACAAAAGCAGAAATGTGGCGGCAATACTGGTGCTCGGCTCTGAGTTTTTCTGCGGCGCGCACTGCATAACTGCAAATCGCCTGACGCATGTATTCGTACTCCGTCACCCGTTCACCAAACGAGCGAGAACAGATAATTTCTTGTTTCGTCGGCATAAACTCTTCAAACCCCAGACACGATTCCCCCCGTAGTTCGCGTACCGTGCGCTCAAGCACCACACTGAAATGTTTGCGGATAAAACGCGTGTCAGTCTCCGCCAATTGCAACGTATTTTTGATCCCCATCGCGTCGAGTTTTTTACTGATTCGACGGCCAACTCCCCAAACTTCATTAACCGGTAATTTCGCCATCAGTTTGCGCTGGTGTTCAACACTGGATAGGTCAACCACGCCATCCGTTTGCAGTTGCCACCGCTTAGCCGCGTAATTGGCTAGCTTAGCTGTGTAACACTGCTGTTCTACACTCAATCAAAAATCCGGTTATATCAGTACATCTGCCATATGCTGCCAGCATTAGAGGAGAGGTATATATGTTTCGGTTACGTCGCGGTAGCGGTGATTTTCTCTTTCATGTTACAGATTCTCAGGGGTTGCCACATTTACCGTTGACGGTTTATGCGTGCCGAGCCGACAGGTACCATTCACCAGCCACAGTTAAGGCTTATCTCAGACATCTTCTGGCATTTTTTTCCTGGGCTATCCCCACACCAACAGTTAAATGCGTACGCTGTAAAAGAGTGGTACGTATTTCTCGGCCAAATTCCGCTAGATTGAGACAATGGCTTACGCC